>Ga0138256_10008243_pt1 | contig 10958 bp, 10 predicted proteins | sample KNB2016incub_MG_FD_105486 | JGI IMG/M metagenome (GOLD analysis project Ga0138256, IMG submission 105486) | Active sludge microbial communities from wastewater in Klosterneuburg, Austria - KNB2014incub_MG | ecosystem: Engineered > WWTP > Activated sludge > Unclassified | place: Austria... | reverse complement strand
TGGCGCGCGAGCTGGGGATCCCCACGGTGATCACCGTGCAGCGCTTGCCCGTCACCAGCCTCCCCATCGGGCGCACCGTCCACGTGGACGGCGCGCTGGGCGCGCTCGAGGTGCGACAGTGAGCGGCTGGCTGGTCGGAGTCAGCATGCTCGGCGCCGGCCTGCTGCTCGCAGCCACCTTGTTCGGTGCGCGCCAGCTGGCGGACCGACTCGGCACGGACGAGCCGCCCGCCTGGCGCGCGGTGCTGTTCTTGTTCGTGGTGGTGGGGGCGCTCGCCGCTCTCCGCTTCCTACCCCACGCGGGCGTGCTGGCGTTCGTCACGCTCTGGGCGCTGGTCGGAGCCGCGCTCGAGCAGCGTGGAAGCGCTCTTCGCGGCCGGCTCGCGGTGTTGCAGCTCTACGCGGTGCTCTTCGCCTCGGCCTATCTGTACGGCCACGCGCGCGGCCTGATCTCGGGGAGCCGCGCTTCGGCCGGGTTGAGCTTCGCGTTCGTCGATCAGCTCACGCAGATCGCGCTGCCGCTTGCCGACCGGGTGCTGGCGCTATCGCGCGGGGCCGCGCCCCAGGTCGCCACCCATGCCGTCGCGGCTGGGCTCTCGGGGCACCTGGCGTTGTGGCTCGCAATCGCGGCGTTCGCCCTGGCGGTGTACGCCTCGGCGTACTTCGCGCGCCGTCCGCTGGCGCTGCCCGGCGCCCAGCTGCTGCCGCAGCCCCGGGTCGCCGCGCTGGTCTTCGTGGTGCTGGCCATCGCGGGCGGCGTCGCGCCTCTCCCCTTCGCGTCGCTACCGGCCATCGCCCTGGCCCCGCTGTTCGTGGCGGACGGCGGCGCGCTGGTCCATCGCTGGCTCTCGCGCTTTCGTGCTCGCGGCCTGGTGCTCTTGGTGCTCGTGGCGGCGTTCCCGCTCGTGCCCGCGCTGGCGCTCGGCGGCGCTGCTTTGGGCGTGGTGTCGCAGCTCCTGGGGCTGCGCGAGCTCTTGCCGTTCGCGGCGCTCGACGAGGCGCCCCTGCGCCGTCCCCGGCTGAGTGCGCTCCTCGGGTTCGTCGTGCTTTCTTCGGCGTGCGTGCTCGGCGGGTCGACCGTGGCGCATGGGGCGCTCCGGCGCGGTTCCCCCAGCCTGGGCGCGCCCGCGCAGGTGTGTGGCAGCGCCGAGCCCAGCGTGGACTGGGACGCACGCACCGCGACGTTCGCCCTGCCGAGCGGGCGGCTCACCATGGATCTGGACGAGACGCCGCTCGACGAGGCCGGGCCTGCCCTGGCCTGCGAGCGCGCGGGCAAGCGCCTCTGTACCTCGGACGAGTGGTACCTGGCGTGCGCCTGCACCTATCCGCTCGAGCTCGAGGCCGGCACCAAGACCAGCACGCTGTACGCCTTCGTCGCCCGTGCCGACCGCGAGCGGAGCGCCGGCCCCCCGGAACCCCGGCAGCCCACGCTGGCCTCCGACAAGCGCAGCGAGCTTCGGGGCTTGCTCACCGGCAAGAGCGAGGTGGTGTCGCAGGGGGCGGCGCGAGCCCTGCTCGTGGCCGGGCCCAACGACGCCCTGCACGACCCCTGGACCGTGGACTGCCGGCACCGCTCGTTCACGACTGAACGTGCGCTCCCGAGCCAGTTCGTCGCCGCGCGCTGTTGCCGCTGACGCACGCCGCGGCTAGCGTGCCGCGCATGTCCAAGGTCTTCGAAGACAACTCGCAGTCCATCGGTCGCACCCCCCTGGTGAAGATCAACCGCATCACCGCCGGCGCGCCCGCCACGGTGCTTGCCAAGATCGAGGGGCGGAACCCGGCGTATTCGGTCAAGTGCCGCATCGGCGCGGCGATGGTGTGGGACGCCGAGAAACGCGGGCTGCTTGGCCCCGGCAAGGCCATCGTCGAAGCCACCAGCGGCAATACCGGCATCGCGCTGGCGTTCGCCGCCGCGTCGCGCGGTATCGAGTGCGTGCTCACCATGCCCGAGACCATGACCCTCGAGCGGCGCAAGGTGCTGGTCGCTCTGGGCGCCAAGCTGATCTTGACGCCTGGTGCCCAGGGCATGAAGGGCGCGATCGCCAAGGCCGAAGAGCTGGCCGCGGCCGAGCCGAACCGCTACGTGCCGATGCGGCAGTTCGACAACCCGGCCAACCCGGCCATCCACGAGCAGACCACGGGCCCCGAGATCTGGGAGGCCACCGGCGGCAACGTGGACGTGCTCGTCTCGGGCGTCGGCACCGGCGGCACCCTGACCGGCGTGAGCCGCTTCTTCGAGAAGGGCAAGAACAAGCCGCTGCACACCGTGGCGGTCGAGCCCAAGGCTTCGCCCGTCATTGCTCAGACCCTGGCGGGCGAGCCCCTGGCTCCGTCACCCCACAAGATCCAGGGGCTCGGCGCCGGCTTCGTGCCGAAGAACCTCGATCTCTCGTTCGTGGATCAGGTGGAGCACGTCACCAACGAAGAGGCCATCGAGATGGCTCGCCGCCTGGCGAAGGAAGAGGGCATCTTGTCGGGCATTTCCTGTGGGGCGGCCATGGTGGTGGCCGACCGCTTGGCCCGGGACCCACGGTTTGCCGGCAAGACCATCGTGGCCGTGCTGCCCGACTCGGGTGAGCGCTACCTGACCGGGGCGCTCTACGAGGGCATGTTCGACGAGGTCGTGGCCGCGACGGCCGGCTGAAGAAGAGATTCAGATCTTTTCTCCCGGCGGCGCGTAACAGCATGAAACGCCGCTGAGGCGCCGGACCGGCGCCACCAAACGGACAGGCCCGAGCGGCTTTCGCGCGGGTGTGTCCTCCGACAGGAGAAAAGGGATGATCCGCCGTTGGCTAAGGACGCCGAGGGCCCGCCGGGGTCTGGCTTTGGGTATCGTCGTGCTCGCAACCGGAGGCCTGGTCTTGGCCCGGGCCCCCGCGATGTCGGCCTCGTCGACCTTCGGCATCGCCCTCGGGCCCAACGCCACCAGCTTCTCGGGCCCCGGCGCCAGCGGCACGCTCGCGCTGAGCCAGACCAAGGTGCACACCTCGGGCAATCAGAACGTGTTCGCCGAGCTCAGGCTCAAGGCCGACCCGGGGCGCGCCGTGGCCGAAGAGCGCGCGCCGCTGTCCCTGGCCATCGTGATCGACACCTCGGGGTCGATGGGCGGCGAGAAGATCGAGAGCGCCAAGCGCAGCGTGGTCTCGTTCCTCCGGCAGATGCGCGATGACGACGAGGTCGCGGTGGTGCGTTACGACCACAGCCACGAGGTGCTGCAACCCCTGGCGCGCGTGGGCTCGATCAGAAACTCGCTGATCGACCGCGTGAACGCCCTGCAGGCTGCCGGTGGCACCAACATCCCCCCGGCGCTCAGCCAGGGCTTGTCGCTGCTGTCGGAGGCCAGCGGGCGCCGCGTGCGCCGCGTGGTTCTGGTCAGCGACGGGCTCGACAGCGGGCGTGGGCGGGCGGTCGACATCGCGCAGAACGCGTCGGACTCGCGTGCCACGGTCTCGGCACTGGGGATCGGGCTCGACTTCGACGAGGGCTACATGTCGGCGGTGGCCAGCGCCGGGCGCGGCAACTTCGGCTTCGTGCAAGACGGCGGCGCGCTGGCGCGCTTCCTGGAGCGCGAGCTGAAAGAGACGGCCAGCACGGTCATCGAATCGGCTCAGGCGCGCGTCGAGCTGCCGGCGGGGGCTCGCTTCGTGCGGGCGGTGGGCGCTCGGGCCAACGTGGTCGGAAACACGCTCGAGCTTCAGGTCGGGTCGCTGTTCGCCGGTGACGAGCGTCGGGTGGTGGTCGAGCTGGCCTTCGACGCCGAGCATGGCGAGAGCATGCCGCTTCGAGCGGACGTCTCGTGGCAGCGGGTGGGGGGCGACCGAGTCAGCTCGAAGCTCTCGGCGCTCACCGTCACCGGCGAGAACGATGCCGAGCTCGCCCTGGCGTCGCGCGACGGCCGGGTCTACGCCAGCGCGCTGTCGGCCACGGCGTCGATGCGCCAGATCGCCGCGGCCGAGGCGTATGCTCGCGGCGACACCGCCGCCGCCGAGCAGCTGCTCGCGGAGAACGAGAAGAGCCTGGACGTGGCGGTTGCCGCCGCGCCTGCGGAAGAGAAGGCGGCAGTGGAACGCCAGCGCGCCGAGGTCAGCGACGCGCGCTCCAAGTTCCGCGCGGCCGCGCCCGGATCGCCGGCGGCCAAGGCAGCCGGTAAGGCGTCGGCGGCCAAGAACGCCGAGAACCTCTCACGCCAGGCGTTCTGAGCCCAAGGAGCCCCCGATGCGCGCACTGTCCCTGCTCTTCGCCTCGGCGCTGGCCTACGGCCTCTTGCCCTACTCGTCGCGCTTCGGCACGGTGATCGGCGCCGTCGTGGCGGTGGGCTTTGGCGTGCTCTTGGCGCTGGCTGCCAGCTTCTCGTCGAATGCCATCGCCGTCGCGTCCGGTGCGCTGGGCGCATTCGCCGCGGGCGTGCTGGCCGCCCACGCCCCGGCGCTGGCGGGCGCGGCGCTGCTGGGCCTTTCGTTTGCCGAGCGCACGCTGCGCGTCCGCGATCGCAACTCGCGCATCGTGCACCTGGGCGTCGCGCTCGGCGCCGGCGGGCTGGCGGGTCATCTGGCGATGCAGTATTCGGCCTCGGAGCCCCTGGTGCGTGCGGTGGTGGTGGTGATCGCGGCCGTGCTCTCGGCCGCCCCGCTGCTGATCCCCGCCGACGACCCGGTGGCGCACGCGCTGGACGAGCTGGCCGGGGCCATTGACGGCGAGTCTGGACCGAAGCTCAGCGCCGCCGCAGAGCTGCGGCGCTCGGTCGACGAGTCGCTGCTCGACTCGTCGGGGGCCCGCGACGCGCGGCGCGCGTGGAAGAACCTGCTCGGGCTCGGTCAGGCCCGTGTGCGCCTGTCGTCGGCCAAGGCGCCCAGCGAGCGCGCCCAGGCCGTGATGCGGCGGGTGGACCAGCGCATTGCGGAGCACGTGGACAGCCTGAACCGCATGTACACCGCGGCGGACGCCGCCAGTGCCGCGGGGCTCAGCCTGGACGACGCCGCGCTGCGCAGCGTCGAGACCACGCGCGAGACCCTGGACGAGGTCAGCAAGGCCATCATCGAAGAGGCCGTATGAAGCGCCGCGCCGCTCGCGTGGTGCGGGTGCGGAGCTGGCTCTTGCCCACGCTGATCGGGCCCAGCCTGGGCGCGCTCTTGTTCGTGATCGGGCACGGTGTGGTCTCGGGCGCCAGCCTGGCGAAGATGGTGGCCGAGGTCGTGGCCTCGTGCCTGTTGGCCGCGGCCCTGGGCGCAGTGCTCTCGCTGGTGGACTTCGGGCTCTTGGTCGCGCGGCTGCGCACGCCGCCCACCTCGGGCCGAGCCTGGATCTCTTCCGCCCTGGCCGGTGCCGGCGCCGTGCTGCTGTGGCGCTGGCTGCGGCCGTCGCTCTTGAGCGCGCCGTCCAGTCATCTGGTGGCGCTGCTGGCCGCGTTGATCGTCAGCGCCGTGGTGGTGCGCGTGCTCACCAGCCAGCGCCCGAGCGCGTGGCTGCGGTTTTCTTAGTGCAAGAGCGCGCTGAACAGCAGCTGACCGCCGAGGGCCGAGTCGTCGAAGGTGTTGTCCAGGCGGTCGTGATCGGCGCTGGCCATCACGACACGCGCCTGTGCGCCCAGTGACCATTGGTCACCGACCCAGAAGTCGTACCCACCGAACAGCGCGCCGCCGATGCCGCTGGCCGAATCGTTGTTGTCGTCTTGTAGACCGATCGACGCCGGGCCCACCATCAGCCCCACGTGGGCCCCGCCCTTCGGATCGGGGAACCAATCCAGGAACACGCCCACCACGCTGATGCCTAGCGCCTCGTTGTCCATGGTGTCGCTCAGCGTGTCGTCTTGGGTTTCGACCTCCACGTCGGGCTCGCTCAGATCTTGCCCGGCGAACCCCCCGCCCAGCACGAAGCCCGAGCCGATGGTGCCGCCAATCAGCAGCTCGAGCGCGGGCCCGAAGCCGGTATAGGTGGCCTTCACGTCCTGGTCGGCCACGCTGCCCTCGGCGACCACGCGCCCGTAACCCGCGCCCATGCCCATGCGCAGATAGAACCCGTCGTGGTTCTGCTTTGACAGATCTGGCTTCGGCGGCTGCGGCGGACCTGGCGGGGGCCCATAGCCCGGCGGGGGGCCATAGCCTGGCGGGTAGCCTTGCCCGGGCGGGTAGCCTTGCCCGGGCGGGTAGTAATAGCCGGGCGGCGGCGGGTAGTAGCCCGGCGGGGGATAACCCGGCGGGTACGCGCCGGGTTGTTGCGGCGGGTAGTAGCCCGGCGGCGGCTGCGGCGCTGCACCGGGGGGCGGTGCCGGTTGGGCCGGAGGCGTCTCGGGCGGTGGCGCCGGAGGCGCTTCGGTGCCTGGGGGTGCGGCCGGGGGCTTCGGATCGCCCGCGGGTTGGGCCGCCGGAGTCGACGGTGCCGAAGGCGGTGCCGCGGACTGAGCCGAGGCGTGAGAGGTGACCAAGCAAATCAGCGCGCAGCCCAGAGCGGTGAGACGCATGGGCCCGAGGCTATCACAGGGGCGTCACTCGGCGGCCAGCGAGCAGCCCACCGGGCGGGCGATCATTGCCGCGCCCTCTTGCACCCAGGCCTGCCCGGGCGACCAGCGGACCTTCACGTTCTCGACCCGGCCGACGAACTTGAGCTCGCAGTCGGCGACGAAACGGGACAGCTTCTTCTGATCGACCCCCGCCGAAGGCTCGCGGTGCAGCCGCAGCGCCATGTTGGGCTCGGCCCAGAGGCCAGCGATCAGCACCAGCTTGTTGTCCGGCCAGGTGCGATACGGCTGGATCAGGTTGGTGCCGTTGTCGTCCAGCGGTGCAGCCGGGTCCTTGGCGTGCGTCTCGCTGTCGCCCTTGTGCGAGCAGCGCGCACCGTCGAAGGTGTCCGGGTGGTTGCAGCCCAAGAGCTCGTAGTCGGCGGTGACCAGGGTCACCTTGGCCTTGCCGGTATTGCCGACCTGCCAGGTCGAGGTGTCCGTCGAGTCCTTCTCGGGCGGGCTCAGCCAGTTCGCCAGGGGCGAGAACGGGAACACGATCATCGCGCCAAGCAGCGCGGCCGCGATCAGGAAGTGACCGCTCGCCACCGGGATCGGCTCCTTGGGGCGTCGTCGGCGGACCGTGGTGGTTGCCATGCGGGGCGTTTTCTAGCCCCAATTTCCGGCACCGTCCATCCGTCTCGAGGGGGCTTTGAGCTATACCTGCGTCCGTGGCACACGACGCCTCGTCGTCCGAGCAGGGTTTCGGCAGCTTTCTGGCGGCCGGCTGGGATCGCCGCAGCCTGGCCGCGCTCGGGCTCTTGGTCGGCGTCGGCGCGGCGGTGGGCTACCGCTGGAGCGATCTGATCGATTCCAGCGGCGGCATGGACTGGCTGCTCGCCGCCACCTGGGTGTGGATGGCGGCGATGCTCACCTGGCGCGTCTCGCTGCGGCGCGACGTGGTGTTCTTGGCGGTGGGCCTGGTCGGGGGCGGCGTGATCGAGTGGTGGGGCACGCACACCCGGATCTGGACGTATTTCACCCTCGAACGCCCGCCTCTCTGGATCTTGCCGGCGTGGCCCATCGCCACCCTGGCCATCGACCGCATGGCCCGCATGCTGGACCGCGCCCTGGCGGGGCGGGTGCCCGCTGCGTGGTTCCGGATCGCCTACTGGGTGCTGGTGCCGTCCTTCGTGATCTCGATGATCGCCTTCGCACGTCACACGGTCGGCATCACCGCCACCCAGGTCGTGATCGCGCTGATGGTTGGCGTCACGCTGGCTTCTCGGGACGCACGCCGCGATCTGGTGCTGTTCGTCGCCGGGTCGTTCCTCGGCATCTTCCTCGAGTACTGGGGAACCAGCCGTCAGTGCTGGACGTACTACACCGAGCAAGTGCCGCCGCCGGTGGCCGCCGTGGCCCATGGCTTTGCCGCCGTCGCCTTTGCCCGGGGCGCCGATGCCCTGAACCGGGTGATCGACACCGCCTTCGAACGGCGCCTGGCGGTCAGCGGCAATTCGTGAACACCTGGTCGTAGATCGCCGCGCCCAGCTTCTCGTGGCCCGGCGCGCCGAAGTGCAGGCCGTCTTTGAGCGAGCCGGCCAGATCGGGGCACAGCCGCTCCGGGTCCCCGCACGAGAGGAGGCCGTGAGCGTCGATCACCCAGTCGACCTTCTTGGTCGCCCGCTGGGCCACGATCCACTCGTTCAGCTCGCGCGTCGCGGCGGCCCGCTTGGGGTTATGGTACTTGGTGAAGCCGCCCCAGGGCGCCACGGTGAGCGCCACCACCTTCCAGCCGCGGGCCTGGGCCGCCTGGTAGATGGCCGCGAGATCCGCGCTGATCTTGGCAGGCGTGCGGCCCGCGGTGAGGTCGCTGTAGAGATCGTTCACACCGCCGAAGACGACCAGATGGGTGTAGTCGGTGCCGCTCGGGAGCACGCTCTGCTCGAAGCGCCTGCGCATCTGGTTGACCATGTCGCCGCCCTTGCCGAAGTTGTCGAAGCGGCTCTCGGGGCACCGCTTCTGCAACACCTCGAGGTACCGCCCACCGGCCGACTTGGCGTCGGTGAGCGAGTCACCCAGGGCGGCGACCACCACCTTCTGCTTTGCCGCGGGCGGTGCCGGCACGGCCGAAACCGACGGCGCGGGCGCGGGGGGCGCGACGGGGGATGACGACGCCGCGGGTGGCGTGGGCGCTGGAGCCGTCACCGGGGCGGGTGGGCTCGGGGTCGGGCCGCCGCAGCGCACGACCACCGCCGCCAGGGCCGCCGCAGCGGCTGCCGCCAGCGTGGTGACCGAGGGCTTTTCGAAGTGCGGCGCGGCCATCTCCCTCAATCTTCGCCCAGCTCTCCGAATTTCGCTATGAACCTCGGGCGTGGGTGCCGTCGAGGTCTACAAGAAGACGCGCAAGCGTCCAGACCTGTTCTGGAACACCTTCGTTGCACGCCCGCCGGCGGCCGCAGTGGTGGCGCTGCTCGCCGGCACGCGGGTCACGCCCGACCAGGTGACCCTGGCGGCGTTCGTGGTGGCCATGGCCGCCGCGGCGGGGGTCGTCGCGCTGCCCGGCTACTGGGGCTTTTTGGCAGCCGTGGTCGTGTTCGAGCTGTCGTACGTGCTCGACTGCGTCGACGGCATGCTGGCGCGCTGGCGCGGAACGGCCTCGGCCACCGGTCACCTGCTCGATTTCCTGATGGACGAGATCAAGGCCTTCGCCCTCTTGGGTGCGGTCTCGATCCGCATGTTCCGTCAAGCGCACGACCCACGTTGGCTTCTGCTCGGCGTCGGTGGCCTGGTGGTGCTGGCCACCGGCATCGCCATCACCACCTTCCAGCGTCGCCCCGAGGTCAGCGGCAAGCCGGCCGACGCGAAAGAGGCCCCCGCCCCACGGCGAAGCCTGGCAAGGGCCCTGGCTGGCTTGCCCCTCGCCGGTGCCAAGTTCCTGGTCCACTACCCGTCGTACATTCTCTACGTCGCGATTGCCGGGCGGCCCGAGCTCTATCTGGTCCCGTATGTTGCGGTGAACGCCCTCTACGCGCTCAAGAGCCTGGCCTGGCTGGCACTTCGATTCGGGCGAACGCCCGCTTCCAGGTGATCAGCGCGCCTGCTCGCGCTCCAGCTCTTCCACCACGCTCTGATCGTGCAGCGTGGCCGCCCGCCCCGGCCGCTTCGCGCGCATATCCATCGGCAGGTACTCGAGCTCGGCAACGGTGGTGCCCGAGAGCCACTCGCGGGCGCCCTGGAATGACACCTGCGCCGGAGCGCGGACGAACCCCAAGACGAATCCCCAGTCTCCGAGGGTCGGCACTGCCGCGTGATAAGCAGCGGTCTCGAAGTCGGCGGCGCGCAGCGTGGCCACGATCGAGTCGAAGCTGGTCGGGGCCACGAACGGCGACACGCCCTGAACCACGCACACCCCGTCGGGGGAAAGCCGCTCGCGCAGCTTGCGATAGAAGTAGCGGGTGAAGTTCTTGCCCTCGAGGTGGGTCTCGGGATCGGGCAGATCCACGATCGCGACGTCGAACTGCTGGCTGTTCGCCCCGAGCCACACGATGGGCTCGTGCTCGATCACGGTCACCCGCGGCGAACGCAGGGCGTCTTCCGACAGGCGGCGGAGCCAGGCTTGGGTCTTGGCGACCTCGGTCACGGCGCGGTCCACCACCACCACCGTGATGGACTCGACCTCCGGGTGGCGCAAGATCTCGCGCTCTGCGAGCCCGGTGCCGCCGCCCAGCAAGAGCACTCGCGCGCGGCGGGGCGCCACCCCCAGGGCAGGCTGGACCAGCGCCTCGAAGTAACGGCGTTCATCCAGCGTCGAGGCCTTGAGCCGCCCGTCGAGCCAGAGCTCGAGACCCTCTTGCCCCGACGTGACCGTGACCTTGCCCCGCTCGGACGACCGGTGAAACACCACCGGGTTCGGGTAGTGCCCGAGCTCGGCGGTGGGGACGACCCACTCGCAGGCCAGGAAGGCAGCGAGCCACAGGGCACAGACCCCCAGCGAAACGAAGCGAGCGCGCCGTGCGACCGCCCGCTGCTCCAGGAAGAAGCACAGCGTCGGCGCCCAGGCGCCGAGCGCCGCCAGCACCATGCCCACCGCGATGGCCGCGCGGAGCGGGCCCACCACCGAGCTGACACCAGCGGCGACGGCGCAGGCGACGGCGATGGCGAGCAGCCGGAATGGGTGGACCAACCGCCAGGGGGCATCGAGACGAAGCAGGGTGAGCGCCAGCGCGCGGAGCGCGGCCGCGCTGATGGCGCCCAGCGCGACCCCGGTGACGACCGCCGAGACCAGGCTGACTGCCGGCGCAGCCTGGCCGCGGGCGAAGGCGAGGCCGAGCGCGGGCGCCGAAGTCGCCACCGCCACCGAGCCCGCGGTGAGCACCCAGGGGAGCGCGGCGAACGCATCTCGCACGCGCTGCCGGACCACCAGAACGCCGACTGCAGCCGCGCCGAGGCCCGTGACCCCCGTGAGACCGGGACTTGCCGTGGTGCTCAGATAGAGGCCGGGTTGGACGAGCAGCACCTCGTGC
>Ga0138256_10008242_pt1 | contig 10960 bp, 2 predicted proteins | sample KNB2016incub_MG_FD_105486 | JGI IMG/M metagenome (GOLD analysis project Ga0138256, IMG submission 105486) | Active sludge microbial communities from wastewater in Klosterneuburg, Austria - KNB2014incub_MG | ecosystem: Engineered > WWTP > Activated sludge > Unclassified | place: Austria... | reverse complement strand
TAGATGAGTGGCTATTCCCCGGAGGACGTATGCACTACGACGAGACGCCGCAGGAGGCAGCACACAGAATCCTCGAAAAAGAGCTGCCAGGCGTGCAAGCGCACTTCAAAAAAATTATTGCAGCGCAACCTGATCGTGGATATGATCATCGTGCCTATGGCGTGACGATTTATTATCTTTTTGAATATATTTCTGGAGAACCTCAGAAAAACAACGATTTCGATACCTTCAAGCGAGTAGACGAGGCCGCAATGAGAGCACAAGAAAACATGTTTCATCTTGATGTACAATTGCTTCCCGAGATACACGCTACGATCAGAACCATGAATAGCACGCAGGACGAGATCCTCGTAGAAGTAGACGCACACAACAACGAGATCGGCAAAATAGAAAAGAGAGCAGCCCACAATACTACCACGAGATACCATAGAGCCGCACATATTATGGTCTTCAATACGAAGTGACAAGTTGTTCTCCAAAATGGATCCAAAAACAAAGAAAGAGGAGCAGGCAAGCGAGATATGCCTGGTGGACATCAGGCGTTTGGACATACAATGGAGCAGACGGCAAATCAGGAGCTCATGGAAGAGATGGGAGTTTCCACGTCACTTACGTTGCATCGTATAGGTCTCAATACAACAGAGACACAAGCAGAACGGTATTATCTGTTTTATGGAATTTCTGACGGACCGTTTGGCTTTGATAAGAACGAAGTAGAAGCGGTAGCCTGTTTTGATTGTGAGAAGTTGTTGGCGAGAGGGTATGAGGGAGAGGATAATGGAGGATTTGAGATTTTGGAGCATGTATACGAGTATACGCAGGAGTTGAGAGGAGTGCGAGAGATATTGACTCTTGCGTAAAGATACGTATCACCATAGATATGAATTGGACCAAAGATATATTTTGAAATACGCTTGAAGGACGCGTACGCAATCGCGTAGACACATTTTTGTATACGGAGATTGCACAGAGATCTCAGGAGGATCTCATGCTATATATGCAGATTCGTGATCATCTCCCGCCACTCTCCAATATGCTCACCAAGCGAAATCCTATGCTCATGAAGTCTATATGCGAGCAGATCAGAAGAAGGGTCGTTGTCTTGTCATCTACCTATCCGCAAGCCGAATACTTGTATGACAAATACGGCCAACTTTTGAGAGATGCGCTTGTAAAAAACCTCCAAGACTACAAAACAGAGTTGCACGAAAAACAGCAACAGGCAGCACTGCTTCAGTTTGCAAAACATATCGCTAAGCACCACGGCGGCGTATTCACCCCAGCGTTACTCAGAGAGTTTGTCGTACGGTGACAGCCCGTAGGCAAGAAACTCTACAACCTCTACCAGTACAAATACGGTAGCCAGCGAATCTCGGTAGTAGAAGATGAGCTTTCTCACATTACACCACATGCACCCGTGCGTGCACCAGAAAAATTTCCGTCGCTCACCATAGAGCAGATCAACGCCTGACTGCGTGATTTTCTCAAATGACTTCCTACAGGGACAAGACGGACAGGAGGCACGTTGGCAGGATACGAGCAGAAAGAATGAGATACGATCTGATCGAGAATAAAAAACTGGCTACGTGCAAGATACGGCACAGAGCGACATGAATATCTCTATATGCATGTGCCGCCAAAATTACTTGCAAAGCATACCTTTGTGAGACGTATCAATAGAGAAGACGATCAGGTGCGAGAAGAAATTCTTACATTTTTACGTACCTTACCAAAAGGAAAAGAACGAACAAAGGGCGAACTGAGCAAGTTATCTCTCCAGCCAGGAGATAACTGGGGAGTAAATCTTGCAGAGACACTTTGAAGAAGATTTGGTCATGATCGATATACACAGTTAGCGGCAAGACTGCCAAGTAAATATCTCAAAAGAAATCCATTTAGTACAAAGGGATTGCAGATGAGCCCCGAGATGGTCGCAGAATATTTTTTGTTATTTCTTGAATCACTGGCTCCAGGAGAGCAGCGGTATATGAAAAGATTATACGACTTTGAACATAAACCATGAGATCATATGTGAAAAAATCTCTATACACACTTGAGAAAAACATACGGCAAAAAACGAGTACAAGCACTGCAAGACATTGTATGACCAGACTATGACGTCGTAGACAGATACATCAAAAAAAGCGAAAAACTCTCAGATGCAGAGATTTCTGAGAAACTACATATGTTCTTTGCATCATTACCACAAAACGGTTGACGATCGCCAGTGGTATTTAGGACATTTGAGGTGGTCCCGGGAGATAATTTTTGAAAAAATTTGGAAAGAGTATTGTACACAAAGTATGGAAAATCTTTGTATACTAAGCTGGCTACATATGTCCCTCAGGGACTTTTGGATCAACATGCATTTACACAAAGACATAAACATACCAACGAAAGTATTACACGTATTACGGAGGAAGTGATTGCATTTGTAAGAGAGCACCATCTCAGTTCACGGGGACCACGGCTTATACAGAAGTACTTTAGCAATCTTCACCACCGGATCATCAGAAACTACAAAACAGAACAGGGGATAGATCGGCTCGGATTTATTGTCTCATATGTATCGTTAGAGGATCTAACGAACTATTCTTTTAGGTACTGGGGAAGAGATATACTACTTGATGATGTTGTACCTATCAAAAGATCCAAAACGCCTGCAGATATGAACTTGTGAAGGGGAGTGGAGGATGTAACAGTAAATATCGAAGAAGAATATCTTATACGTGAAGAACACGAAATACTAGAGCGTGTACTGAAATCCCTTGCTAATAACGATAGAGCATTGGTGCATGATTTTATGGAAGGAACGCTCTCTTCATCAGACCCAAGAATGCAAAGAGTACTTGGTATACTTAAGGGTGAGATGATGAGGTATTACGAAATATAAGTATCCACGCCATTGCTCTCATTGTCTCACATACTCACAGACGATACAAATGCCTTGCATTAAAGATGCCGTCTTTTAGAAAGAAATTATTTCAAGGAACTATCTTCGCATTTTACTCTACATGACGTATGCTTTCTATCCGTCTCGCCTCTCACCTGCTTACGCCACACGTCTACACACAGGTCAGTGATGTCGTTAGACACTATGGCTGCATGCAGGCACAAGATATTCCTCAGGCGATGTGGGTAATCTGATCTCGCCTCATCCAAACTCAAGATACCGACTCAGACCCAGACACCAACAAACATAACAATAAAAATAATCAAAATAATCAAAGCCACTCCATGGGAGTCACTGTACAAGACGTCAAAAACGCCTGTGCCACGTGAGAAATTATCCGTACACGACCGATGCGTGGCACATTGCACTATATGGCACCAGAGAATGTTCATCGGATGTTAGATCTCTGCGCTTCCAAGACCTTGCCTGGATTTGCCAAGCGCAGAGCATTTTTGGGGATCTCCGACAAGCATGCAGACAGAGCGTTAGAGATCATGGACAGCGCGCTCAGAGGAGGAAAATCACTGACACGCAGCGTGCTAGGCGAAACGCTCAGAGCAGGCGACATCCCCATGCAGACACAGCGGGTCTACCATTTGGCATGCTATGCTGCGACCCGCAAGCTCATTTGTTTCTGACCGCCTACCGATAAGGAAGAGACGTTTGTATTGCTCGATGAACGAATTAAACAGCCCTCCCAAAAACTCCAAAATCTCACGCGTGACGAACAGCTCGCAAAACTCGCAACGATGTATATTAGAAGTCATGGCCCGGTCACGGTAGACGACCTTGCACGATGGACCGGCTTATCAAAAGGCGACTGCAAGCAAGCTTTTGCGCTCGTAGCAGAGCAGTGTGAGACCATCGAACAGGACGGCAAGACCTATTATTATATGCACGCCACGCATACCACCGATACAATCACAACCCCTGCCTCCAAGACTACAAGATCTCCAAAAATCCCCACCTCATCCGCACTTCGCCTTCTCGGCGGATTTGACGAATACTTCATCGGCTACAAAGACAGATCACCGGTCGCGGACACTCAGCATCACGGCAAACTCTTTACCCAAAACGGCATTTTCTTCCCACTACTTCTCTTAGATGGCACGGTCGTAGGTACCTGGAAACGCACCCGAATCAAAACTACCAAAAAAAACGCCGTCAGCATAGCAGTCCAACCACTGCCAGGAATTTCCTTATCTCATGACAAAATCATGCAAGAGGCTCAAAGATATGCTGAATTCCGAGGAGTAGGGGAGGTGCTTTATGGATAGTAAACAAACTTGACATATATGTCATAATATCGTTCGAAAATTTGCTTATATTTCGGCTGCATATACAATAAGCTAGCCAGTTTTTTTGTAATTTGTTATATAGAATTGATAGAGGGCGGTATGTATTTATCATGTATACAAAGGACATATGGGAAGCGAAGGATTTGAGGGATGATATAGGCCTGATGAAAGAAATGGGAAAGAAAATCCAGAATTACAGATTGCTGATAAAATAATAGAAGATCTGAAACACTCTAGATGTAGATATCCAGATATTAGGAGACAGGCAAAATTCTACGAACCAAAGCTTAATGCAGAGCAATTGGGGTATGTAGTGCAGGCAGCTGAGACCAAAGTAGTTATCGAAGTAGCAAAAGGCATCACGTTTCCTCCATACGCTCAAATACCTAAGACAGTATACTTCGAAAAGCAGGTAGAAAACAAGAAAAAAGAATGGGAGCTGCAGGTCCTGGAAAAACAAAAAGAAGCAGAAAAAAGAGAAGTAAATGAACAACTCAAAAAAGAAAAGCAAAGAATTGAGCAAAAATTAGCAGAACAAGCAAAAGAAACTGTCCAAACAAAACAAGAGCGTGCAGAGATAGCAGAGGTATGACCAGAACAAACCAAGGATCGACCTGATCCAGAAACAGTATATACAGAATCAGAACGTACTGCGTTCAAGGATTTCTTTGCATGACTGGTACATATAGATACGGCATGATCGCGAAACGACATAAGCTTTGACGATATCAACATACCATCGCTCATACAGGTATATGGAAGTAAGTGAGCAAGAAGAGTTGAGTGAGGTAGGGAAGTAGGATATAGTTGGTTCAATCAAGATAATTGACAGCAAAAAAATATGTCTATCTTTGATAGTCCAGAGTTTAAGAGAAAAACAACCATAGAAAACCAAGAAATACGCAAGCAAGCAACCAACCGACATTTGAGAATATATGGTATTGCTCTAGCACAGTACCAAATGCTAAAGGAGTGTGGCTATACCAAAGACGAAATCGTCTTCAATCCTGCTGAGTGAGTAGCCTATCCAAAGGACTTTACAGCTCTTGAAAACTACAGAGCTCGCCAAGTAGAGAAAAATAAAAAAATAGAACAATTTAACCAAGAAAATCCTCAGTACGAGAAGTCTATCAAGAAAGTAAACGTATTCTTAGACAATGCAGAAAAAATAATTGCAAACGAGGCTTGATACGAAACTCAGTGAGGGCAGGAGATGTTCTGGAATAAACACTACCCAGATTTCCTTAAATTGCAGACAGATTTTGATACCATCAACAAAACACAATGACCACAGTTAGAGCTATCGCGGGAAAAGGTCAGTACAGAATGCGGATTGGGTAATATGAAATTGTATGATGCGATACAGATATTTGGAGATATTAGTCAAAAGATGGAGAGAAAAGAAGAAGTATCTCCAGTGATGATGGTCCAATTTATAGAGATAAGTGCAGGTTTTGATGAAGAACCCTTCAAAAGTATGTTTGCACAGTATAGAACAGAAATAACGACAAAAATAAACACATACTGACCAAAATTATATCCTCAGATGGTGAGTCTCGTAACAAAATTCTACAAAAATGAAACTCTCGTTCCGTCCTCTCAAGATTGGAATAATGTACAAAATTATACAGGTGCATGTACTGATTACCTCAACAAGGGCGGTAATGCTTACTACTGGAATAGTTTTGATAGTAAATCAGCAAACTACTATAACAATCCTACATTATTGTCTCTGCAGGATCATGGAATGTATATAGCGAGTGACGAGGGGCTAAGAGTATATGCAAAAGAGTTTTATCAATTGCGAGCGATAAGAAACGAACCATTCACTCAGCGTAACGTTGATTTTGAGAGATATAAAAAGTGAGGAGTTATGGGGAAACTAGCGTATGGAGTCAATGGTATTCTCACATGAGTAATGAATCCACTGGTATGATTGGCAGTTGCGCCTATCAATGTCTATAGGCAAATCAACCTATGATACATAAGCAATGACAGTGACAGGAAACAGCAAATGGATGCTTATATGAACGGCTGATTTATAAGATTCATTCAGGCTATCAGACCTCCACAATGCATGGAGTCTATGACCAAACAGAATGGTGATTTTGACTGGATGAACCTTCCTTTCAAGTTGAGTGTGCAAATCATGGATAGTGTCATGATTCTAACACTATGAGGACTTCTGACATCTCCTCTCAAGAGCGGATTGATGAGAATAGGCATGCAGGAGTGAGGTTGGTTGACGTATGCTACGAATTTCTTTGCGACCATGTGAGCGACAACAGCTATGCACCTCCAGCAGCACATGGAGACGGGATTAAATGGAGGCTTAAAGGATAGTGATCTTATTTTGTATGGCATGTTTGCCGTAATGGTAGAATCTGGATTTGAAAGTATTGGAGGACTAACTCCTACTTCATTTGCAGAAATGTGAAGAATGTTAATGAGAGGGTCTTTGAGACAAACTGCCAGAAGTCTAGGAAACAGTATTGGTATAGAAAATTTGGAAGAAATTGGGACGGAGCACGTTATGAATATTACACATCAGCTCATAAATAGGTTTGGTGGCAAAAATATGCCGATATCTGGTATCAATGAGTTTAAAGCACTCATACTGCTAACAACGCTATCAGTGTGAGCTATCCAAAGGACAGTACAGATCAATCAATCTCTAAATTTCAAAGCAGCATTTGGGACAGCAGAAGAACAGCAAGCATTTGCAAATATCTTGCAAATACTGGCCGATCACGATATCTTTAAAGATCTATACGTAGAGGTCATGGTAGAGCAGATGAAGCAAGAACTTGCCCAAAAAGGCATCACAAAAACAGAGGAAGAATTAAGGTTATTGGCGACAAAAAATATAGCGATGCTAATGGAGTTATTTGGCATCCAAAAGTCAGATGAGACAACGGAGGATAGAGAGAATAGTGGAGGTATTTCGCGACAAGAGGTATATAATAATTTGATGATCGTAGACGATACTGTCAGATGCGAGAAAGCATTAGCAGCACTACAGGCGAAAGGATTATGTACAGCATTAAGCGATGCACAGAAGAGAGAACTTTTTTTATTGATTATTCATGCACACAAAAATCGGAATAATCGTCCTACAACCAATGACGACGGAACATCCATAACTCCATTGGCAACGGTCAAAGACGAGAAAGGCAAGGATGTCGTGCTTTATCCATTAGACAAAAAAGATGTTAAAGTAGAATATGCGTACATAAAAAATGGTCTATTGAGACTTGGTATAGAATCCAAAGATGCTACTGCGATAGCTCAGCTTCTCATGAGAGAATGACGGTGCGCAGAAGTGAGATCGTTGCGTGACTACCAGGAAGAGGCTGTAGATGCTATGATGAAACTAGCTGAGCAGTGGCTAAAATCTGCTACACTCAACGCCGCAGAGAGGAATAGCTTAAATCTTATATTGAAGAGGCAATTTCTCCTAGAGATGGCGACTGGCTCATGAAAGACGTTTACAGCAGTAAGTATGATCAATAGACTGCATAAGATGAGAGAAGAACTCATTGCACATCAGCCAGAGTTGTGAAGCAAATTACCGCCACTCAAAGTCCTGGTACTGAGCCATCAGATAGCTATTGCGGATCAGCACAGACAAGATTTCTTCGTAGGGAAATCGGTAGAGGATAATCCGCTATTGGATGAAGATATTATCACTTCTTCTCATGTAAGAGTATTTCATTCCAAGGCAGATGTAAATGCTGATACATGAGAGGCGATAGAGACATGAGATGATGCAAAAGTACAGGAAGATACGTGATCATGACCAAATGAATTTGTTTTTGCTACTCATCAGACAGCTGCTAAGTGACTAGATGGTTTTTTGCCAAATATTATTATTGCAGATGAGGCGCATCATACGGATGACGAGAATAGTAATTACTACCAAACACTCCAAAGATATGCAACTCAGAAAGACCAAAACGGAACATTGCCTCTTGTAATCAACCTAACGGCAACTCCTACAGATAATTTACGTACGAGAGTAGGTGAAAATAAGTTTACGTATTCGCTGCCTGAGTACTTGGCAAGTGAATACTCTCCAGACGTTGTATATCGTGCTGTGTGATTTGGAGAAATTACACAAGCATGGATAAATGCAGAGCTTACAAGAATAAGTGCCATGAGTCGCACAAATCAGAAAGAACAAAGAAGACAAGCGCTCAAAGAGCTCAAAGAAAGACTCGAGCAAATGAAGAAAAAATTTGACGATCCAACAGTCATGGTTGATGATTTACGCGAAAGACTGGAAGGGGACTTTTCTCAGACAATTATTTTTGCTAAGAGCATAGCAGAGGCAGATAAAATAGCTGCATATATAAATAAAGAGGTATGAGAGGGAACAGCAGAAGCAATGCACTCCAAATCGCCGAGAGCAACCAAAGATATTCTTGCAGATTACAAATCACAAAAAACTAAAACATTGGTAGTAGTTGATCAGCTCAATGAAGCAATTGATCTTCCGGCGACCAAAAATATTGTTTTTGCCAGGTGAACCAATAGCGACACAATCTTCAAGCAACAACTCTGAAGATGACTGAGAGGTAGTGGCACCATAACAATTTGGGATTATGTGGGGTCTATGATTAATCTTACCAAAATTAACGATTTGAATCAAGGGATGAGAAAATCACAAAAAGAGAGAGAAGATGCATGAAAGAGTAGGCCAAAAAAGACAAAGCAAATTACTATTTTTGAAGGAGATCACTCCGAATCGACACAGACAGTGTTTGAGCAGAAATCCACAGTGATATATACTATACAGTTATTGAACGATATCGTAGCTGCGGTCGAGCAGGGAACACCAGAGAAGGCAATGTGGTGATTTAGAAAAAAATACGGAGAAACACCAAGTGCTGCGACGATGCTATCCCTCATGAAAATGACCCCAATGCAAAGAGAACAAGAGATATATATCAAAATTATAGTAAGAAGTAGGTCAGGTTGGAAAAATACACATGAGCAGCGATTTGACTTGTTGATAGAGATTTATCCATCACAAAAATCAGTAATAAATGCATTGAGGTGACAAGCACTAAAAACACTAGATGAAGCACCCCCACCTCCTCCAACCACGCCGCCATCAGTGCCCCCACCACCTCCAGCAGGAGGATCAGGAGAGACATCAATATGATGAGAGACTACATCTACAGGCGCAGCTGAAACGACAACGATCCCAGATCCTAGAAGAAGTATAGAAAACTCATGATATCAGTACACCCAGATAGATGGGGAGATTATTCTGTCTGATCAAATGAGTGAAGAAATGAAGGAACTCATGAGAGAAAGAGAAAGATCGACTGATCAAAAAGAAGCAGAAACACATTATGACAAAGTATGAGCCGTACTAAAAATGTGTCGTGCAAAAAATATCTGACTAAAAAAAGAGCATATCACGGTAGGGACAGTAAGCCCGCATTGATGGAGAAAAACCAGCTACGTAGCTATATACATAGAGCAGTACAACAAAACAATATTCCTCTCCAACGAGCATAAAAATGCCACGTTTGTAGTAAATGATAAAATGGAGGCAGAGGATATGACAAGTGTCATGAAGAGTGACTTGAGAAGACTGGCATGATGACAACTGGTACAGAGAATAATTTTCACAGATGCTCAAAAACGAGAAAAAGATGTAGAGAAAGGGCTATTTGAATGACCTGACAATTGAGGTTCGTGAACTGCATTGACAGAGACGACCACAGAAGAGACGGGAGCATCAGAGATAGTATATCCTGCAGAGATGATGCCATTGATAGAAAAAATGCGCAGATTACAACAGTTGACCGTAGATCTCTTCAAAGGAAATGCTGCAGTAAGAACCAAAAGATTGACTGATATTATTACGGTTGAAGAGTTAAATCAACTCAAAGCAGCAGCAGGTATTGAATGAAATCGGGTAGATGGAATGACATGAAATATAAGGCCACGTGAATGGGTTAAACTCATGATGTATATTTATGGGGAAAAAGCATTTATCGAGTTTAGAAGTCCCTGGATTGCAAGGTTTAAACTCCTTAACGAGAGTAAGTCCATAAAAGAGTTGCTCAGGCTTTCTCCAACCATTCGGTTTGCAAATTTTGGTACAGACAAGGTTCTCTGCATGGAAATACTATGAATTAGCGTATCAGAAAGCAGTTGATCGATCTCAGTTGATAGAAAAGTTGCAATGTTGTATGCATTTATGCCAGCATCTGATATACGAGTCTATGAGAGGGGAAAAGATCAAAAAGACAAAGAGAAGGATAATACAGAAACGAGACGTGCAAGAGAAAAGGAAGAATTCATCGAAAAAATGAGAAAGAGGTATACACCATACGATCTCTTAGAGGATACAGAAAATATTAAATGGCAAAACGACCTAAGTGTTAGAATTAGATGAAATACATACACGCACGAATTCTTGACGAATACCCTATGACTCACAATTACCATGGTGTCTCCTCTGTCAGTAAGAAACAGACTGCTATTTAATCTTGTATTTGATGAAACAGCGATAACACAGTTTATACAAGAATTAAAGAAAGACTTAGCTGAAAAGTTCACGCCAATCAACTTTGTTGAGAAAACAGATGTCACAATAGAAGATACGATGAAAAAACATGAAACACTCTTAGAAGGTGTCGATGCATTCTATTTTCAGTGATTTAGCAAAAATACACGTAACAAAAGATAT
>Ga0138256_10008239_pt1 | contig 10965 bp, 6 predicted proteins | sample KNB2016incub_MG_FD_105486 | JGI IMG/M metagenome (GOLD analysis project Ga0138256, IMG submission 105486) | Active sludge microbial communities from wastewater in Klosterneuburg, Austria - KNB2014incub_MG | ecosystem: Engineered > WWTP > Activated sludge > Unclassified | place: Austria... | reverse complement strand
TTTGATTCACGTTGTAATCGTCGTACACCACGCCCTGAACTCGAGCGAGATTCGTCATCGAGAAATTTCGATTGATGTTCACGACCGACATGCCGGTGATCGTGACTGCCTGCACGCCGGTGCCGGGCGATGTCGTTCGATAACCGGCAAGTTCAACTCGTGCGTTGTAGTTGCCGTTGGGCAGACCGTTGAACGCGTAGGTTCCATCAGAATCGGTGAGCAGGCTCGTTTCGCCTGAATCGAACTGGCTGTTGTTGTTGGCATCGATGTAGACGCGCGCGTTGGGGATTGGCGCTTCGCCTGTGTCGATGTTGCCGTTGTCGTTCGTGTCGTTGAAAACTGTTCCGCCGATCTGCGCGGGGATGTCGAACGCTTCGATAACGGTCATCGAGTTGCCGGATGTTCCGCTGTTCATGCTGTAGCCGAATCCGCGCTTGGCGAAGGCTTTCCAGATGAGCGTCTGGTTCGCGCCGCCGGTGAGATTTAGATCGGCCTGAAGAATCGCATCGCGCGCGTCACTGAATCTTGGATTGACCGGCTGAAGTTTCATCCCGTCGAGCACAAGTTGCAGCGCGAGTTTGTTGCCCGCGCCGCCGGGCTGCCAGCCGGTGTAGAAGTTGTTGTCGAAGCCGTAAGTGTTCGTGAGATTCCAGTACATTTCCCAAAGCGCGGTGTTCCAGACTGAACCGGAGTAGTGAACGGCGCCGTTGCTGTCGTTGGTGCTGTCTGCGGTGAACGGGTTGACCGCCATGTTCGTGGTATACGGATACGTTCGGATGCCGACACCGTTGACGCCTTCGTTGGCGGCCCAGGGGCTCATGCCGATGTTGGTGGTTGCGGTGTCGGATGCGTTGGCGGTGAGAACGATGGCGAAGAAATCGCTCCACCCTTCGCCCATGCTGCCGGATTGGTAAGTGTTGAGCGCGGATGCGTTGCTGGGTCCGCCGGTGAGACGATTGCTGATGCCGTGTCCGTATTCGTGGAAGACGATCTGGTTGTCGAAATCGCCATCACGATCCGGGTTGGCGTTGGTCCAAATGTACATCTGCATGCGCGGCGCATCGCCGTCGGCAGGCGTGCCGAAGTTGGCGTTGTTTTGTCCGCCTCCATCCTGAGCCTCCGCGCGAACAGAATCATTGCCCGCGCCGCCCTTGCCGTAGTTGTTGACTTGGAAATTTCCCGCCGATTCGGTGAAGCCGAAGGCGTACGTCACATCGTGGATGTAGTTGTTCTGGACGAAGAGATTGACAGCGGCCGCGCGTTGATTGGCGTTGGTGGTTGGCGCGGCGGTGAAGTCGGCGGGGAAGTTGAAGTTGAGACCGGCGAGGCCGTCCGGCGGAGCAACGCTTGTGCCGCTTGAGCCGGTGTCGGCGCTGTCGTTGTCATCACGATCGAGATACGCGTAAACGTTGTTGCCGCGGGTGTAGGTGTATTCGGCACCGGCGACGCCGTTGGTGTCGTGCCAGCCGAATGGCGAAGCGTTTGGATTTTGCGGATCGACCATTGTGATCTGGTTGCCGTCGTATGGTGAGGCCGCGTTCGATGGCAGCGCCAGGTACGTCGCATGATCAACGTAATCGGAGGCGAAGACGACCTCGCCCGTGGTCGCGCTGGCGGCGAGTTCGTACCAGTGTTCGCCGCTGGGCAGATCGGCGATCATGTGCCAACTGAGTTCCATCGATCCATCCGCCTGCGCGACATAGACGAGCTTTGCGTTGATCGTCTTGCTCGAGAAATTCGGCGCGGTGATCTGGACGGTTCCATCCGAAAGCGTCTTGGTGCTGATCTTTCCGATCGAAGAAACTTCAAGCTCGTCAGCGAGTCCGGTGAGAACGGTTTTGGCGGAGAGCGTCGCGCCACGATTCGCGCCACCATTCACGCTGGCGGGCGAATGAACGAAGCTGCTCGCAGCGGCCAGCACGCGCCCGTTTCGATCGATGGCGACATTTGCGTTCGCGTTCAGAACCGGGCGATCGTTGAACTCCTGACGATAATAGATGTAGCTGAGTCCGTTGGACGCATCGGTGTATTGATTGGTGATGAAAGCATCTTCCCAATCCGCCCCGCGTGTGTTCATGCTGAATCGCTGCGACATCAGATAATCGCTGGCGATGTTCGACGCCGCGCGATTGCTCGGGCCGGTCAGAAACGATCCGACCTTCGTCAGATTGGTGATCGACGGCGTGAACAGTCCGGCCATCCATTCCGGCAATTCATGATCATGATCATCAGCAATCGCGGAGGCGAGCAGTCTGCGGCGCTCGAGGTTTTGAAGATCAAATTGTGGCGAAACAGAAGACGATCGGCGTGGGCGCAGGGGCAAGTGCAGGGGCATCGGATTTTATCCTCGGTGTCGAATTTTAGGGCGTGGAATCTATCTATCTGCGAAACGCCGACATTCTAGCGTTATTTTGAAACGGTTCAATTTTTTATTGGAACGATTGGCGATTTCCAAGTTCATCTTTTGGGTCATGCGCCGGGGAAACCCTGATTGTCGGGGCATAATTGGCGGATTGTTCAGGCTTTGTCAGCAAGTGGGCAATCTGTAACGGCTCAGGGAACGCCCGATTTTGCGGTTTGGTTAAAATAGGCAGACCCAATCGCGCAGTTTTTGCGGCTGTCCTAAAAAAATCTGTTCATTGTGGCCAAAAAAGTGGATTTATCGGCCTGTTTCGGGCTTGATGATTACTCGCGGATGCCTACAACGCTTGTTTGATCGTCGGGATGTCTACTGGAACGATCGACAAGCGGCTCTTCCAGACGGATTTGGAAGGCTCGCGAAATCGGTGTTCAGTGGAATCCCAAGACAGGCATCATCCCGAAGCCTGTCGCCCAGAGGCTGCTCTACCCCAAGGAGCCTTCGATCCGAGTGCATGTGGACTCGGAGAAGGAACCGGAGCCGCCAGTTGCTGGCCTTAGGTTGGCGTCGGAGATCGGTTCGTCAGCTGTAAGTTCACTGACATCCGGCCGTTCCTCAGACGCACTACCATACCGACCTTAAGGCGGGCTAATTCCGGGTCGGACGCCATAGGCGTCTCGACATGTGTGTTCAACCAGGTTTAGCAGACGGCTGGTCAAGCCACCAATCTGGCAATGACCAATCTCACTGCGCATCGAGGTTCCCGGATGGAACGTCGCTCTCTCTCTTTGTCTACCCGCATCGTCAAAAGTGTTGACGGGGTTCTCTCTCGGATGTCTCCACTTTTCGCTCGTCGTGAGGCTTCTTTACTGAATCAAAATCCGTCCAAAGCATCTGCTGGGTCATCGGCAAGCCTCATCGAATCCCTCGAAGGCCGTCAACTGCTCGCAGCGACGTACTACATCTCGCCAACCGGAAGCGACAACAACGCAGGTACCAGCCTCACCGCGCCCTGGAAGACCATCAGCAAGGTCAACAGCAAGGCGTTCGGCCCGGGTGATAAGATTCTCTTTCAAGGTGGATCGACCTTCACGGGAACCGTAACGCTCAGCACGGGCGATGTCGGTTCGGCCAACAGCCCGATCACCATCGGCAGCTACGGCACGGGCAAAGCCACCATCTACAACACCGCCGGCAAGGGCATTCTCGTGCGAGTTGGTGGTGTTTCCATCGATAACATCGCAGTCAAAGGCGGCGGGCCAACCACCACGAATTACCAGGGCATCCATTTCCAGAACACCGGCGGTAGCGATCTGAATTTCGCTCGCGTAAATAACGTCGAAGTCAGCGGCTGGAAGCTTTACGGCATCACCCTTCAGGGCGTACATGGCTCAGCGGGTTTCAACGATGTTCGCATCACGAACTCGAAAGTCTTCAACTGCGGTGTTGCAGGCATTCGCATCGACTCTGCGAACCAGCTCGCTCACAACAACTTCTACATTGGTCACAACGAGGTCTACAACAATCCGGGCATAGGCGATATGAGCCGCCCGAACGGATCGGGTATTCAAGTCGCTGGCGTTCAAAATGGCGTCGTCGAATACAACGATGTTCACGACAACGGTGCCAACGCCAACTTCGGCTGCGGAATCTGGACGACTCGTTCAGACAGAATCACCATTCAATACAACAGCAGCTACAACAACCGCGCGCCGGGCAACTACGACGGCGGCGGATTTGATTTCGATGGCGGCACGACCAACTCGGTCATGCAGTACAACTACAGCGCCAACAACGACGGCAACGGCTACGGCGTTCTGAACTGGAATGGCGGCCCGTCGAGCAGCAACAACATCATCCGCTACAACATCGGTCAGAACGACGGTCGCCGAAACAACCAGGCTTCAATGGCGGTCGGCGCCAACGGGCCGATCAAAGATCTTTACATCTACAACAACGTCTTCGTGAAGAACGACAGCTCGCAAAGCGCCAACGATCTGGTGATGCGAACCCACTACAACATCCCGAACCTGCAGATCAAGAACAACATCTTCTATGCAACCAGTTCGGGTGTTCAGTTGGCCAAATTCCGTGACAACGCCGGCTTCGATATCAAGGCCAACACCTGGTACAACGCCGCCGGAAGTTTCAAGGTGTATTGGAAAGGCACCACCTACACCTCGCTCACCAACTGGGCGAACGGAACCGGCCAGGAAAAACTCAACAACGTCATCGTTGGCCTGAGCGTCAACCCCAAGCTCGTGAACGCGGGCAACGCGCCGACGATCATCAAGCCGACGGTTCTCTCAAACACGCTCAAGCAGTTTTACTCGCTGCAATCAACCAGCCCGGTGATCAACAAGGGTGTGAACATCAGCTTCCTGAGTTCCGCCTCGACCAATGCCACCCAGGATTTCTTCGGCAGCTCGGTCTCGACTGCGAACGGCAACAAGCTTGAAATGGGTGTCGACGAGTTCTTTTGAGAGGGTACCCCCGAAGTCGAAGGATCGACACCGAACAGTCTGACCGACCCGAAGTAATTATTATCGGTCGCAAAATCAGAAACTAAACTCGTCCGGACTGCACTACGGTGTTCGTAGGCAGTCCGGACTTTTTTGGATTGTGGATTGTTGAATGTGGATTGTAGAAGATGTTCAAATCATCGAGCGACTTCTACAATCCACGATCCACATTCCACAATCGAGTTCGTCGACAATCGAAATCTAATTCGACAATCGAATCCACCTCGCCAACAATCATCGATCCAATCGGATGAGTTGAAATCCGACGAAGTTTTTAAATCGAAGTTCCTGAAAGGTTTTCATGCTCAGCAAGTTCAATCGTTCTGTTCTCTGTATTGCAACTATCGGCGTCATCGCCAGTTCGTTCTCGTTCGCGGACGAACCCACAACGCAGCCGGCAACCGTGACATCCGACACGACCGAGTCATCTCCAGAGGCAACTCCAGAGGCAACTCCCGACTCATCCCCCAAGGCCACGCCCGAAGATGCGAAAGTCGCTGCCTACGGCGTCGGCTACGACTTCGGATGGCGCATCAAACCGTTCTTCATCCAGACAGGTAATCAGATCGACATGGATGCGCTCATGCAGGGCATCAACGATGCGATCGCAGACATCCCACCGAAACACAACGATGAAGAAGTGGCAGCGTGTGTCGAAGCGCTTCGCTCGGTGATCGAAGGAAAGATGGCGGAAAACGAGAAGAAGTCGCAGGAGATGTTCGAGCAGATGGCCGCCAAAGACGCGGAGTTTCTCGCGCAGAACAAGATTAAATCCGGCGTGACCACCACCGCCAGCGGGCTGCAGTTTGAAACCGTGCAGGAAGGTAGCGGCCCGATGCCATCAGCAGGTGACTCAGTCAAGGTTCACTACAAAGGCACCTTCACCGACGGCCGCGAGTTCGATAGCAGCTACGGAGGCGACCCGGCGATTTTCCCCGTGCAGGGTGTGATTTCCGGATTTTCCGAAGGCTTGATGCTGACCAAAGTCGGCGGCAAGTCGCGCCTGGTGATTCCGTATGACCTCGCCTACGGCGAACGAGGCAGCCCGCCACAGATTCCGCCGCGCGCGGCGCTCGTGTTCGAAATTGAACTGGTCGAGATCGTCTCGCCCGGCTCAATGGAACCATCCGACGCGCCCGACGAAGCAACAACGGAAATCAAACCCGAGTAATCAACGGATCGTTCAAAGAATCACTGGATCACTGAATCATTGTCGAATTCAAAAGCCCCGCATGCTCGCATGCGGGGTTTTTTGTCACGCGCGACGCAGCACAACCAGCTTCTGTGAAGGCATATCAACCTCCGCCATGCGCTCGCGACAAAACTCGATCGTGGCGTGTTCGATCTCCGCCAGCATCTGCGTGATGAACGCCTTCGTGTTCACATTGCTCGACGACTGCATCAACACGCTCGATCGCTGCCGAACCTGGTTGAACAACTTTCTCGCGCCCTCTTCAGTGCCGTCGATCCCCATCGGATCGTTCGAGAAAAATGCGGATGCGCGAATCTCAACGATCTTCAAGCCCGCTGCCTTCACCGCCTGTTCAAACTGGTAGCGCGAGCGCACCAGCATCCACTGCGTACGCATCGTGATTCGCGGCAGGTATTCGGTGGTGATGATCGCGCCGTCTTCCGTCAGATGCTTCGCCAGGTTCGTCAGCGCATTTTTGAATCGATCTTCTTCCGGAATGTGGAACAGCACGTTGGCGATGTTGATGAGATCGAACCGCGCCTGAAGATCCCACGCTTCCTTGGTGATGTCACCCTGCTGAAAATGCAATCGCGAATCCGCGCCGTGCCACTTCTTCAGCATCTCCACACTGGCTGCAGTGAAGTCGATGCCCGTGAGCGAGACCGGCTTGTAATGTTCGTTGTAAAACCGAATCCATCGCCCCGAACCACAACCGACATCAAGCACCGCGCCCCACGCTTTGAGCTTGAGATCACCGATCAGTTTGATCAGCGTCGGATACAAAATCGCATCTTCGACGGGGCTCGAATACGCCAGCTGCGACGTGTCGTTCGCGCGGTCGGATTTCTGTTTCCATTCCTGCTCGTAATGCGTGCGAATGTCTTCCTGCGTCATCGACATGACTGATTTATCGGTCGTGGATGCTTTCTGACGTGAGTATTGCGATTGCCCGGAAGGTCGTGATACTCGATGCACCATTTTCCCACGGTTTTCAGGAGGGGAGCCCATGCCGATTTCGGTGACATGCACATGCGGACAAGCGTACGAATTGAAGGATGAGTACGCCGGCAAGCGGATCAAATGTCCAAAATGTGCCGCGGTGATGAGCGTGCCGGAGGCGGATACTTACGACATTGATGAACCCGCGCAAGCGTCACCCACACGTCCGCCGCCAATCGGCCCGGCGGGAATGGCGTACGGCGCGCCCGGCCGACCGAACCCGCTCGGCTACGCCGCGCCACCGTTGACCGGCAGCGGCGTGTTTGATCGCAATCGATTTCTCATGCGGCAGAAAATGATTGCGATCAATCAGCGCTACACCGTGACCGACGACAACGAGCGCCCTCTCTTGTTCGTGCTGCGCAAGACGCACATCCTGCAATCGCTTGCGGCCATACTCGGCGCTATCGTCACGTTCGGTTTGGTGATCGGAATTTTCTTCGGCATCGGCGCGGCAATCGGATCGGGCCTCTCCGATCAGAAAATGAGCAATAACGTCAGTGGGATCTTCGCGGTGATCGGCTTTCTGCTTGCCATACCCGCGTGCATTCTGGTTGCGATTCTCATCTCGCCAAAACGACACATCCAGTTTTTCCGTGATGAAGCGTACACCGCTCAACTGCTCGAAGTCCTCCAGGACAGCAAGTGGCAGATCATCATCGCCACCTACACCCTGCTCGATGAAAAAGGCGAATTGCTCGCCAAGTTCAAGAAAAACTATCTCTACAACTTCTTCCGCAAGCAGTGGGAAGTTCTCGCGCCGGACGGAACGCGCATCGTTCTCGCCAAGGAAGATTCGATCATCCTCTCACTCCTGCGCCGATTTCTCGGTTCGTTTTATGGACTGCTGCGCACGAACTTCATCATCCTGCGCGGTGAGGAAGTGATCGGCGAGTTCAATCGAAAGTTTACGATTGTCGATCGATACGTGCTCGACATGACCGGCGACCCGCGCCGAACGCTCGATCGGCGCATCGCACTCGCGCTGGGCGTGATGCTCGATACCGGCGAGCAGCGTTAACACATCGCGCGTGAGTTCTTCAAACGGTCCAACTTCGGGCGATCCACTTTCGGACGACGCGCTGGATTTGTCGGACGACATGCTGCACGCGCGACGAGTTCCACCGGCGCTGCCGTATGTTCCACCAAAATCCAAGCTGATCGATTTCGAACGCGGCATGAAACTCTGGCCGATCACTGCGATCTTCATGATCGTGTTGTGCTGCATCACGTTCGTCTGGCAACTCGAGCGCGGGGCGATGGACTCGGAAGACGCTTTCATCAGCGCCGGCGCGCTGCATCGCGCTTCAGTTCTCAAAGGCGAAGTCTGGCGCATCTTTACTGCCACGATTTTGCACGGCGACATCACGCATCTGTTTGGCAACATGGTGATGCTCTACATTCTCGCGCTCGGCGTGGAACACGGTTTCGGCATCGCGCGCGGGATGCTGATTTACCTCGTAAGCGCTCTTGCCGGATCGCTTGCCAGCCTGGTGATGTCAGAGGGCCCGAGCGTCGGCGCGTCCGGCGCGATCTTCGGGCTTGCGGGCGCGGTCATCGTGTTCGTTTACCGATTTCGGAATCGATATTTTCTTCGTGATAAGCGGATTGGATTTGTGTTGCTGATCTGGGCCGGCTGGACCGTGGTGACCGGATTTCTCTCGCCGGGGATTGATAACTGGGCACACATCGGCGGATTTGTCGGTGGGGCGGGATTGGGCGCGTTGCTGCCCGGAAAACAAAAATTCGCGGAACCTGTCGGATCGGTTGTGAAGTTTTGAAGTGGAGCGCGACTTCTACAATCCACTTTCCACGCTCCACAATCTAAACCACAACATTCGGCGTCGGCCCTTGCAGCAACATGAACGCAACGTGCGTAACGTGGCTGTTTACGCGACGCAGGTTCGTCAGGATGTCGAGATGGACCGCAGTCGCATCCTGTGTGAGATCCTGTTCATCAGTTCCGCCGAGGCTGGCGAGATGTCGATCACGCAATTCTCGAACTCTGATGTCGATGAAATCTTTATGCCTGAGAAGTTTGTTGCAGAGATGACGATCGCGCGTGTGGAACGCCGCATCCGCCAGTTGCATGTTTTCGAAAACGTGACGATCAATCTGCTCAAGCTCCGCCCATGCTTCGGTTGAGAAATTCACGCGACGACGAATCTTTTTCAGAACGAGTTCACAGAGGTTCTTATCGATCAGATCACCGATCGCTTCGAGTTCTGACAGATAAGTCAGTTGACGCAATCGCTCCGTCGCCTGATCCACATCAAGCTTGTGCGTCGCCAAACGCGAGAGGAATCGCTTGATCTCGCCTTCCAGTCGATCGACCGTGTTATCGCGCGAGCTGACCTGCCGGGCGAGTTCTTCATCGTCTTCGCGCAGCGCTCTCCACATGTCTGCTGACATGCCACGAACGATGTCGCCGACTCTCAGGATTTCTCTCATCGACTGGCTGAGGGCGAGGTTGCTGTCTTCGATCGGGCTGGCGGTGTCGAGATAGATCGGTTCGGCACCGTCGAGCTTGGCGCGTTTGGATTGCGGCAAAAGTCGATCGGCTACGAGGATGAACACGCCGACAAGTGGCATGGCGACGATCGCTTTCAGGACGTTGTACCCGGTGTGCGAATCGGCCACTTGCCTCGGAAGCGACGCGCCTGCGAATGTGAGCAGGCGAATCAGATCAGTCAGGAAAATCAGGCAGAGGACCGCGACGAACAGTTTGATGAGCAGATTGGAAAGTCCCAGCCGGCGCGTGTCTGGATGATCTCGACCCACGAGCATCAACGTCAGCGCGGTTCCAACATTCGCGCCGATGACCGTCGAGACCGCGAGTTGCGATGACAACAGTTGATGCCCTTCCGCACTGGCGGCAAGTCCGAGAACAAGGCCAACCGTTGCGGTGCTCGATTGCAGCACAACCGCCAAAAGCGCCGCGAGCAGCGCCATCCAGAATGGATGTCGTCCTGCGATCGTCAGCATGTCGGCGAAATCGCCTGCGGAGTCGATCCGGCTCGCGCCCTGCTGAATGAGTCCGATTCCCATGAACACAAAGGCAAAGCTGAGCAGGATTTGTCCGATCCCCTGAGCGCGATTGTTTTTGGAATATTGATAGAGCAGAACGCCCAGCAGCGCCAGCGCGGGAGCGGTGTCTTCCACCCGAAACGAGAGCAGCTGAACCATCATGGTCAGCCCGATGTCGGCCCCGAGCATGATGAGCAGCATCCGCGCAACCGTCACATGCCCGCCGCGAACGGCCTGGGCGGCGAGAACGGAAACGCTTGTGGAAGAAGGCGCCAGCAGCGACATGCCCACGCCCGTAACGATCGCCCGCTCCGGCCGCTTGGACGCCCAGGTAAGAAACGGCCAAAGCCGCCCGCCCAGAACGCGATCCAAGCCCTTTCGCAGGATCCGCACGCCGTAAAGAATCAGCGCTACTCCACCCAAAATGACGAGCGCGATCTGCACCTTCTATCGGACTCCTCGCTTACCAATTCAATCGAAGTGACGCCATCGACCTGCGCAACAAGCAGCAGACGACACGGCAATATAAACCAATTCATCGAAAAAACTTAATGAGAATTTGAAGGAAAAATCCGAGTCGCTGCGGATTTCGTGGTTCTCGGACTTGGAATGGTATGTGGTGTGTAGTTTGTGGTATGTGGGACAAAAAAAGAAGTCCACCGAATGATTCGATGGACTTCCGATTTCCAAGCCACTGCCCAAATTACTACATACCACACACCACAAACCAATCATCGATAAAATTCGATGATCAGATTCATGTTCACTTCAAACGGAACATCTTCCGGCTTTGGCATCGCGATGATCTTCGCTTCGAGCTGAGCGGGATTGAACTCTAGCCACGCGGGCACGTTGTGGCCTGCGGC
>Ga0138256_10008238_pt1 | contig 10965 bp, 21 predicted proteins | sample KNB2016incub_MG_FD_105486 | JGI IMG/M metagenome (GOLD analysis project Ga0138256, IMG submission 105486) | Active sludge microbial communities from wastewater in Klosterneuburg, Austria - KNB2014incub_MG | ecosystem: Engineered > WWTP > Activated sludge > Unclassified | place: Austria... | reverse complement strand
TAGCTTTAATGGCTATATCGCCGCAAATTTATTAATATAGACAAAAATGAAACAAATAGTAATTTTCTTGTTAGGCTGCTGCATAGGTGCGGCGCTATCATATCAGTATGGGAAAACTGATACAACAAGTGTAAAACCATTCATAGACCTCCCCGAAGAAATACTCGAAGCAGAAGTTGGTGTACCACTATTTGTGTCCAACAGGACATATGACACACTCACAATATCCTTCGATCCTATGAAGGATCGACTATTCCATGTAACCAATCCTGGATGTGGTCAATACGACTGCAAGTCTAACCTTATATGGGTTGACCTTGAAGCAAAGGTTATATACATCGAAGACACTCAAACTGAATTGGTAGAATTTGAGTCTGAACAAGACCTTCTAAGACATTTAGCATCTATTATGGCAGATCTCGGGCGCGGATTTAGGTATGGGCATTTTTAAATATGCGCTCTACAACGCACGATAATATACTGAGTAGTGGTGTAGTCCACTCGGGTGGAGATCGTGCGTCCTGGTGAGTATGTACTAAGCTAAAAACGAATATTAATAATAATTTTTAACAAACAAACAAACAAACATATTATGAACAATCAAATTAAATCAGTAGTATTCCTACTTATCTTTATCTTTTTAGTTTTGTTTTTGACATTTGAAATCTCGGCGCAACCAAGCTCAGGCATCAAGTCATTAGGAAAAATACCAACACAATCTACCTGTAACTGTGTTGTGTACAAGGGGTTTAAGCAGACAACATCTGCTAAGGGTGAGTTAACAATTAAGGGTGGAACTGCCACAGTATATACAGATGCTGTAGTATTCACAACAGGAAGTAAGTCGATTACCCTTATTCAAATGAGACCTGACATCTACATAGACTCAGATAAAAATGATATGTGGTTAGCAAGGACTGACTCGGAAGGTGATATTATCTTTCAAAACAAAAAGACATTGTATTATTATTCGCCTAAAGGAAAAATAAAGTAAACATGGGCAAAAAATATTATGTGATTTTTTGAACACTAAAATAAATATCATGGCAGAGTTATGGCAAATAAACAGAGTAAAAGAACTTGAGGATAAGTCTATGTGGCGTGAAGCTGCACAGGGTTGGATGGAATTAGATATGCAGGATGACGCTGAAGCATGTATTACAATAGCTTATGCAACTGAGAGAGGAGATGCATTACGTGCAGAGATTTTGCGTGTAGCAGGTCCTGAGCCTGAAGTACAAGGAGAGAAGACTGACTCCATTAAATGGATGAAGTGGTATAAGGACATGGAAGAAGTGTCCAGGAATTTTAATTAACAATAAATAATCTATCATGAGAAGATTCCAATTCAACACAGGAGTGAGACCCTTTGACCATTCTCCACCCGCGGGTATGGCATTCATGAAGGGTTATGAAGATTCGGGAAACGGGGTTTATGTCATACCCTTTTACTGTGAAGATGTACCTGACAATGCTGTATTTCAATATGCATGTGATCATGATATACCAGGTGATGAATCTTTGCTTAAAAGGGAGATACACAATTCAGTGCTAATAAGTAAATATGCATATTTTAAAATCTAAAAATATAAAATTATGACCTATCAGGAAAAATTAATACTCGCAATCAAGGCTGACTATGTACCCGAAGAGGTGTGTAATATCTTTTTACAATTAGCACAGCCGCACTTAGGTAAAGGTGTCCTTATGGATATTGTATACGGACATGACAGGGGTGGAAAGGTGGACTCAGCCTATCCATCAGACTATGCTCAAAGGGTTAGAGAATTATTACCTAAATTCCGCGGTGAATTTATGGTGTACGATTACAACGACGCCACGGATGAAGACCCAAAGGCTAGTAGGTGGGGAACGTTTGAGAATGTTGCCGAGCGTACAATCCAGAAGATTAGTTATCTAATGAACAACCGTTTCTGAGAATGACCTACCCAAGCACCACGGGTAGGAATGCACCCCGCACAGCACATACAGACCACAAAGCTACCTTGGAAAAATGTATAAGGAATGTATGTTGACTGTGTGGGTTTTTTATTATCCCTTTTCTTTATCTTTAAATGGCAATTTCGCCGCGGATTTAATAGTAAACATAAAATAATCATGAATTTACTTACAACAGAGTTCTTAGAATCTAAATTACTGTATCGTGTAGTAACGGGGTATGGAGAGTGTTTGTATAAAAGCAGCGATGGAAATATAAAACAAATTAGCGATAAACTATTTTCTTTTGTTCAACATAACTTCTTACCTGGTACAGACGGACAATTAGATGGACACTATAAATTCTATGTAAACCCATATACATTTGAGTATCTGTTGTATAAAGAATCATTTTATGGTGGCTTTACATACACAACAGAGAGTAACAACATTGATTGGGTAACAAATCTAATCCCAAGAGAAAAGGGTATGATTGAATCAATTATTGCTCATAAGTTACTAATGTCCTATTATTATGACCATAATGCAGTTAATAGTAGTGGTAAAAATCTTATATCTGATGGCAAGTGTGAACCTGCTGGAGGTGGATTTAACCCTGATATAGTTAGGTGGCTTGATGGGTATGGCAAATCTTGTTTGATAACAGATTATAGGGGGCATATATGGAGCGATCTTAAGCCTAATGAAAGGTCTGAAAAAGATTTAGAAGCTATTAAACTATTAGATAAAGAATACAATATCAAATATGTTAAATCCGTTACACCAATGGATGTACAAGATAAAAAAGATGTAGCAATGTCTCTTGATAAAAAGGTATCTATTAATGGAGTGGAGTATTATATACCGCTTAATGTAGAATTTTTAGATGATACTGTTGATGTGTATTATATACACAGGGTGTTATTTGGGGAGCACTTTCACTATTCATATATACTTGACAAAGATAAAAATAAGCTTTGTGATATGTCTATATCATATAAGGGTGAAGATAAAGGTTTAATAGATATAATACCAAAGTTTATAGAGTCCTTATAACCGCGCCGAACTTAAAAAAGATAAAGAAAAAGAATTAATTAACAACAAAAAATCAAGTTATGAAAGACAGAGTATTTTATTCAAGAGAAGATGTATCTCTTGCAGAGTGGGTGCTACAAACATCCGAAACATTAAATCAGGGATTAATAACAATCCTGTGGGCGCTTAAGGTTATTTATTGGTACATGGAATTTCGGGCTACATGTCACTATTATAAGATAAAATATCCTACCTTATCTCATCAACAGATAGTGGATAAAGTGTCTTACAGAATAAGAAATGGGTATCTTTCAATAGGTGAAATCCTAACCTAAAAACCTATTCCGCTTTACTATTATCAGCCAAATTTGGAATGCACTGATAGTTAAGCACTTACATTAATTAACAATAACAAAAAAGATATATGAACTTAGTACAAACAGTGGCTAAAATATTGGGGCGGGATGTATCCGAAGATGAAGCAAAAGAATTTGCATTGAATCAATACGGTGTACTCACAACATTCAACAGGGAGTGGGAGAAAAAAGTAACCACAAAAGCAGAGACGTTGGTATTTATATGTGACACATCTGACTTTGAAGAAGAGACGGGTCAAACAATTGATGGGTACTTAGAAGTTGATAATTGGGATGGTAGTGAACCAAAAGCAAAAACTTTTACCAAATTTGCAACAGAGATTGGGAGAGTATATACGCTTAAGGGATTTCAACAGGCGGTAAATGAGCAGGAAGAAGATAATTTAGGGAACAGCTATATTTTTATAACAAATAATTATTAAGTATTATGGACAACATTTTTAAATTTTCTTATCAGGAATCATATCTTAAAAATTTAGATGATACTCCCTCAAGATTCCGCGGCGTGTATGGAGACAAAGGTAATCTTATCAACGTTCCAAAGGGTGAGAGATACAACATCATCCAAACCGAAGATGTATCTGTATTAGCATCAGTGTTCCAGGATAATGGGTTAAATGTAACACCATTTGTCTTTAAAGATGGAGAAGTAATAGGTATTGACGTGCCGATGGGAGAGCGTATGAGTAAGGTGGGTGACAGAGAGGTCTCAATGAGACTCACGATTAAGAACAATGGTACAGGAGTGGGATATGCATCAGCATTTGTTAAGAGACTTATCTGTACTAACGGTGCGGTGCGTACAGAGTTTGCAAAGGATCGCATGGTTAAGATTCCACACACCAAAGACTACAATATCTATCTAAAAATTGCACAGGATTCTATTCTTACATTCAAATCCCTGTTACAGTCGTTTGATGAGCAGGATTTGTTACTTGACGGCACTAAGCTGGATAAGATAGATCTTATGTTCCACCTTAACAAGTGGTTCTTTGACTTTGAGTTTCCTGACAGTCAGAAAGGCAAGATGAAGTTTAATGAATTCAGACTTCTGCTTGTTGAAGAGCCTGAGAAAATCAAGCCTATTGACAGATATAGAGAGTTAATGTCTGCCCTGGATAGAGAAGTTGGGTATAATACAGAGTTGAAACTTGACCTGTCTATGTATACAGCGTATGCAGCAGTGTCCAATTATCTTTCAAGAAGGGTTGAGAAGTCAGGTTCCGCCGCGCCGATTGAGATAGTACAGGAGAGAGCGTTTGATAAGCTGTCTTATTTTGCAGTGCCAACGTCTACTGTGGTGTCACAAATTGAAGAAGCTGTATTAGTATAAGGTATAATGTAATCCCCGTCCTTGTAGTGATAACTCGGGCGGGGAAAACACCCCACACAGACACAAACAAATTAATTAACAACAAAAAGTAAAAACATAAAGTCATAAACTAAAAATGAATTTTTATGGGATACACACATTATTTCACTACATCGGGGCGGTCTCTAACAAAAGATCAAGCAGACGGTATAGTACAAAATATTAACAAAGTGTTTAAACAACACAAAAGAATTGTTCAACGTGAGTTTGATGATCCATCACCACCTTCTATAGGAACATCATTAAATCTTAATGGTAAGATGTCTATTGGAATATGGTTAAACGGAAAAGATGAAAATGGACACGAAACATTTGCTATCAACACAGGTGCGGCTGAGTGGGGACTTTGTAAAACAGCAAGGAAACCTTACGACATAGTAGTATGCAAGATTCTTCTTGTTCTCAACCATTATTTAGGTGATAACATAGAAGTTAAATCCGATGGATTTAGTACTCATCAACCCACACAAAAGAAATACATCGTAGGTGACGTTGTTAAACTCCGTGACTTAGACGGTACATGGGGAAGTGCTGTACGTTCTGTTAACAGAGTGCTTGGTACTGAGTATAAATTTATTGTGGGAGATGTCTATGGCAAAGATGATTGTTATTTCTCTTATAAGCTAAATAAGTAGTTATGTACTATATCGAATCAGCGGATACAGATGAAAAAATTTATGAGTCTAAATCTTTTGATGCCGCCGAAATTAAAGACGTTATTGTTAACAGATTACAAAACAATCCCGCAGAAAGATTGTTATATTACAAGGTAAAGGATAAGGCCGATACTAAGTATGTGGGAGACCATTTACTTGGGGTGTACGAGAATAGAAAAGGAAAAGCGGCGCGGATATTAACTCACGGATATAGATATTTAACATGATTACACAAGAAGACATTAGCAAAATAATGGTAGAGAATAAACAAAGAATACCTGTAACTAAACACGATACAGCAGTATTTATTGTAGATATCCCCAAAGCATCAAAACTTATTTTAGAACTTATTAAAAAGAAAAAATCGTAAACTAAAAATAATTTTATGAGTTACAGTATATTCTATGATAAAGCCTTTGTAAAACTATCTGATGGTAGGTATCTTCCATTTGTATTAGCAGGTTGCAATAATGTTTATAGTTGTCATGGTAACGGTACAAGACGTGCAAGAGATTGGCAGATGTTTTTGCCTAACTTAGGTGGCACAAGAATAGCAACAGAAGAACAACTACTGTGTGCAATGGAAGATTGGCGCCGAGAAAGAATAGAAACAAACGAAGAGAACAACAAATACAGAATAGACACAGGTCATCCCGAATGGTGTGACGATTACACAGACAAAAGATTTGGATACTATGCAGGTGTGGCAGTATATGGGAAGACAACACACACCACTACATATAATGATTTAGTAAACTTTGTTAAACAAGGTATTAAGTATGCTATTACTATTGAGCAGATGAAGGATTTGGGTAAGGGAATTTATCTTGAAGTTAGTAGGTGGTGTGATAATGCTAAGAAGCACAATGTTACTGATAAGGTGTTTGTAAAGGATGAGCAACATTTCTTACAGGAGTTTGATAGATTTCATTCTATGTATACACTTGATGGAATTAATTTTTATGTGTGTATTACTGCGAGTGAGTATGAAGATCTATCTAAGAGTGTTAAAAGAAACTATTTTCCTGAATCTTTGGTTAAGAGATTACCTGCGCCGCATAAACCACAAATAGAAGTAGATCATTTCTATACTATTATGTTTGGTGAAAACTTCTTTTATAAAAGATCAAGACGTGCAGTGTGGTACGATCAGATGCGGCCTCGACTTAGATTTAAAACAGAAAAGCAAGCGCTGTCTAAGCTTAATAAGATAGGTGACAACAGATGTAGTGTAAGGAGAATGGATTATTCAACAGTATTGTAAACAAACAAAATTAAATATATTATGAAACGTTTATTTTCCTATCTGTACTACGTATGGGTATTAGTGTTTGTTGTTGTATTAACTTTGATAAGGATAGCCTTATCTTTTTTAAAATTAGCATGGGATATGGCGGGGGATTTTAGTGACAACCTAAATATAAACTTTCAATCTTACATTCTATCTGTGGATTACCCTGATGAGAAACAGTAACCCGCGGCGTGACTTAAATCCTTAACAAAAGATTAAGAGAAGATAGACACCCCAAGTAGAGAGTGTAACGGTTCGGGTATTTCCGAAGGCAGGGGTTAAGATGCACTCCCTTTCAGCCTTGCACAAATGATAAATAGATGCACACCGCTCACCTTAGCAGCACGCCCCTCTTTTGGGTATCTGCTGTTATGTGCCGTTTTTATTCACAAATCTTAATTAAAATGGAATATTTAGCAAAAGAAATTGTAGAGGAATTTGAAAAGAATTATCCAATACCTACATCAGTATCAGAATGGGAAAATAAAGCAGAAGAAATTCTTTTGTATTTAGCAGCAAAAAAGTATTTGGAACGCTATGGTTAAAATGGCTTATAACGTCAAAGTATAAGCGATGCAAGGCGATAGCCGCAGTAGCGTCTTATACACTGTTATATAACGTCAATTATTCACAAATATAAAATTTTAAAAATGATACATAGATATTGGTTTATTAGTGTAACCGTAGAACATGAAACGCCTTATATATTACAGCCAACCATTCAAAAAGAGGTTGACTTAGGATTTATTACCGTAGGGGAAAAACATATATCAAGGTCATTTATAATAGATTACTTAAATAAAAAATATAAAAAATCATATAAATCTGCTTATGTAAAAAATTTTATTGAGTTCAAAAACAAAGATGATTATGATAATTTCTGGAACCCTGATGTTTTATAACGTGATGCAGCTATACGCAGTTGTGTGTCGGCTTTGAGCGTTGGAAAAATTGCGTATAGGTGCTGTTATATGAAGTGCCGACTTATTTAAGATAAAGCCAAATTGGAACACTAAACAGAAAAACAAAAAGAAAAAAGAGATGGAAAATAAAAAAATAATATGTTGGTGGAGTGGTGGTATCACATCTGCCGTAGCTTGTAAGGTTTCATTAGATTTATTTAGTCAAAAAAACGAGTGTAGGGTAATAATGATTGATACTCAAAATGAAGATGAAGATACTTACAGGTTTAAAAAAGATTGTGAAAAATGGTATGGTAAAACAATAGAAGTAATTACCGAAATAGGTAAGGATTATAAAAGTATTCAAGATGTATGGATAACTCACGAATCCTTAAATGTAGCAACAGGAGCAATATGCTCAACGCAATTAAAAAGGAGAGTCAGAGAAAAATGGCAAAAAGAAAATGAATACGATTATCAAGTTTTTGGATTTGAGTTTGATAAAAGTGAAATGAATAGAGCTTTAAGTTTATCTAAAATAAAAAAAGCTAATGGCATTTACCCACTTTTAATGATGGGTTACGATAAAGATGATTGTTTAAAAATTGTTCAAGATGCAGGAATTGAAATACCTAAAATGTATCAATTAGGCTTTAGAAATAATAATTGTTTTAAGACTGGTTGTGTTCAAGGTGGTATCGGCTATTGGCAAAAAATGAAAAGAGATTTTCCTGAAAAATTTGAAGCTATGGCTGAAATGGAACACAAGCTAACCAATTTACGAGGAGAGCCAGTAACTATGCTTAAAGACCAAAGCAACGATGCTAAAAAAATAGTTGAACAAAGTGGGATTAAATGGAAGCAATTAGTTTTTTTGAAAAAACATATTGACTACCCCGAACTTAAATGTTTAGATGATATGAAACCACAAGAAGTAAGGCCTTTATTCGATTGCAATGGATTTTGTGGTTTAGATATTTTAACGCCAAAAAGTGAAACTAAAAATGAAATCAACTATCAAAATGAAGATTTTTAAATGTGAGGTGGCTTTTTTCTTTTTGTTTTTCCTTTACGAAACTTCAATTGGAAACGGTCATCAAGGCATTTCATATAACAGCTGAGTATAACCGAAGGTGGGGATTAAAAGTGCTGAACCCTGACTTACCACAAAAGTAAATTAGAAGCACATTAGCTGAATGTTGGAACAACGCCCCACTTTTGGCTATACTTTGTTAGGCGTAGTTAATCTTAAACAACATGTACAAAGTAGGACAAAGAGTTAAAGTTTCAAGTAAAAATGATAACGACAGTTATGATTCATTTAGAGATAAAATTTTAATTATAACTCATGCCAAAGTTGGTGGGCGAGGCTATGATAATGTAATGTATCCTGAAAAACTAATGTGCTTTAAAACTAAGGACGGAGAGGAAGTGCCGTTTTCACTTTATGAATATGAAGTTGAGGTTGTTTAATTACGCCTAACGGTTTCGGGCTTGGCGAAGGTTGCGAAGCGTTGGATTGTGCGGTGGGGCAACTTGCGCCAAACCCGTGTTATAAGATGTATTATTTTTTTTTGAGCGTGGGCAAATAACTAAAATTTAAAATAGAAATATGAAATTAGACTTAATAACAAACAAAGCTGAAAGGCAAGGAGAAGTAAATCCAAATGATGAATTTTACACTCCAAATTATGCGATTGAACCGCTATTGAAATACTTAAAACCGAGTAGCTTTATTTGGTGTCCATTTGATACACACGAAAGCAACTTTGTAAAAATGTTAATCAATGCAGGACACAATGTTCATTGGACACATATTGAAGCAGGAATGGACTTTTTTACAGAAGAACCACCAAAAGGAATTGATTACATTATTTCAAATCCACCTTACTCAATAAAGCACGATGTTTTTGAAAGGTTATTTAAACTGAATATTCCTTTTGCAATGCTTGTTGGAGTAGTAGGATTATTTGAAAGCCAAAAACGATTTACAATGTTCAAAAATAACGACTTTGAAATAATGTATTTTGACAAAAGGATTAGCTACTTCAAAAGCTACGCAGACCAAAAACCAAGTTTAAATCCACCGTTTTCGAGTGTGTATGTTTGCAAAGATTTACTTCCGATGCAGATTGTCTTTGAAGCGTTGGCAAAAAAATAATATTTCTTATAACTATTATATGTATTCGCCATTTACAACTAATTGATAATTAAATATTTATACTATGGATTACACAAAATGGTATAATAAATATTGTGTAGATTGTGACTTAAAATATAGCTCAGAGAACACAAGATCAAACTATAAGTCCTGCGTTAGTTTGTTTATAACTAAGTTTAAGTGTGTAGATCAACCACAAAGAGTATCTAATGATGACATAAAACAGTGGTTATTAGAAGCTAAGACAATAAACACAAGAAAGCATAGGTTATGCGCTGTTAAAAGTTTCTATAAATTAACTGTTGGTATGCCATGTAAAGTAAATAAGATTGAGTACCCTAAGTCAAGTAAGAAACTTCCTATTGTTTTATCTGTTTCGGAAGTACAAAGAATGTTTGATGTGTGTGGTAATTTAAAGCACAAAGTTATTCTTAGTATTTTGTACGCTTGTGGTCTTAGGGTATCTGAATTGGTCAACTTAAAGTGGGCACACATAGATAGGAGCAGGATGGTAATTAATATAATTGGTGGTAAGGGTAATAAAGATAGACAAGTTATGTTGGCCCCGCCGCTTGTTCCTTTACTTGAGCAATACTATTACAAATATAAGTCAAAAGAGTTTGTATTAAATGGCCAAACCACCTTAATGTATTCATCAAGATCTGTGTTGGAAGTTGTTAAACAATTGTCGACAAAGGCTAACATAAATAAAAGAGTATACACTCACCTTATGAGACATTGTACTTTTACTCATATGGTGGAAGGTGGTGTAGATATTAATTTAATACAACGTTTAGCGGGGCACGAATCTGTTAAGACTACAAATATGTATTTACATACATCTCACAGTCTTATATCAGGAATTAACTCTCCCATTAATAGTATAAATATACAAGGTAAACAAACTTTTGTACCAAAATAAACTCATAAAATGACAAAAGAAAAAGTAGAATACACGAACAAACGCGAAGCCTGGTGTAAGCTAAGGTATTTACAAAAGAATCTGAACAGGAAGATACATCCGCGGCGTATTTATTATGACAGAGTAAAAGAAAAATGGATGATGACTTCTAAAGAAGCAGTACCACCACTATCCTTTACCCATCTTCTTGAAATATGCTGCAAGTATTCTTTTGAGGCGGGGAGTAAAGAAGATAAAGCCTTTGCAAAAAAAGTATTAAAATATGTGAACTTAATTACCAGCAAGAATGTTGATAGAACTTGAAGAGCAGG
>Ga0138256_10008237_pt1 | contig 10965 bp, 8 predicted proteins | sample KNB2016incub_MG_FD_105486 | JGI IMG/M metagenome (GOLD analysis project Ga0138256, IMG submission 105486) | Active sludge microbial communities from wastewater in Klosterneuburg, Austria - KNB2014incub_MG | ecosystem: Engineered > WWTP > Activated sludge > Unclassified | place: Austria... | reverse complement strand
GCTCCGCGGCCAGCCCCTTCACGTAGTCGTGCGCCGCGCCGAACTTGTAGTTCTCGAGGTCGTGGAGCACCGGTATCACGACGACGACGAACCGCGTGCGGTCGATGGAGGCCAGGAACCCGCGGAAGAACTCTCGATGCGCGGCGAGGTCCCTCGAGTCGGACGCATACAGCGAGCGCAGGTAGTCGGCATAGGAGAGTCGGGCGCCGAGCCGCTCGAGGAGCCGGAACACGCGGCTCTCCAGGAGATAGTAGAACCTCGAGTGGCGGTAGAGATAGTGGCCGGCCTGGCCGGGGACGAGGTGATCGTAGAAGCTGTCGCCGGCCGGGTTGTCCACCGCTTCGACGTCGTTGGCGAAGAAGAAGAGCACGGCCTTGTCGAGGCCGTACTTCTCGCTGACGTTCGCGAGCGCCGCGACCTGCTGCTGCGTGTTGAAGCCGGGTGCGGCGACGTTCATGACCTCGTAGCGCGGGCCCAGCTTGCCCTGCAGCAGGCCTGGGAAGATCTTCCGCTCGTCGCGGATCGGCACCCCGAATACGAAGGAGTCGCCCACGAGGGCGATCCGCGTCACCCCCGGCTCCTTCCGGATCGCGTGTTCGACGTCCCGGAACCCGTCGGAGTTCCTGCGGACGCTCGCGAGGAAGTTGTCACCGGTTCCGTTCCCGAACCAGTTTGTCTCGGGGCCCGTCAAGAGCCGAAGCACCCCTTCGGACACCAGGCAGAAGAGGAGCAGCGACCCGGCCAGAAGGGCGAGATTCCCGAGGAACGGAGGCCTGTCGGGCCGATCGAGCCGGGCCGCCCGCCCGCGCCGCTGTCCGCGTCTCTTTCCCATTTCGCAGACGCCGGCGCGCGCGTTCGAGCGGCCGACCCGACGTCCTGTCCTCCTGCGCGGAGGATACAGAGCGGAGTGCGGGTGAAACAAGGGGAGTTGGCGCGTCAAGCCCGGCCGGCGCGCTGATTCGGGCACGGCGCGGGCGGCGACCGTGTCAGCATAGGGACATGCCCCGCGCCGCGGCCGTCGCCCTCCTGTGGCTGACCCTCCAGCCCGCGTGCCATCACCCGGCGCAGGAGCTGGCCCGCGGCCAGGCAGGGGTGGACGGGCCGAGGGCGCTGGTTGAGGCACTGGCGGACCGCTTCGGGCCGACCAACCGCGAGCCCGCCTTCGATGCCCTGCGCCCACGTCTCGCCCACGCCGTCCTGGTTCCCTCCCGGATCTTCGACGACGCGGCCGCCTGGATGGATCGCGGGAACACCTTTCGGGCGGTTGAGTTCACCGGGGCCGCGGCGGGGGACGCGTACCGCATGGGCGTGCGTGCTCACGCCCCACCACCCGGCGCCCCCAGCGCGTACCGAGGCCGCGTGCAGCTCGAGCGGCTGAGCGGCGGGCGCTTCGAGTGGTCGGTGGACGAGGAGCTCGCGGTTGGCCGCGTGCGGCCGTCCGACCTCGCCTCCGCGCTCGAGGCGCTCTTCCGGGGGGCCGAGGGAACGAGCGAAGCGACGGCCCGGGCGGCGGTTGCCGAGGCCCTCCCACGGGCCTCGGCCCGTCTCGGGCTCCTTCTCCACCTCGAGACGCTGGTGCTGCAACATGATGCGCAGGGCGCGACCGCGGTGCGCCTCGCGGTGCGCCTGACCCCGGCCGGGATCCGCGGCCTCGCCCCTCGCTACGCGGCCTTCCTCCAAACCTACGCGACGCCCATCCGGATGCGGCTCCTGGTCGCGGAACCGGCCGGCGTCGCGTGGTGGAGCCTCGACGGGTCGGACAACCTTTGGACGTTGCACCTGCGCCTGCGGGGCGGGAGTCTCGTGCCCCTCGAGGGCCAGGCCGACCGCCGCGTCCCCCCGCACTTGCGCGCCACGATCGACTACTCGACCCGGATGGGACGCTTCAACGTAGGCGCGTCGCGGCTCGTGGCGGAGGTGGCTCTCACCTCGACGGGGATCGAGAAGGGCTTCTCGGCGCGCTTCCTCCAGGAGCCCTCCTGGCAGCTCCCGTTCCTCGCAGAGTCGCTCCTGCACGGGCCGCTTTACTTCCCGTTCGAGGGGCCGGGCTCGGAGGCGGGCTGGGCAGCCCGCGAGACTCCGGAGGGATACACGCGCTTCGTCCGCCGCTACCGGGTCCGGGTGCGCGAGACCTGGATCCTCCGCTGGCTGGGCGGAATGGCCAGCACCGCGGTGAACGACTTCCGCAGCGGCGCCGAGGCGGAGGCCGATCGCTTCCAACGGGAGTGGCTCCTCGCCCTGCGCGACGACCTCGCCGCCCTCTTGCCCGCGCCATGAGGACAAGCCTCCCCGGCGCGTCGGCCAGGATCGACCGGTGGCCGAGAGAGTTGGAGCGGTCTAACCCGCGAGCGTAAATTGAGCGCCTATGATCAAGAACCGGATTCTCCTGAGTTTCGTTTTCGCCGCTTCGATCCTGGCCTCCGGTTGTGGCGAGGATGTCCTCACCGGACCGACGGCGGTCACGGGCGGGGTCTGGAAACTGCAGAGCCTCGAAACCCCTGCGCTCTTCGTGCCGGTCGGCCGGCCCGAGAGCTACACCGTGGAGTTTCGTGATGCGGCCGTGCTCGCGGTGAAGGCCGACTGCAACTCCTGTTCCGGGACCTACACCATCTCCGGATCGTCTCTCACGATTGGCGCGCTCGCCTGCACCCGGGCGTTCTGCGGAGAGGCTTCACTCGACACGGCGTTCCTCGCGGTCCTGACCAACGCAAGCAGCTTCGGCGTGACCGACGCGGAACTTAAGATCTTTTCTTCGAAGGGCACGGCGCGCCTGAACCGGTAGTTCGGTCGCGAGCCGTTTCAGCTCAGCGGGGGAAAGATGAGCGCCCCGCCCTTCCAGGAACGCAAGGTCACGTCGGTCTTCTTGGCCTGCGTGATCTCCGCCATCTCGGTCACCAGGGCTTCCTCTGACTTGTTCAGGCCCGTCTCCCTGGGCCCCCCACCGCGGCCTTGACCTCGGTGTGCCACTTCCAAAGCAGGTAGATGGCGGGGTAGACCAGCAGCTCCATCAGGAACGACGTCGCGAGACCGCCCACCATGGGTGCGGCCACCCGCTTCATGACGTCGGCTCCGGTGCCCATGGACCACATGATGGGCATGAGGCCCATCATGGCCGCGGCCACCGTCATCAGCTTGGGCCGCACGCGTTTGACCGCGCCGTGGACGATGGCCTCGTGAAGGTCTTCGATGGAACGAAGCCGGCCCTCGGCCTTCGCCTCGGCGTAGGAGAGGTCGAGGAAGAGGAGCATGAAGACACCGGTCTCGGCATCGAGGCCCATGAGCGCGATCATCCCCACCCAGGCCGCGATCGAGACGTTGTAGTCGAGGAGATACATGAGCCACACCGCCCCCACCACGGAGAAGGGCACCGCCAGCATCACGATGCTCGCCTTCACTCCCGAGCCCGTGTTCAGGTACAGGAGGAAGAAGATGGTGAAGATGGTGATCGGCACCACCAGCTTCAGCCTTTCGCGAACCCGCAGCATGTTCTCGTACTGTCCACTCCACTCCATCGAGTAGCCGGGTTTCAGGGTCACGCGCCGCGCCGCTTCCTTGGCGCGTTCCACGAAGCCGCCGATATCGCTCTCCGCGGTGTCCACGTAGACGTAGCCCGCGAGCAGGCCGTTCTCGTTGCGGATCATGGACGGCCCTTCCACCTTGCGGATGGCCGCGATCTGCGAGAGCGGGATCTGCGCGCCCGAGGGAGTGGATACGAGGACCCGACCGAGGCGGTCGAGATCGTCGCGCAATTCGCGAGGGTAGCGGACGTTCACCGGGAAACGGGCGCGGCCTTCCACGGTGGTGGTGACGTTCTCCCCGCCGATCGCGGAGAGGATGATTTCCTGCACCGCGGCGACACTCAGGCCCCGGCGCGCCAGTTCCTCCCGATTCAGCTCGAAGTCGACGAAGTACCCTTCGGCGGCCCGCTCGGCGAAGACGCTGCGAGCCCCCTTCACTTCGCGCAGGACCTTCTCGAGCTCGAGGCCGAGTCTCTCGATCTCCTTGAGGTCATCACCGAAGATCTTCACCCCCACGGGGGTGCGCACGCCGGTGGTCAGCATGTCGATGCGGGCCTTGATGGGCATGGTCCACGCGTTGGTGACGCCCGGGAGTTGAAGGGCCTTGTCCATCTCGGCCACGAGTTCATCCCAGGTCATGCGGTCCGGAGTGATCCTGCGCAGCACTCCCTCCTTCAGCCACCCGGGCGCCCATGAGGAGTACCAGCGGTCCTTCGCTCGCCATTCCGAACGGGGCTTCAGGACCACCGTGGTCTCCATCATCGACAAGGGTGCGGGATCGGTGGAGGTGTCCGCCCGGCCGGCCTTGCCGAAGACACTCTGCACTTCCGGGAAGGAACGGAGGACCCGGCCCTGGGTCTGCAGCAACCGCGTCGCCTCCGTGACCGAGATCCCCGGGAGTGTGGTGGGCATGTAGAGCATCGTGCCTTCGTTCAGGGGCGGCATGAACTCGTGGCCGAGACGCAGGTACACCGGGATCGCGCTCAGCACGACGAGGATGGACGCGAGGATCGTCGACTTGGGATGCCGGAGCACGAAGCGGCACGCGGGCTCGTAGACCGCGAAGAGCGCGCGGCTGATCGGATGCTTCTCCTCCGGGTGGTATCGACCGACCGTGGCCTGATTGAAGAGCCAGGAGAGCCAGCGCGGACGGAAGGAGACGAAATCCATCCGGGTGAAGAGCATGCGCAGGGCGGGATCGAGGGTGATGGCCAGCAGAGCCGCGATGAAGAGGGTGAGGTTCTTGGTCCAGGCCAGCGGCGTGAACAAGCGCCCCTCCTGGTCAACGAGGGTGAAGATGGGCAGGAATGCGACCGCGATGACGAGCAGCGAGAAGAAGACCGACGGCCCCACCTCGAGCAGAGCTTCGAGCCGCACCGCATGGAAGTCGCCCTGCCTTCCCCCTTCCTCCCACTTCTGGAGCTTCCGGTACGCGTTCTCCACTTCCACGATCGCGCCGTCCACGAGGACGCCGATGGAGATGGCGATGCCGGCGAGCGACATGATGTTCGAGGAGATGCCCATCAATGACATGGGTATGAATGCGAGCAGTACGGACACGGGAATGGTGACGATGGGGACGATGGCGGAGGGGATGTGCCAGAGAAAGACCAGGATCACCAGGCTCACGATTCCGATCTCGATGAGGAGCTCGTGCTTGAGGTTGTTGATCGAGGCGTCGATCAGCTCCGAACGGTCGTAGGTCGTGACCACGCGGACGCCCTTGGGCAGGGACGGCTGGATATCCTCGAGTCGCTCCCGGACCAGCCGGATCACCTCACGCGCGTTCTCGCCGTGGCGCATGACCACGATGCCGCCGACCGCATCCCCTTCGCCGTTGAGGTCGGACACACCGCGGCGGATCTCCGGGCCGAGGGCCACCGTTCCGATGTCGCGCACGAGGACCGGCGTGCCGAGGTCGTCGGTCTTGAGCACCACCTTCTCGATGTCCGCAACCGACCGGATGTACCCGCGCCCGCGCACCATGTACTCGCGCCCCGAGAACTCCAGGAGGCGCCCGCCCACGTCCGAATTGCTCTTACGCACCGCCTCGCTGACCTCCGCGATCGAGAGTCCCCGGGCTTTGAGGCGGTTGGGATCCACCGTGACCTGGTACTGCTGAACGAAGCCGCCGATGGACGCGACTTCGGCGACACCCGGCACCGACTGCAGCCGGTAACGGAGATTCCAGTCCTGGAACGAGCGGAGGTCGACGAGCGAGTGGGTCTTCGATTCGTCGACGAGCGCGTATTGGAACACCCAGCCGACGCCGGTCGCGTCCGGTCCGAGTTCGGTCTTCACCCCCGTGGGGAGCTGCGGCTGGATCTTGCTCAGGTACTCGGAGACGCGGCTCCGCGCCCAGTAGATGTCGGTGCCGTCCTTGAAGATGACGTAGACGTAGGAGAAACCGAAATCGGAGAAACCGCGGATCACTTTCACGTTCGGCGCGCCGAGGAGGGCGGCCACGATCGGGTACGTGACCTGGTCCTCCATGATGTCGGGGCTGCGGTCCCAGCGCGAGTAGACGATCACCTGGGTGTCCGAGAGATCAGGGATCGCGTCGATCGGGATGTGCTGCAGGGTGTAGACGCCGTACGCGGAGGCTATGGCCACCGCGATCAGGACGAGGGCCCGGTTATGGGCGCTGAAGCGGATGATGGAGCGGATCATGATCGGGCTTCAGCGCGGGTCCGGGGTGGCCGACTTCATGGATTGAACCGCGGCGCGAAGGCTCGACTCCGAATCGATCAGGAAGTTCGCGGCCACCACCACCTTCTCGCCCGCGGAGAGGCCGGAAAGCACCACGAAGCCCGCGTCCGCGCGCGCGCCGAGGGTCACCTCGCGCGGCTCGTAACGGCCTTCGCCGAGGTCGACGAACGCGAGCTTGCGGGCACCCGCGTCGATGATGGCGCCTTCGGGCACCACGAGGGCGGATCCGAGATCGACATCGAGAGTCACATCCGCGAACATGTCGGGCTTGAGTCGACCGCCCGGGTTCAGGATCTCGACCCGGACCTTGGTGGTTCGGGTGGCCGCCTCCACGGTGGGCGAGATGAAGGTGACCGGACCGCGCAGCTTCCGGCCCGGGGCGGAAGCGGTCTCGATGGTGGCGGACATGCCGAGGCGAACGGAGGGGAGGTCGGCTTCGTAGACGTCCGCCATGACCCACACCCGGCTCAAATCGGCGATGTCGAAGAGGGAGTCCGCGGGCGTGACCCGCATGCCGTGGAGCGCCACTTTCGCGAGGACGTAGCCGCTCTCGTCGGAATAGAGATCCACGTCGCGCCGGGCGACACCTTCCTTCTCGAGAGTCGCGATCTCTTCGGGCCGGATGTCCCAGAGGAGCAGGCGCTGGCGGACCGCGTCGACGAGTGCTTTGCTTCGCACGGCTGCGTCGCCCTCGTTCCCCCCCAACTCGCGGACCGCTTTCCGGGCCAGAAGATATTCCTGCTGGGTGGCGTAGAGCTCGGGACTGTAGATGGAGAGGAGCGGCTCACCTCTCTTCACGTACTTGCCGATGAAGTCCACGTAGACGTGCTCGATGAAGCCGTCGTACTTGGTGTGCACGTGGTGAAGCAGGCGCTCGTCGGGCACGATGCGTCCGACCGTACGGATGGCGCGGCTGAGCGGTGCGAGCGCGAGCGGTTCACTTCGCACGCCGAGGAGCTGTCTCCGGTCGGCGGGGATCACCACCGAAGCGCGGCCCTCGACGGCGGATGCGGGCGCTTCCACTTCGTCCGTGTAGACCGGCACGAAGTCCATGCCCATCGAGTCCTGAGTCGGATGGTCGGAATGGATGCTTGGGTCCATGGGGGAGCGGTAGAAGGCGATCTTCCGCTCCTCCTTTGCTGCGGCCGGTCCGGAGTCTCCGCCAGCAGGGGGAGCGCCCCGGCGTGCGCCGGCGAGGTAGCCGAGCCCGACCAGAATGAGTGCTGCGATCAGGAGTCCGAACTTCTTCATGACGTCTGCCTTTCCATGCCGAACGCGTCGAGTAGCGCCGAATGCCAGAGGATGTGAAAGAGGAGTTCCGCGTGCTGCCGCTGGTCCGCATAGAGAACGCGGTGGGCGTCGAGCACGGCGATGAACGGGGTCTGTCCCGACCGGAAACCGGCGAGTGCTGATTCCACCGCGAGGGAGTCGATCACCAGGACCTCCCGCTCGATGGTGCGGGCCTCGAGCACCGCCGCCTTGAAATCGGCGTAGGCCTTCTCCACGGAGGCGCGGGCCTTGAGCGCCATCCCTTCCTGTTCCGCCTGAGCCGATCGAAACCAGGCCTCGGCCTCCACGATGGCCTGCCGCTGCTTCGACTTTCGATACGCGGGCAGGATGATGCCCACTTCCGCGGTCCAGCGATCGGGCAGGGACCCTCGAAAGGCCCACGAGCTCGAGACCATGAAGTCGGGCTTGAGGTTGCGCTGGGCGAGGTCGATGGCCAGGCGGTTCCTCTCGACCAGGGTGAGGGCCGCGTGCAATTCGGGGCTCGCGCCACGAGCGCGCGCGAGGACGGTTTCGAGGGGCGGCACCACGATGCCGCGGCCGATGAGATCCTTGAGCCCTCCCGGAATCTCGACCGGAGTGCCCTCCCCTTGCCCGCGCAACCGATTCACCTCCGCGATGGCGGAGGCGGCGAGGCCTTCTTCATGAAGGCGCATCTGGTCGAACCGCGCCACCTCGGCCTGGGCGCGGAGGACATCGAGCTGGCTTCCGAGTCCGGCGGAATAGCGGGCGCGGGTCAGCTCCTCGATGTCCGAGGTCGCGTGGCGCTGGTCCTTGATGATCGCGATGTTCTCGCGAGCCAGGAGCAGGTCGGCAAGCGCCTTCCGCAGCGCGTAGGTGACAGACAGGGAGACCGCAGCGGTCGCGTGCTGCGCCAGATCGGACTCCCGCGCGCTCACGTCACGGCGCAATTGGCGCTTTCCCGAGAAAGGCAGCTCCTGGGAGAAACCGATGCGCGGCCCGGTGTCGGCCCCGTCGCCCGGGAGCCAGGCGTCGCCTTTGTCGTAGCCGAGCGAAACCACGGGATCGGAAAGCGCCCCCGAGGGTGCGATCCGCGCGACGGAGGCTGAAGCACGTTCCCGCGCGGCCCGGAGATCCGGGTTCCGGGCAAGGGTCTCCTCGAGAAGGGCTTTGACCGAAGGGTCTCCCGTGAGCGGGAACAGATCCTGACCGCGGGCCATAGGCGCGGCCACGAGGAAGACGAGGAAGACGGGCAGGGAACGACGAACGAACAAGGAAAAGGAAGAAAGCACGGGAACCTCCACGAAGAAGAAATGCCGGAGAGCAGCGTCCGGAATCTTGATTTCAGCCAAGCAGGGCTTGCCGAAATGGGCGCACCCCTAGCGGGTGCGCGTTTTGTGGGAGGTCAGATCCTCAAGACCGCGCGCGCGATGATGGGGCGGGTCGGGAGCGGGTGCGAAAACACCGACACGGGCACCGCCGCGTCGATCGTCACAGGGTGCGCCGGCGCAGGAGCCGAGGCAACAGCCAGAACCGTCGCGGACGGAACCGCGGTCCTGGAGCCGGAATCGCTGGCGCAGCACATCCCTCCGATCGAGAGCCCGTCGGACGCGCAGCAGTCGTCCGCGGCCATCTGGGGGCAGACGAGGCAGGGGCACAGCGCGAAGACAAGGCTCAACCCGGCCACGGCCAACAGGCCTCGACGGAGCCGCTTCAGCACCGAAGTCACAGGCCCTTGTAGCACTCCCGGGCCGGCGGTCGCAAGCATGCAAATGGCCCCCCCGACATGGCTGTGAGTCGAGCGAGTTGGGCCTGTAGCATCAACTCGCATTTCCCCGAGCTCCTGGAGAACTCCCGATGAGAGCCAACAAGGCTGACCCCGTCCTCCCACCGCACCCGAGTGCCGGCAGTCTCGCCGCCCTGGTCGCCCTGGGCGCCACGTCCGCGCTCGGGTTCCTGTTCCTCTGGCTCGAGCTGGTGCTGGCGCGCTCGGGGGGCACCGCCTTCTGCGCGCTCGACGCCGCGACCTCCTGCACGGCAGCCTGGGACTCGCCTTTCGCCAGCCAGATCCATCGGCTCTCCGGCCTGCCGCTGGCCGCGTGGGGGCTGGTGTGGAGCCTTGCCGCCTTCCTGCTGCCGCTGCTGGCGCTGCTGCGGCAGGCCGAGGGCAGGCCGCAACCGGCGTTGATTTCCGCGACCCGCCTGCTCGCCGCCATCGGGATCGGGGCCGTGGCGGTGATGCTGTTCGCGAGCGCCGTGATGGGGGTGTTCTGTGTAGGCTGCCTCGCCGCCGATATCGCGATCGCCGGCTATGCGGGGATCGCTCTCTTCAGCTGGGCCCCGCTCCGCTACCCGCAGTTGACCCGCGCCGCGATGTGGGCGGGAGGGGCCTGCGCCGTTGGCTACCTGGCGCTCCTCTATCCCGGTCTGCACACGCCGAAGCCCGCGGCCGAGGCCGGCCGGGCGGCGGTCTCCCGGGCTGCCGCTCCGGCCAAAGGGACCGGCGACGCGGAGCGCGATCAGCGGCTGGTTGAAATGGTGGACTCGCTCGACCCGTCGCTCAAGCAGACGCTCTCGGACGCGCTCGCCATCTACCGGAACTCGGAACCCGTCGCCGGTCCCGCGCCACCGCGAACGAAAACGGCACCGGTCCACATCACGGAGTGGACGGACATCCGCTGCGAGCACTGCGCCGACCTGCAGCAGACCCTCCTGAACCTGCAGGAACAGACGCCGGCGGGCAGCTTCAGCGTCGAGGCGCGGCAGTTCCCCCTCGACGGCGAGTGCAATCCCGTGATCGAGCGCGCCACCGACCCGGTGCGCTGCCTGGCCGCCCGCGCGCGCATCTGCCTCGCCAGGAACCCGAAGAGTGACGAGTTCGCGCGCGCTCTCTTCGCCCGCCAGAAGGAACTGACCGCGCCCCAGCTGTATCAGATCGCCGCTCCCTTCATGGAGAGGAAGGCCCTCGAGTCGTGCGTCTCAAGCCCGGAGACGAAAGCCCAGTTGGAAGAAGACATCGCCTACGCGTCGCGTTTCGCCTCCGACGGGACGCCGATCGTGGCCCTCAACGGGCGCATGGGTGTCAGCTTTCCCCCGTTCCTCTACGCGATGATCCTGACCGGAGGAGTCGCCGAACATCCCGCCTTCGCGAGCCTCCCCCCGCCCAACCCGAACGCCCATCTGCACTGAGGGATGGTGGACGTGAAGAACAAGAAGAACGCGGCTGAGGAGAATAAGGGACGGCAGCGACGTCAGTGGCTTCGCGAGACCGCCGCCGCCATCCTGGGGACGTCGGCGGCTCGTGCACTGGGCGCTCGTGGCGGCCTGCTGCTGCCTCTGCTCAATACCGCCGCTGCCGCTGCCGAATCGCTTCGCCAGCCTTCTGAACTCGTCGGCCCGCTGATCGCTACCCCGGGGACCGGCGCGGTCTGGCCTGGTCGTTCCACCAGCCTTCTGACCTTCGGCGGTACCTATCCCTCGCCGACGCTGC
>Ga0138256_10008236_pt1 | contig 10965 bp, 10 predicted proteins | sample KNB2016incub_MG_FD_105486 | JGI IMG/M metagenome (GOLD analysis project Ga0138256, IMG submission 105486) | Active sludge microbial communities from wastewater in Klosterneuburg, Austria - KNB2014incub_MG | ecosystem: Engineered > WWTP > Activated sludge > Unclassified | place: Austria... | reverse complement strand
GTCAGACATGCGATGAACGCGGCCTAGTTTTTTAACGAACAACGCGAGTTTGCGGCAATTCTCCGAAAGCCATTCAACACTCATCGGGCACGAAGAGATTTCTGTTGTTTGTCAGATTCAGCGTTGCCACACAACCCGGCTTTTCCAATTCCCATGGGAGATGAGGTGATGATCAGGACTCTGTTGATGACTGGCAGCGTACGTCGTACGTATCAACTGATTGCAGCCTGTCTGCGCCTACCCATATTTCCCTGTGCGGCCCTCTGCTGCGCAGTGTTCCTGGGCACTCAGGCTCCCACCGCCTGTGGTCAGGGCACGCCAATTATGCGGATCGAAGAGGACTGGTACATTAAATCCAGAACTCCGGTTCCAAATCACCAGGGGCCACAGGTCACAACGGTGATCTCACCGCAGGCGGATCTCAGTGGGCACTACGCTGTGTTTGCCATCAATTACTCGGATCTTCCGACCTTCAATACGGGCGGACTCCAATTGCAGATCTGGAATCAGAACTCAAATGTCGTTTACCTAAACGAAGTGAACACGAGTGTCATGGGCACCACCGACGAAATCATTCGCTACACAACGAAAATGTCGATCATTGCGGGCGGGAATCTGGAGTTTGAGGTCAAAACCGGTCGTTCCACGACGTGGGGATCCTTTGGACTTGCGGGATCATTGAAAGCGAGTGTGCCGACGCAGTTGACCGATCTTTCTGGTTATTCACCTACGACGACCCTTGCGCTGTCGGGGATAAGTCGTTCGGCTCATAACATGGATCAAATCAGCATTTCGGCAGTCCGTTATTACTCAGCGACAGGAACAATCATCACGAACGATCGCATGCTCAAACCAGTGTTCGTTCATACGGATGACACAAGGTTTCTGACCTGGTCTGAGTACCTTGCATCGCCATACCTGCTGGACCGCCTCAGTCCGATCAATCCGTAGACCTCCGACGAGCGTATTTCAGGGTCATCATTCAGGGAATCAGAGCCATGTTAAGAGGTCTTCGTTCGATGAAAATCCGCTCCCCACAGGCGAAGTGGCAGACACGTCGGGGCGCGCTGATGATTCTCGCTCTCGTGCTGCTGATTCTGCTCCTGGCGTTTCTTGCGTTCGCGGTGGATATCGGGTTTGTGAGTACCACCAAGGGGCAACTGCAGAACGCCGCTGACGCCGCCGCGTTGTCCGCAGCAATCGAGCTTCGCGACGGAATCGGTGTGGGTGCGAGCAAGACAACGGCGGAGGTCGCAGTTCTGGCTCGCGCGGAGGCCGTGCGAATTGCCGGCGTCCATCGCAATGGCGACGTGCAGTCGACATTTGCCAATGGGTCTCGCGACGTTCGACTGGGACGCCGCGTCTGGAATCCCACCACCGGAGCATGGGTCGATACCTGGGGCACGGGCCCCTACAACCTGCTGGAAGTCACTCTCCATCGTCAACGCAGTGACAACAAGGCTTTGCCGCTGTTTTTCGCGCCGCTACTTGGACAACGCGACATTGAAGTCAGTGCGAAATCAGTCACGGTGCTCGAACCGGGAGTTGGGTTTCGCGTTGTGCCCGGATCCTGCGGTAACGCGAAAGTGCTGCCAATCGCCATCGACCTCGGCACATGGAACAATCTGCTGGGCGGAGGTGGTTCAGACAATCTGACGTACAATCCTGTGACCGGCGCTGTCTCTGTGGGCTCAGACGGACTCCGTGAATGCAACCTTTATCCAACGGGGTCAACGACACTGCCAGCGGGCAACCGCGGGACGGTCGATGTCGGGAATCCCGCTAACACGACAGCCGACTTGAAACGACAGATCCTGTATGGACTGGACGCGACAGATCTCTCGTTTTACACAGACAACGAACTCCGCACCGACAGTGGACCGCTTTACCTGACTGGTGACACTGGCCTGAGCGCCGGGGTGCAGTCGGAACTCTTGCAAATCGTCGGACAGGTGCGGGCGATTCCCGTCTTTGTTGAAGTCTCCGGGCCCGGTTACCAGGCGACATACACGGTTGTCAAATTCGTCGGAGTGCGCATCCTGGCCGTCAGGTTATATGGTTCGCCGGCTCAGAAATATCTCAAAGTGCAGCCCGCGTTGTTTGTCGATTGCACCGTCATCCGGGGTGGCAACGTCGCCATCGCCGATGACTCGGTATTCAGCCCGGCCCGACTGACCAACTGATGCATCCCAGTCGAATTCCCCAAACAGGATCATTTCAAGGTAATTCAGCGATGAAGAAATCTCTACGACAGAAACACCAGCGGTCTCGATACGGGGCGGCCCTTGTCGAAATGGCCGTGGTTCTGCCTCTCTTACTGACGATTGTCATGGGCATCATCGAATTCGGTCGGGCGTTGATGGTTTCGCAGCTCGTCACCAATGCTGCAAGAGAAGGGACACGACTTGCGGCAATGGACGGCAGCACAAATACGGACGTCGAAACCTATGTGCGGCAATTCGTTACGACGACATTGAATGTCGCCGCCGCAGACGTCAATGTCGCCATCGTGATTACTGCGGCCACAGGCAACCCAAGTCCGGTCGACAATATCTCAAGTGCGAAAACGCGAGACCAGATTCAGTTGTCGGTCTCGGTGCCCTTTGAAAAAGTCAGCTACATGACGCCGGTCAGGATTGCAGGCAATACAAATATTACCGGGATGAGTGTGACGCGACATCAGTGACGCGACATCAGACAGGGAGCGTCGCCATCTGCTCGCGAAGTCTGATGACAATCGCCGGGTTGATCATAAGCCTCAGAGTGTCGGCAAATCAAAACGTTGTTGTACGGTGGCAAGGGAGTGTTCAGCCTCCGGACATCCATTCCGCCGGTGGATCCGGCTGCTGCCAGGCGCTCATGCCTCCATCGACCATCAGCATTTGGCCATGGATGTGCTCGGCCGCGTCGCTGAGCAGAAACACGGCGGTGCCCCGGCAGACGTCGGCGTCAGGAACAATACCGTTGGGAGTGTGCAATTCCATCCAGCGGCGAGCGCGGGGATTTTGCAGAGCGGGTCCAGTGAGGGGCGTGAGAAATAATCCGGGGGCCATTCCGTTGACTCGAATGCCATACGGAGCCAGCGCGACGCACAGCGAACGTGTCATCGCATCGATCGCCCCCTTCGATGTGTCGTAGGCCACGTGCGTCGGTTCGGCAAGTCGCCCATTGATGGAACCGATGAGCAGAATTCGGCCGCGTGTTCCCTGTTCGACCCATCTCCGCGCAAAATGCTGAATCAGGACGTACTGCGAGTAGACATTAAGTTTCAGCGTGCGATCAAAGGTCTGGAAGTCCATCTCCAGAAACGGCTGATCGATAAAAGTGCCGGCGTTACAGACGAGCAAATCGATGTTTGGGTTCTGGACGAGTGCTGCCTCAGCGATCCGCAACGGACCTTCCGGCATAGGTCCGGCAAGGTCACCCACGATGACCGGCGCTGATTTGGGAAGCAGGTTTTGTTGCTGAGCCGCTTGCAGCGGGGCCGCATCGGGCTGTCTTCCGTGCAGCACAACCTGTGCTCCTGCACCGTGGAGCGCAATAGCGATCTCGAGGCCAATTCCCCGTGTACTTCCAGTCACAAAGGCGTGATGGCCGTCGAGTACAGACATGTTCAATCCATGAAGATTCGTTGGTAGTCACGGAACATGCAATCCAGCAGATCACGGCCTTCGTTCGTGGCTCGGTAACGCACGAAGCCTTCACCGGATACGACATCCTCCTGGACGATCCGCACATTGTCCTCTTCACTGTACATCCAGGCAGCTTCCTGAAGCAGATGGAAGATTTTGTGCAGCGCTTCTTCTTTGTCCGGCAGATACACTTCACCGTCCAGAAAGAGCTGGTAGGCGTATTCTTCGAGCTTGGGCCACGGCAGGTCGGAGCTGTTGCCGCGATAATAGGGTTCAAGCACCGAATGATCGTCCGGCTTCACATTGGGGTTGTGAAGCATATCGATCGCATTCCACGGACAAATCGTGAGCGTATACAGTTCACTGCTGTCGCTGGGTGATCGATAGCACATCTGACAGCCAATGCAGCGACTGGTGTCGATCTGGTGAAAACTTTCTGACGGAACAAGGCTGACAACTTCGTAGATGCAATCCACTGGGCAGACGGTCGCGCATGCGTTGCACGAGGTGCAGCTGTCCTTATTGATGACGTTGATGTATCGAGTTTCTTTTTTCCGGTCCGCCTTGCGGGTTCGGAAATATTCCGTCATTGAAATTGTCATCGAATCATCGCTCTGATGGATCTGGGGCTGCAAAGTCCGCGAACTTCGAGGGCTGCGGCAAAATCGTATCGGGAGTCCTGCGGCTGAGCAGGGAAGATCGGCTATTTTGCCTGTTTCATTGAAGAATTTCCTGTCACTGGGAAGTCAGCATCTTGTGGTTCAACGTCAAGTCAGGACCTGGTCACGGCAGAATTTGCCGACCGTTCTGGCAGTTCCTGACGGTTTTTTTGATGATGTCGGTCTGAGGGCTGTTCAGCGTAGACTCGGTCAGAAAAGTCTGTTAAGTTCCCGCTCCCTGGCGTCGAAGCCAGTTAATGGCGTGGTCAAAGCCTTGAACGGAACTCGCCCGAGGTTTTGATCTGACGTCTGTGATTTTTTTTCGTTCTCATCGGCATGGAGGCCGCAATGGGATTGAAGCGTACAAGTCAGCAACCAGCTGTCACAAGTAACTCACCTGCGATCGATGCCACACGGACTCAGATCCGTTGGCTCATCCGCCGCGATATGGATGAGGTTCTCCAGATCGAACGCGGAAGTTTCGAGTTCCCGTGGACCGAGGAGGAATTCCTCTGCTGTCTGCGTCAACGGAACTGCATCGGAACTGTCGCCGAGCTGGATCATAAAATCGTAGGATTCATGATCTACGAACTGCACAAGTCGATGCTCCGCATCCTCAACTTTGCGGTCTCTCCGGATGCCCGTCGCAACGGCATCGGACGCCAGATGGTTCAGCGTCTCGTCGATAAACTGTCTCAACAGCGGCGTCGCGAGATCGTGCTCGAAGTGCGTGAAACGAACGTTGCGGCTCAACTGTTCTTCGCCAACAGCGGTTTCCGTGCGATCACGGTCCTGCGACAGCACTACAACGACACCTGCGAAGATGCTTACTACATGCGGTACTGCCTGACGGAAGACGCTACAATTCCGTTCATTCCGCACAACCGCATTTCGGAATACGACGCAGCTTGAGCCGGATGTTCACCGCTCTGCGGAATCATCGTCGTACAAACCAGAAAACACGCAATCCTGTCCGAATTTTTTCGGGCAGGATTTTTTTGTTTTTGTTTTTGTGACCTCGCAAAGGCGAGCGGCACGGCGTCAGCCCTCCGAGTCATCCCCGCCCATCAGGCGCCAAGTGCGAGCGGTCAGTTGATCTAATCGTAACCGGATACGTCATGCGTCAGCGAGGGATTTCTGCAGACGAACGCAGACAATTCGATCCCTCACTGACGTATCGGGTTGTCAAATCCTATTAAATCAACACCCCGCCAGCCTCTGGTTTATCACCAATGAGCCGCGAGACGCGAGCCGCAGGTTTGAAGCGGAAGTATTCAGAGTTCCGTCGCCAGCGTTCCCTGTTCAATTTCAATCAGACAGCCATTACCTAACCGTGCTGCGTTACGTGGAGCGAAATCCCCTGCGTGCAAAGATGGTTGACAAACGAAGCCAGGATTGGGAGTGGTTAAGTCTGAAACCGGCCGCTCGGAGCGGTCCCGACGGATTGCTGTGCGACGGACCGATTCTGAAGCCCGCTCAGTGGACTCGGCATGTCAACGGAATGGAAACAGAAGCCGAACTCAAGTCGCTCCGCCACTGCCTTGCTCGTGGCACACCGTTCGGTAATCCTCGCTGGCAGACCAGCACTGCAGCAGACCTCGGACTGGAATCATCGCTTCCACCGCGTGGCAGACCAAAACGCCCCGATAAGTAGAATGTCCCTTTTTCCCCTGCCCTTTTTCCCCTGTCCCATGGTGCTTCCCAGCTTCAGCCGTCCTTTGGAGGAGGTGTAATCCAATTCCCTTCAATCAAAGCGGCCAGTTCAGTTGCAATCGCCATTTGGTCCTCTTTGGCAGCCGGGTATCTGCTCAGGATCGATCATCCCTGAAATACTCGCGCAATGTACTGCAGGATGGATTCCGGGACGCGGTCAATAAATCGAACGCTTCCGCGTGGTGACTCGCTTCCGATCAATGCAGCCCAATGAAGTCGATCGGCGGGACCGACGCTGACCGAGATCACTCGCCGAGGATTTCGATACCACTCCAGATTGATGTGCCCGTCAGGTTCTGCAGAAATGGCTGGCTGAGGAAAGCCGAGTGGCAGGGATTCAACAAAACGAACGGCAGCATCTCTCACTTCGGATGTGATGGCCGCCTCATCGTCGGAGATTCCACACCTCGCTTCCGTTGCCTGCCATGCATCGCAAATACTATTCAGTGCGTCTTGCCGTGAAAGTGTCACAGCAAAATTGCAACGACTATAAATGCTGCGTTGCTGCTGTTCCAGTATCTTTGCCGCATCACTACTGCCCGAAGTCACGATCATGATCCACTCAGAGTTGGAAACTTTTCATTAAGATCAATCTGAAATTTAGTTGGACGTGTCAAAGGAATTCACGATCGATTCAGTGACCAACAGCAAACATTCAGCTGCTCAACTTGTCTGAAGATTCAGAAGTGCGGCCCCTTCGGCGGCGTGTTGTTCAGTTTCCTCCAGCAAAACGCTACGTGCGTCAACCTCACTATGCGAAATGATGTCGATCGTTTCCCGAGTAAACTCATCTGCCTGATTCTCAGGAATTTGCGCGTAGACGATCGAAAGTTCAACGTTCTTCGGAACGCCGATCGGGCCAGAGGGTGTCGTGATCACTCCGCCTGACTGTCGAAGGACCTGCATTGTCCAGTTCCATGCTTTTACCTCGTTCAGCAGCTTCTCTGTGTCTTGCACCTGAAGTGACCAGCACTGAGTCAATCGCTTCGCAACTCCATTATGGATCGCGACGTCAATAGACGCACTTTTGTGACTGGTCTTCAGTTTTGCATGTTTTTTTCAAATGATCCTTACCAAGGCGGTTTGAAGTCAACGATTTCAAGTAACGTGAAACGACCGCGCGTTTAGAAACAGCATTCCGTTTCGGCCGAACAGACTCCACAATAAAAGTGTCCCACAGTTTCGCAACAGCCGACTCTGCATCCTCGGCGAGAACGAGTTGTGGAGTGGAGTACTGAATCACATTCTTTGACTGGGCCGCCATCTGCGCCAGCCATTCTTCATTGATTTCCAGTCCAGACGACGAAAGTGCATCGTCGTCATCCGTTGGAAAACGCAACTTCAGACGCTCCAACTCTGCTGCGACCTGCGGCCAGATGCCAGCATCGTCAAGTTTCTTCGCGCGACTTTTCTGATCGGCGATATCGATCACCCATTCGGAGGTCGCATCGCAGCCAACGATCATTCCCAGGTTCACCTGCTCACCACGAGTGGGCGATGGGACGAATCGGACGATCGAGTATCTGTATCGAGGCATGACATTCTCCTTTTTCAACCAGCGAGGGTTGCCGCAAGTTGTCGGATGCGACGAGCCACAGGCAGTCGCCGTAAGTCGAGAAAAAAGCCCAACGTTTCAAGTTCCCGGTCCGACACGGGCCAGCTTGCAGGTATCCCGCACAGGACGGCCTTCAACTCTGACACGGTCAGATTTTCCAACGCATCAGCTACCCTCAGCGATTCATTATAGTCAAGCCCTTCGCGAGGTGTATCCAGTGAATGTGCGACTTCGTGTTCTTCCAGAAGACTCTCAATTGTCCAGTCAGGCGACCGTAGCCCGCAATAACTTGTTCCGCCACCGGAGATCGTGCTGACTCTGGATTTGCAATCTATTTCACCCAATGATGAAGAGCGTGCAATACTCAAGTGGATTTGACTGCGATTCATCCTGAAAGGATGCCAGAAATTAGGTCGTGGTCGCCGATAGACGCACCACCGGTCAATGAAATAAGGAGACGCGCATCCTGAAGGGATGCCAAATGCAACGAATCTGTCACCCTTGTCAGAGTGCGAGCCCAATTCTATGCACAGACCGGTGGTGGCGCTTTGATCCGAAACGCCAAGCCTTCGTCTCATCAGTAATGGCTCCGCCCCCGGATCGGCCAGCACTGGTCGTTCCACCCTCGTAGGCCGGACCAATCGCAGCGCCGTTCCGGCAATTTCAACTTTATTGCTGCCGCCGCAGTGACACTCGAAGCAATGACGCACAAGCAATGGTCGAATGTGCTTTTCGAATTGCTCAGCCTGTTGCAAATTTGGCGGTTGGGCCAACGAAGGCGAACCTGCGGCATCGGCCAATAGGCCTATGCCGATACGACGCCGGAGAGCATCATAGGGAGTAGTAAATCGTGAGTCCCATAGAAACAATCGCCAAGCCAGTTCAGATGTCGTCGTCGTCGTCCTGCGCTAATTCGTCGATTGTCTCTGATTCCGGCGGAGCGTCCTCTTCATCCTGCAGATCCGAGAACAAATCGCGCCCCTGTTTTGGAGGCGGACCGAGGGATTTTCTCATCCAGTCGGGACAATCAAGAGCCCCGGCGGCGCGAAGCTGCTGGACGGTGATCAGGTGAGAGAGAGATGGTTGGTCCGTCACAAATAGCCTCCAGTAGTTTTGCCTGTTCTGGCTCAAGCTCAACAAGCATCGCCAGCACGTTCAGTACATTAAGTAGTTCGGTCGTATATTCAGACAGCCAGTGATCCGGCTGGATCTCCCCCAGCTTTGATGGTGGGCGACGATCCCCGATTATTGGACGTTCGCGGTTCTTCTTTCGGTAACTGAACCAGGAATTCAGCACTCGCTTGCCTGAGACTTCGTAGTTCCAGACTGCCAGCGTGACATTCTCGATGAAGCCAGTCCCGACGAGTAACCGTTGCTTGTTGATATCGTATCCAATTTCGTCCGGCATTGACTCCGGATCATCAGGAATTTTTCCGGCCTTCGGGATCTTTGGCTGGCGTTCTTTGGGAAGTCTGGGCGGACCTTCCGGCCGATCCGCTTTTGGATCCACGAATCGTTCGCCGAATGTATGCAGCCAGATCACTCGTCGCCCCAGATCAGCGGCCTTGAAGAACAATTTCGCCAGACCAGTCAGTGGAATGCGAAGGCCGGGTTGGGCAAGATCTTTCTTGAAGTGACTAACGTAACCGGGATGTGCGGCCACTGCTGCAACGTAGGCGAAAAGATCTTCCGCGGTCACTTTTTTCTTGAATGTTGCCGACAAGAATTCAAGGAGCTTCGGAGGCAGGTTGGGGTCGGTCGCTCCTTTGTCACGCCACAGCGGAAAAACTCGGCCCCCAAATGAGCCCTTGTAATGATCATAGTCCGGGATTTGGGCACAGAAAGTAATCGCTGGGCCGCCAGTAGGAGACGATCTAAAAAGCGCTGTGAGGTGCGTCTGGCAGGTTGAGTGTGCCGACCAAAGTGCCGGATTAGGACGATTTATAAGTCGGTTATCCGGAAATATCCACTGTCTATCAAACGATCGAAACGCATATCGAACGGAGTCCACCGGAGCGCCGGTTTCGTCCGCAATGGCGATTCTCCGGTCTGATTCGCCAGGCAGTCCTCGGTTATGTACACGATTGACGTGATGTGATCCAATGCGGCCACGTTCCATTTGTGGATGGAACAGGTTTTCTTTCTCCTCTGCTTTAGCTCTCACCAAAGTGCTCCAGCGACGAACCAGCGATTCCTGATCTGGGGCAATCACCCAAGTGCGTGCCGGCTGCACGCCTGAACCATTGTACGCGAACAACTCGTCCAACGCCGGGTAGTTACTCCACGTGTCGCTCGCTGCCGGCAGGAATGGCGCACGCCAGTCTGCTGAACAGTTTTGCCAGGACTTTGAGCTGAGCTTTAATTTGTCGAGCGCCTTGAACTTTTGTTCCCGGTCCGCTTCCGGCAATGCAACGTACTTAACCTTCGCTGGGGCAGTCTGTTTCTTTTCCTTCGTGCGAGCGGCCATGACAATACACACCGGTTGTGAAACGCCCGAGAAAATTCGAGTGGCGACTTCCGGTTGATGACCCTCCGGCGTGCAGTCAATCACCCACACATGGTCGGCCCTGCGACGAAGATAGTCTCGCATGCCCTGAAAGCCCGGGCCGTTCAGAAAACCAGCAACCGTAATGAAGCAGATGATGCCGGTGTCGTGCTGTGGATCGTGGTCGAACACTTTCCACGTGGCCCATCGCCAGAAATATACATACAGGTTTCGCAAGTGCTTGGTATGAGCACCTACTCCCCAGCCGACTGGCGGAATCCACGCACCAAGTTTTGAGACACCGCCTGCATCCACTTTTTCAATCCAGCCTCCTCGGCCAAGCGCCTTCTCTTTGTAGGGCGGATTGCCAATCACGACGGTGATCGGTTCCTTCTTCTTGATTTCGTTCGCTTGCTTCCGTGACTCAGAGATCTTGCCATACATCGACCCGAGTGTTTCCACCTCAGCAAATGGGTCTGCAAGTGTGTTCGTGACAAACATTCTGGGAGTCTGCCGCGGGGCTTTGCCGATCAACTCAATCAGCTCGGCGAAAATTCGCAGTTGGGCCACAGCGAATGGACCAAGCTGCATTTCGAAAGCGATCAATCGTCCAACAGCGGACTCAATCGCCTGCGGTACTGCCCCTTCGCCTTCGTCTGCTTCGACGGCTGCTGCGATATGCCTGAGGACTCCGAGAATAAAAGTCCCAGTTCCTACCGCGGGGTCAGCAATGGTCACATCTTTGGATGCCAACCCGGCGCTCTGATGAAAATACTTCCGCAAAGCGTCATCTACGAGTCGAATCATCGGACCAACGACTTGCGGTGGCGTGTAATAAGACCCAGTCAGCTTCCGCAGCTTGTTGTCATACACGGCAAGAAAGTCTTCGTAGAAATACAGCCACGCATCGGGCTTGCCTTT
>Ga0138256_10008235_pt1 | contig 10966 bp, 3 predicted proteins | sample KNB2016incub_MG_FD_105486 | JGI IMG/M metagenome (GOLD analysis project Ga0138256, IMG submission 105486) | Active sludge microbial communities from wastewater in Klosterneuburg, Austria - KNB2014incub_MG | ecosystem: Engineered > WWTP > Activated sludge > Unclassified | place: Austria... | reverse complement strand
CTGATTAACGATCATATTATCAATAAATGTAAGCGAGCCATAAACTTTGAGAGTTGCACCCATTCCTTCAATACTCGGCATATATAGCGCACCGGTCCAATCCATGTTCTTACAGAAATAAAATGTAGAGTCCAGTTGTACAAACTGATTGATTGCAGTGAATGATTGAGCATCAAAAAACACATCATCATTCAGATTTGGAATGGATGTATGAAATGTAGACCCACCACTTGTCGTTGCCCAATGATTTGCAAAGTCACTCCAGCTTCCTGATCCTCCAACCCAATAAAAATTTGCAGCATTGGAATTCTGAAGAGCGGATAACATCAATCCGATCATGAGTAAAATTTTCGTTGTAGCTTTTTTCATTGTCTGTGCTTTTTCCTTTTGATGTGGATACAATTTCACGTTACAAACATATTGCTTGCCCGCCTACCTAAAAAATACAAAATATTCCATTTGTCAAAGGGTATATTTTGAATAAATTGACACTTTACCCTTATTTTTGTGATTTTTTAACCTTTTTTTCTTAATTTGTCAGGCCCTTATTTTTGGCTGTTTACCAAAATTTCCGAAAAAATGACAACCCTTAAAGTTAAAGAATTAATTGACGTGCTTTCTCCTAATGAAGTGCGGTCATTCCGGCTATATCTGAAGTCGCCTTTATACAACTCTTCGGAATCTCTCTCAAATTTATTTGAGCTACTGCTTGGTACGGAATCAATTTCAAAAAACGTACTATTCGTCAGGATGTTTGGAGAAGTACCATATAACGATAAGAAAATGCGGTATCTTTTTTCTGATCTGACAAGCCATCTGGAAAAATTTCTTTCCCTCCTGGAATTTGAAAAAGATTCTGAAGAAGAATCTCTGTACCGTCAAAAATCACTTTCAGAAAGAAATGTCAAAAAAGCATATTCATTCACTATGATTAAAAGTAGTGCAAAAGAAAATTCTGAAAAGGCGAGATCTTTTATGAATAAATATCGCTCTGAAGAGATCGCCCATCTGTTCAATGCACGTCAGCACTCAAGACTTGCACAACTTAATTACACCGGACTTTTAAAAAGTCTGGATCAATTTTATTTCGTTCGAAAGCTGCAATTACAATGTGAACTGATCAATCTTAAAAATGTATTGAACAAACAATTTGAAGTAATTCTAATAGATCCGATCTGCGAATATCTTGTGTCAAACTCATTTCTTTCATCACCATTGATTGAAGTCTACTACTACATCCTGATCAGTTTGAAAGGAAACAAAGAGGAGTCATTCGATGCTTATGAAAAAATAATTTCCATTACAAATGAATTTCGGAACAAATTAGCTGTAGAAGACCTGAACAACATTTACCAGTATGCAAAAAATTTCTGCATCAGGCGGATCAATTCTGGTGAAGATAATTTCCGTTTAATTCTTTTTGATCTGTACAAATCAATTTTAAAAAACAAACGATTGATGAAGCATGATCACCTCTCGCCCTGGGAATTTAAAAATATAGTCACCCTTGGTTTACGATTGAAAGAAGACGAGTGGGTAAAAGATTTCATTTCACGATTCATCAATTTTCTGCCGCCACATGAAAGAAAAAATGCTTTAACCTATAATACTGCAATGCTCTATTACTTTAAAAAAAATTACAAATTCGTTTTAAAATATCTGCAGGAGGTTGAATTCACGGATCTTTATTATCAGCTTGATTCCAAGTCAATACTATTAAAAGTGTATTTTGAAACTGATGAGCAGGAAGCACTACTTCACCACATAGCGGCATTCAAAATATTTTTATTAAGGAATAAAAATATTTCCGCTTATCAACTTTCCATTTATAAGAATTTTATAAAATACTCTTTGAAGATCTTCCGCGCAGGTTCCAATTCGAAAAAACTGGAAGCACTGCGCGCAGAAATATCATCGTCAGCAAATATTTCCGACAGAAACTGGCTGACTGAAAGAATCAATGAATTAGTCTAGTTATATTTTGGTTCTGTCTGAACAGAATACTTCTCTACTTTATTTACAACAGGTGGCAATGTTCGCAAATAATCATAGATAGCACTCAGATCTTCGTCAGTCAGATTACTGTACAAGCCCCAGGGCATTGGTGAATTATTTCCTCCTTTTCCAACAGGAATGTTTTTCGCCTTTTCATCTCTGTAAAAACGAAACTTATCAAGAAATGCTTCTTTGGTCAGGAGTCCGATACCGGTTTCATTATCCGGAGTAATGTTAGCCGATGTAGCACAATGTCCATCGATGCAAAATTTAAATCCTCCGGCAAATTCTGTTCCCGGTAGCATCTGACCTTTTTCTAACTTGGTATGACAAGCAATACAAGCGACTGCATTGACCATGTACTCACCATAGGCAAGTGTGTTTGCGCGGTCGGGTGCCGGTGGCAATGGACCATCAAGATCTTTTGGAATTGTTTTAACAATAAGATTAAGCGGGAAATCAAGTTTACGTTCAGGGATTTTGTTCTCAATTGGTTTCAGAGAACGGATATATGATATGATAGAATAAATATCTTCCTGCGACATTTTACTGAAATGTGTATAAGGCATCAGAGGAAATAGTGCTTCGCCTTTTTTATTTACTCCCACTGTAATTGCACGAAACAATTCTCCATCAGTCCAGTCGCCAATACCGGCAGGTGTAATATTTCTTGCATAGATAACTCCGGGCACATCTGCTTTCGGTCCGTCAAAAACTTCTCCGCCCATTCCTTCAGTTCCCGGAACGATCGGTCCACTGAATTTTGTAAAGTCGCGCTTAGAATGACAATCAATACAATTTGTAACATAATTTGCTAAATACTTTCCTCTTTCAAGTCGTTCTGGTGTAATTTCTACATGGATGTCCTTAGCTGCTGCGACATTTGGGTGAGTACTGTTGAAGTAAATCAGAAATCCGATTACAGCGATAACTACTATTCCGAGGATAATGCCAATAACTCTAAGAATTTTTTTCATGGTGGTGGTGTGTTTATGTGTAGAGCAAAAATAAAAAAGTTTTTATACCGGCAAAATCCAATTTAAAAGTTGTTTTGTATAAGTGATCAGGTATTTTTCTCAAGCAGAATTACGCAGAAAATGCAGAAAATACGCAGAGATCTCTATGAGACCGAAAACAATGTTTTAGATTCAATAATAATCGTTAAACAAAATCTGCATTTCATGATTATGAAAAAATAATAACAAAAAAAGGGAAGCAGCCAATTGCTGCTTCCCTTTAATTTTTCGGGATATTCCCGAGTGAAGTTATTACTCAACTACAACTCGTTTCGATTGAGAGTTTCCGTCTTCAGAAGTTACGCTGATTACATAAACACCTTTAGCGAAATCTGTCATGTTGATTTCAGTTGAATTATAGTTTTCAGAAGCATCGATAACATTTGAATAAATGATGTTACCAAGTAGATCTGCAACCTTCACTGTATATTTCATATCAGAATCTGAATTGAAAGAAACAGTTGTTTTAGCAGAAGTCGGGTTCGGATAAACTGAGAATTCAGCTGTGTTGATTGAAGCGTTATCAGCAGCTGTACGACAGAACTGATTTACAGAAACTGCAAGTGCAGCCGGTTGAGAAGCGCCACAAGCGTTAACTGCATTTGCGCGTACAACAGCAGAAGAAGTCAATGCTGTGTTGAAGTTTACAATTGCAGTTGTTCCTGATGGAGCGATCGAAGCGCCACCTGTTACTGACCATGTATAACTTGTAGCACCTGTTATCGGAGCAAGGTTATAAGACACGTTTGACTGAGTTTTACAAACCGATGTTGGACCTGTGATTACAGGGACAGCAGGGCGGGAAGTAACAGTGAAACAACGAGCCGGACCAGCACCGCAAGCATTGTTAGCAGACACACAGATGTTACCTGCATTAGTAGTAAATGCAGCAGTGAAGTTAACTACGATTGATAAGCCGTTAGGTGCAGTTGATACGATATTCACACCTGCCGGTACTGACCAGTTGTATGAAGTAGCACCCGGAACCGCAACAATAGAATAAGTTACTCCGCTCAAGTTACAAAGAGCTGTACCAGGACCAGTAATACCGCCCGGTTGATTTGGAACAGAACCTACAGTAAATGATCTTGTATAAGATCCACAAGTGTTAGATACTGTAATGCTCACTTGTCCGCTTGTCCATGCAGGTCCGAAGTTGAACGTTGCTGAAGAAGTTGTTGAAGTTAAGTTCTGTCCATCAAGTGAAGCGTCACCTGTGATAGACCATGTATAAGTGTCTACACCCGGAACAACAGGCATTGAATATGTAGCAGTTCCGTTTGCACAAACTTTTGTAGGTCCACTCACTGCATTAGAGTGTGCAGGAATACCCGTGATAGTCATACCACGAACTGCAGAGATTCCATTACAGTTTACACCACGAACCTGAACAGATCCTTGAGCAAAGTTTACAGGAACACTAACAGTGATTGTATTTGTACCTTGACCAGAAGCAATGAATACACCTGTACCTGTAACGGTCCAGTTGTAGCTAGTTGCATTAGCTGATGAAGTTGAGAATGTATACACACCTGCACCACAAGTTACACTTGGTCCGCTGATCACAGCAGGTAAAGAAGGATATGCAACGATCACTGGAATATTTAAACAACTTGTCATACTTGAACCACAAGCGTTGTTTGCAGCAACACAAATGAATCCGCCATTGAATCCGCTACCGAATGCAACAGTGATACTGTTTGTAGTTGATGAGCCTGTAGCGCCGCTTGGAAGAGTCCATGTATAGCTTGTTGCGTTAGGATCATTAATAACTGAGTAAACGATTCCTGCAGAGTTACGACAAGCTCCTGCCGGACCGCTGATAGCACTTGGAGTACCAACTGAACCACCTGAACCAGTAACTAAAGCTGTAGCAGAACCGGAACATCCATTACCATCAGTAATAGAAACCGTATATGAACCGGCAACTAAACCTGTTGCAGTAGCAGTAGTTTGTCCGCCCGGTGACCATACATAAGTATAAGAACCATTTCCTCCGGAAGCAACAACTGTTGCAGTTCCGTCAGGTGTAGAACATCCTGAAGCAGGAGTAGTTGAAGTTGTTCCTTCTACTTTTGTTGGTTGAGTTAATGTAACAGAAGACGATGAAGTACATCCGTTAGCATCAGTTACAGTATATGTAATTGTACCTGCCGCTTGATTGAATGTACCTGTTCCTGAATAAGGAGCTGTTCCACCTGATGCATTAACGCTAACAGTAGTTGTTCCGCCGAAGCAAAGAATACTTCCTGTTGCAAAAGCAGTCGCTTCCAGTTGAGAAGGTTCTGTTATAAAAATAGAAGTTGAAGATTCACAACCGTTAGCATCAGTTACAGTGAATGTCCATGACCCACCACCTAGCGTGAATGTACCAGTACCTGAATAAGGAGCTGTTCCACCAGTTGCAGATACTGTTATTGTTGATGAACCACCATTACAAAGAATCGGTGTAAATGAAGATGATGCTACAAGAACAGCAGGTTCTGTAATTGTAATAGTAGTTGTAGCTGAACAACCGTTTGCATCAGTTACTGTGTAAGTATAAGTTCCTGCTGTTTCATTGAAAAAACCTGTTCCTGTGTAAGGAGCTGTTCCACCAGTTGCAGAAACTGTTACTGTTGATGAACCGCCATTACAAAGGATTGCTGTTGCAGAAGAAGATGCTACAAGTGCAGCAGGTTCAGTAATAGTGATAGTAGTTGTAGCTGTACAACCATTAGCATCAGTTACTGTGTAAGTATATGTTCCTGCTGTTTCAGTGAATGTACCAGTTCCTGAATAAGGAGCTGTTCCACCTGTTGCAGAAACTGTTACTGTAGATGAACCGCCATTACAAAGAATCGCTGTAGAAGATGATGATGCAACAACTGCAGAAGGCTCAGTAACCGTTCCTGTAGTTGTAGATGTACAACCATTAGCGTCAGTTACAGTAAATGAGTATGATCCTGCTGAAACAGTAAATGTTCCTGTTCCTGAATAAGGAGTAGTTCCACCTGTTGCAGAAACCGTGATTGTTGTTGTTCCGCCATTACAAAGAATTGCAGCATCCTGACTTGATGAAGCAGAAAGTACTGTTGGTTCAGAAACTGTACCGGTTGTTGTAGATGAACATCCATTAGCATCAGTAACAGTGAAAGAATAAGGACCTGCACTAACCGTGAAAGTTCCTGTTCCTGTTACCGGTAATGCACCACCTGTCTGAGAAACAGTTATAGTAGTTGTACCACCATTACAAAGGATCGGTCCGTCCTGAACTGAAGAAGCAACGATAGAACAAGCAGCAGTGTTTACTGTAGCACAAGCAGATGTTGTACATCCGTTAGCGTCAGTTACAGTGATGCAATAGTTACCAGGAAGAAGTCCTGTTAAGTTTGTAGAAGAATAAGGAGAAGTACCACCTGTTACAGAAGCGATTGAAACAGTACCATCAGCACATGTAGGACATGATGCCGGAGTTGATGTTGCAGTTGCAGCTAAAGCTGTTGGTTCAGTAACTGTAATCGTTGTTGAAGCAGTACATCCGTTAAGATCAGATACATTATATGTATATGTTCCTGCAAGAACCGTAAAAGTTCCTACTCCGATATAAGTTGGAGTACCACCGGCTGCTGTCACAGTTACTGTCGATTCACCACCGTTACAAAGAATTGCTGTTGCAGAAGAAGACGCTGTAAGAAGTGCTGGTTGAGTAATTGTAATTGTTGTTGTAGCCGTGCAACCGTTTGCATCAGATACTGTGTAAGTATAAGTTCCTGCTACTTCCGTAAATGATCCTGTTCCTGTATAAGGAGCAGTTCCACCTGTTGCAGATACTGTTACTGTTGATGATCCACCGAAACAACCGATTGCTGTTGCAGAAGAAGAAGCAACTAATTCAGAAGGCTCAGTGATCGTTACTGTAGTTGTAGCTGTGCAACCATTTGCATCAGTTACTGTGTAAGTATAAGTCCCTGCTACTTCAGTAAATGTACCTGTTCCTGTGTAAGGAGCAGTTCCACCTGTTGCAGATACTGTTACTGTTGATGATCCACCGAAACAAGCGATTGCTGTTGCAGAAGAAGAAGCAACAACTGCAGTAGGTTCGTAGAAAGTAAGAGTTACTGTAGCAGTACAGCCGTTAGCGTCAGTTACTATGTAAGTATCTGATCCAACTGTCTGGTTGAATGTACCTTCACCTGAATAAGGAGGTGTTCCACCCGATCCTGTGATTGTAACAGCAGTAGTTCCACCATTACATAGAATTGGAAGGAATGAAGGAGTGATCGCAACAGCAGACGGTTCAGATACTGTGATATTTGTAGTTGAAGAACATCCATTATTATCAGTGACAGTAAAAGAATATGATCCTGCACCCACTGTAAATGCTCCTGTTCCTGTTACGGGTTCAACGCCGCCTGTTTGAGAAACAGTAACGGTTGTTGTTCCACCGAAACAAAGAATTGCAGGGCCTTGTGAAGATGAAGCCAGTAAAGCACAAGAAGGACTTGAAACAGTTGCTGATGCAGTAGTCACGCAACCGTTATCATCTGTTATATTAGCCGTGTAAAATCCTACACCCAGACCTGTTGCTGTTGGTCCTGTTTGTGTTGGTGTTGTATTCCATATAATTGTGTATGGAGCTGTTCCACCGGAAACGTTAGCAGTAACAGTTCCATCTGTTGCTGAAGGTGTAGAAGCGTCTGTTGAACTTCCGGTTGCTGTTAATGCATCCGGCTCTGATACAGTTACCGACGTATTAGTAGTACAATTGTTGGCATCTGTAATTGTATAATTATGTGTACCCGCACTAACAGTGAATGTACCTGTTCCTAAATAAGGTGATGTTCCGCCTGTTGCAGATACCGTTACTGAAGTAGTTCCGCCATTACAAAGAATAGGAGCATCTTGAACCGCCGAAGCAACTAGTGCTGCAGTAGGACCAGTAATTACTGCAGTGGCTGTTGCAGAACATGCATCAGCACCTGTAGCAGTTACAATATAAGAACCGGGTTGAAGTCCGGTTGCAGTTGCACCTGTTTGTACCGGTGATGTATTCCATGAATAAGTTACCGGCGCTGTTCCACCTGTTGATGTTGCAGTAGCAGATCCTGTTTCACCAAAACACAATGTGTTTATCTGAGACTGGATTGAAGCTGCAATTGTACAACCTGCTGAAGGTACTGTTAATGCACATGGCGTTATAAGAGTTTTCGTTAATGCAGAAGACAAAGATGTTACTGAATTACAATTCAGGTAAACGATCATTGCAGCAGTTGGTGCAAAAGCAAGTTGTGCTGATGCTCCTGCAACAAATGCGTTATTACCGTTTGAATTACTAACCATAGTCAAGGCAAAACGGCCTAACTTAACTGTTTGGCCAGGTAGCACTACAGGAGCCTCATTAGGTGGTCCGGCACAAGTTGCATTCTGGTAGATCGCAGTACCTGTTGAAACCTGCCATTGTCTTGCAGCCGCAGTATAACTGAATGTCGGCGAATTAGTAGGAGGAAATGACCTCGGTATTATCGATTGGCCATCGTTTACATAAGAAAATGTAACTGTGTTAGTTCCTGCAGGTAATAATGCAGTACCATGTGTCATACGAATAACTGTGGAGTTGATGCGCATGTCCGCAGGTCCGCTATTCGTCATCATAACATCGAAAGTAATTACGTTCGAAGTTATCGTACAATTATCAGTGGACATCGAATAACTTTGTCCTTTGCTGGTGCCCCATGCCGTCAACAAGACGAGCAACGTCACGAATGTTCCTTTAGAAAGGAATAGTATTATTTTTTTCATGTATTATTTGTTTATCCTCTTGGTTATTTTATTGGTTAGTATATTAACAGAAGCAACAGAGCTGGGCCGCTCCGTTACTTCTGATTATTTTTTAAGGATGTATTGCGAAAACCCCCGCAGCATTATTATTATCATAAGCAGGGAAATCTCCCGCATCAACAAATCCATCACCATTCAGATCTGTAACATAATAATCGCAGCATAGACCTGCTGTGTTATCATTATCATAAGGTGGGAAATCTGCTGCATCAACGAATTCGTCCTGGTTAATATCACCGGTGAAGATTGAATAGATTCCTTCATTCAGATCATCTGCCATCCAACCTGAAAATGCTTGTGTAGCTGAAGTTGAGAAGTCATACGATGCCGGTGTTGCTGAAGCCATTGCTATGTCAACAGCTGACCATGTAAGTAAACTATTTCTATGACGGATTGCGATGTAATAATTTCCATCAGCTGCATTCAATGTTGCTGAACATGTTCCATCAGTCATCAATACTGCCTGAGTAGATGCAGCAATTAAAAATGTAGATGCATCATAAATTTCAACAGTGATCGTATCTGCTTCTGCACCTGTAGCACCCGGTACCAATTGATTCAATAACGCAGGCTGCATTGTTCCGCCGCCTAAGTAGAAACCTTGTAAAAATGCTGTTAGGTTTAGAGTCATACCTGTTGGACAAGTTGTAACTGTGAAATTCGCAGTGGTCGTAGTACAGTTGGCAGCAGTATACAGATTGAATGAACCAGACGTTGCTGCCGGAGGAATTGTAACCGTAATTTCTCCTGAGTTTACTATAACAAATATAGTTGAAATTCCATTTAAGTCAATAGCTGTAACCAAGTTTAAATTTGACCCGAAAATGGATACCGTTGACCCCACGCAGCCTGATGTTGGTGTAAAGTTAGACACAAGAACGGCTGCCGGATCCGATACTGTGATAGATCCCGTACCCGTACAACCATTTTCATCAGTAACTGTATAGTTATACGTTCCTGCAGCAACTGTGAATGTTCCGGTTCCGGATAAAACACCGGTTCCTCCGCTCGCAGAAACTGTTACTGTTGCTGTTCCACCAGGACAAACAATTGGTGTAGTTTCAGTAACAGTAACTGAAATTGCTGTAGGTTCTGTTATGGTAATTGAATTAGTACCTGTACAACCATTTGCATCTGTAACAATATAAGTGTGCGTTCCGGCAGAAACTGTAAATGTTCCCTCTCCTGTTAAGATTCCTGTTCCGCCTGTAGCTGTTACAGTAACAGTTGCTGTTCCACCATTACATAATACAGGTGTTGTTTCAACAACTGTAACAACGATTGCAGATGGTTCAGTGATCGTAATAGAAGTACTTCCGGTACAACCGTTAGCATCTGTTACAGTATAATTATGTGTTCCGGCAGAAACAGTGAATGTTCCTTCTCCTGTTAAAATACCTGTTCCGCCAGTAGCCGTTACAGTAACAGTAGCAGTTCCGCCATTACATAATACAGGAGTTGTTTCAACTGCTGTAACAACGATCGCTGTAGGTTCTGTTAATGTGATCGAAGCTGTACCCGAACATCCGTCAGCTCCTGCTACAGTATAGCTGTGCATTCCTGCAGAAACAGTGAACGTACCTGTACCTGTATACGGTGTAACTCCACCCGTTGCCGAAACTGTAACTACAGTTGTTCCGCCATTACAAAGAATAGGGTCAGCAGTTGCTGTAACAACCGGAGCTTCGTTTACAATCACAGTAATTGGAGTACGTGGACTTTCACATCCAAGATCAACATTTAATGGCGTAGAAGGAAGACCAGGATTTGCCCCTGTTCCTGTTGTATAATTTGTTGATGTTGCAATATATGTTCGCCAGTCATTGATCGTACGCGTTTGAGCATCGTTATTCAGGTTAACATAATTAGCAGAAGCAAAAGCAAATGTATTTGCTTCAACAGTTGCAGTCAATCCCGGAGGAACTGAACCCGTTGCTGTCGAAGTAGCATTTTCAAAATTATTTGTATCATCAAATACTGCAAGATGAATTTGCTGAGCAGTATTAAAGAGTGGATTGTCTGTTACAGTACTTGTAAATGCATAGATCTGATCACCACCACCTGCAAAATCAAGTGGAGTATAATTCTGAGCACTTGTACAAGCTGAACATGTTATTGGTCCTGATGTAGTCCAT
>Ga0138256_10008234_pt1 | contig 10967 bp, 13 predicted proteins | sample KNB2016incub_MG_FD_105486 | JGI IMG/M metagenome (GOLD analysis project Ga0138256, IMG submission 105486) | Active sludge microbial communities from wastewater in Klosterneuburg, Austria - KNB2014incub_MG | ecosystem: Engineered > WWTP > Activated sludge > Unclassified | place: Austria... | reverse complement strand
GATGTAATTTCGTGACCTTTTGAGTGTAAATATCTAACAATATTAATTCCTAGAAATCCTGCTCCGCCTGTTATTAAATACTTCATTTTACTCGATTATTTGTTAATAATGTGGCAGTAAAATTAGTAATTTTGAAAGAGGCATCAAATTATCACTGATTTCGAACTCTGATTTAATTATTTGTTCATTAAATATGGAAAATTGGCCACTCATAGATTATATAGATTAATAAAATCTATATTTCTTGACTTTTCATTGACTTACCTATATTTTTCCATCCTTTATTTGAAACGATTTAAGGTTTTCGGAGGAATATTACGTGAAACAGGAAAAATTGACGAAATTCGTTAAAAGTGAAGATGCCGATCAAAAATGGTATCTTGTTGATGCTGAAGGACAAATCCTTGGTAGATTAGCAACGAAAATTGCTATGATCATTAGAGGTAAAAATAAAGCTATCTTTACACCTAATATGGATACCGGTGATTTTGTTGTCGTTATCAATGCTGGAAAAGTTAAACTTACTGGCAAAAGAGAACAACTTAAAGAGTATAAAAGACATTCAGGTTATCCTGGCGGACAAACAATCACATCATTTAAAGATATGATGGCTAAGAAACCAGAGTTTGCTGTTGAAAATGCAGTTAGAGGAATGTTGCCAAAAACTAAGTTGGGAAATAAGTTAATTAAGAAATTAAAAGTTTATTCCGGTACAGATCATCCGCACGCTGCACAAAAACCTGAAATAATTAGTTTAATGGAGAAATAATGGCTGAGAAAATTTATGTTGGAAGAAGAAAAACTTCCGTTGCACGTGTTATATTAAAAAGTGGTAATGGTAAAATTACAATTAACGATAAAGAATTTGCTGATTTTTTCCCTCAACTTTTAAGTCGTGAAGATATTTTAATGCCTTTTAAAGTTACTGAAACTGAAGGCAAGTATGATGTTCATGTAAAAGTAAATGGTGGTGGAACAACCGGACAAGCACAATCAGTAAGATTAGGTATTGCAAGAGCTTTAGTTGAAATTAACCCTGAATACAGACCTAAACTTAAAGTTGATGGACTTCTTACAAGAGATCCAAGAATGGTTGAACGTAAGAAATATGGACAGCCAAAAGCTCGTAAAAGATTCCAATTTTCAAAAAGATAATTACAGAGTTCAAGATCAAGTTCAAGTATTTTTTTTAATCTTGAACTTGAACCTGAACTTAAACTTAAATATTCATACTTTCCGATTTACCACCTGTGTCCCACAATAAAAGGGATGGAAGGTAAAGTAGAAGAAAGTAGAAGAAAAAAACAGGAGCAAAATGAACAAAGTTGATTTGACTCAGCTTATTGAAGCTGGCGCGCACTTCGGGCACTTAACACGCCGTTGGAACCCAAAAATGAAATCCTACATCTTTATGGAAAAGAACGGGATTCATATCATTGATCTTAAAAAAACCCAAAAACATTTAACAGAATCAGCAGAAGAACTTTCTAAATTGGTTGCTGATGGAAGAAAAGTGCTTTTTGTTGGAACAAAAAAACAAGCAAAAAGTGTTATCGAAACTGAAGCAAGAAGATGTGGACAAAACTGGGTTAGTGAAAGATGGCTTGGTGGAATGTTAACAAACTTTACCACAATCAGAAAAAGTGTAAAGAGATTAAGCAATATCGAAAAGCAAGAAACTGACGGAACTTTTGAAAAAATCACTAAGAAAGAAAGACTTTTCTTAACAAGAGAAAAAGATAAATTGAAAAAAGTTCTTGAAGGTGTTGAAACGATGGGTAAACTTCCTGGAGCTTTATTTATTGTTGATATTAAAAAAGAATCAATCGCTGTACAAGAAGCACATAGATTAAATATTCCTGTTTTTGCAATTGTAGATACAAACTGTGATCCAGATGAAGTGGATTATTTAATTCCAGCTAATGATGATGCAGTAAAGACAGTTGAAATAATTACAAAGTATATGGCCGATTCTGTAATCGAAGGTGATTCGAAGTTAAAGGAAAAGAAAGCAGAAGAAGTTGCTGAAAAAGAACGAGTGAAAAAAGAAAAAGAAACAGAAAGAAAAGAAGAAGCAAAGAAAAAATCTGAAGCAAAAGCAAAAAAAGATGCTAAAGATGAATCTGATTCTAAAGAAAAATCTGCTGAATAATATTCTGATAAAATAATTTTTGAAAGGAAGTGAATTAACTATGGCAATCACAGCCTCACAAGTTAATGAGTTAAGACAAAAAACTGGTGCCGGTATGATGGACTGTAAGAAAGCTCTTACAGAATCAGATGGCGATTTTGAAAAAGCTATTGAGATACTTAGAAAAAAAGGTGCTTCTGTTGCAAGTAAACGTGCAGAAAAATCTGCTAACGAAGGTATGGTTATTACTAAACTTTCTGATGACTGCAAAAAAGCTTCAATTATAGAACTAAACTGCGAAACAGATTTTGTTGCTAAGAGTAGTGATTTTGTTAATCTAGCAAAAGAAGTTGTTGAAGCAACTTTCAAATCTGAGGCAAACGATGCTAAGCAATTATTGGAATCTGAAAAAAGTTTAAATGATAAACTTGTTGATGTTATGGGAAAAGTTGGTGAAAAGATTGAAGTTTCTCGTGTATTAACTTATAAAGCTGAAACTGCTTTGTTTGTTGATTATATTCATATGGGATCTAAACTTGGTGTACTTGTTAAGTTTGATAACGTAGCTTCAAAAAATGATGAATTAGTTGATCTAGGAAAAAATATTGCAATGCAAGTTGCAGCTATGAATCCGATTTGTGTTTATCGTGAAGAAGTTCCAACAACAACGATTGAAAAAGAAATTGATATCTATAAAGAACTTGCTCGTAAAGAAGGTAAACCAGAAAATATTTTGGAAAAAATTGCAACTGGTAAACTGAATAAATTTTATTCTGAAAACTGTTTGTTTGAACAAGCTTATATAAAAGATAGTACAAGTTCTAAAACAGTAGCTAATTTAATTGAAGATTATAACAAGAAAAATAATTCTCAGGCAAAGATTAGCATGTTTAAGCGGTTTCATCTTGGTGATGAGAATAAATAATTTAATTAAAAGGTCTTAAGTTTCTTAAGACCTTTTTTTATATTTAGTTAAGAATTTTTTAAAGGTTGATAATGAGTTCAGTAAAATTTAAAAGAGTGCTTTTAAAACTTAGTGGTGAATCTTTGATGGGTGAACAAGGATTTGGAATATCTTCTGAAGTGCTTGATTTTTTTTCTGACGAAGCTAAAAAAGTTCACGATGTTGGCGTTCAGCTTGGTATTGTTATTGGCGGTGGAAATATTTATCGCGGATTAAGTGCAAGTAAACAAGGCATTGATAGAGCAACTGGTGATCAAATGGGAATGTTAGCAACAATGATAAATTCATTAGCACTTCAAAATGCAATTGAATCAAAAGGAATACAAACAAGATTGATGAGTGCTCTTAAAATGGATGAAATTGCTGAACCTTATATTAGAAGAAGAGCAATTAGACATCTTGAAAAGGGAAGAGTTGTAATTTTAGGTGCTGGAACCGGCCATCCTTATTTTAGCACTGATACTGCGGCCTCGTTACGAGCTGTTGAAATTGGAGCTGATATTATTGTAAAAGGAACTCGTGTTGATGGTGTTTATGATTCAGATCCGGAAAAAAATCCTAAAGCAATAAAGTTTGAACAAATATCTTATTTAGATATTCTAAAAAATAATCTTAGGGTTATGGATCTTACAGCTGTTAGTCTTTGCCAGGAGAATAATTTACCGATGATGGTTTTTAATATGGATGTGCCTGGAAATTTGTTAAAGTTAGTTATGGGCGAAGCAGTAGGAACTTTTATAAGCAATGAAAAATCCAATTAAAAATTAATTGATTAAAAAAATAATTAGTGAGGCGTTATGCACCAGTTAATAAAAGACGCAAATAACAGAATGGATAAAACTCTTGAGGCACTTCGTTCTGAATTGGCAAAAGTAAGAACAGGTAAAGCAACAACAGCTTTGCTTGATGGTGTTAAAGTTGATTATTATGGAACTTTAACTCCTGTTAATCAAGTTGCAAATGTTACTGTACTCGATCAGCATACTTTATCAATTACACCTTGGGATAAAGGTATGGTTCAGATTATTGATAAAGCAATTCTTGAAGCAAATCTTGGATTTAATCCAATTAGTGATGGAACAAATCTTAAAATACCAATCCCTGCATTAACTGAAGAGAGAAGAAAAGATTTTGTTAAGCTTGTTAAAAAATTTGGTGAAGATGCAAAAGTTGCAATCCGAAACGTAAGAAGAGATGCAAACGAACATCTAAAAAAAGAGGAAAAAGATAAAAAATTATCTGAGGATGATTTAAAACATTCAGAAGATGAAGTGCAAAAATTAACAGATACTCATATAAAACTTATTGATGATATATTAAAACACAAAGAAAAAGAGATAATGAAAGTTTAATTTTAGACTTTTTTACTAACCCAACTCTTAAATTGAGTTGGGTTTTTTTTTATCATTTTACATATACTGCTCTATATAATTTATTATTTTTAATAATAAAAAAACTTTTAATTGTATGGATAATAAACCCGAAGAAATAACCAATGGTTTTTCTACATTATTTAAGCTTACGCTTTTAAAGAATGTATTGTTTACTATTGGTGCAATTGCTTTGTTTGTTTCGGGTGTAATTGTTTATGGTATTATTTTAAATCTTAGAGCGTTTACATTATCAGAAGCAATGTCTCAAAAAGGATTTACAGAACTTGAGAATACAAATATTTTAATCGATAGAAAAACTTATACTTTAAGTTTATATGAAGATACTGTTTTTGTTAAATCATACAGAGTTAGTTTTGGCAGAAACTTAAATGATAAAAAGAAATTGCAAGATGATGGAGCTACGCCTGTAGGAATTTATAAAGTTTGTGATATCCAAAAAGAGTATAAGTATTACAAATTTATAAAGATAAATTATCCAAATTTAGAAGATGCTGCCGAAGCATTACGTAAATCTTTGATTACTCAAAAACAATTTAACCAGTTAAAGTTTGAATTTTATTATGAGGGATGTACTAATTCCGCCACTGCTCTTGGCGGTGAAATTGGAATACATGGAATAGGTAGATTAAATCCAATTTTTAAAAATCTTCCTTTCGTGTATAATTGGACTGACGGTTCAGTAGCATTGTGTAATGAAGATCTTGATGAAATATTAAAAGTAATAAGTGAAGGAACAAAAGTTGTCATTAAATAAAAATATAAACTATTCAGTTTTTCTAACCATTTTATATCTATTTGTTTCCTGTTCTGATAAGAAAGAAAAAATTCCACAAATTGATTTTGAAAATAAAACTCAAGTGTTAGAAACGGTTAAAAAATTTTATAACAAAGATGTTGATATTGCAGTAAGCGGATTATTTGATGAAGCAGGGAAACAATATATCTTAACTGGAGATGAGATAAATAATTCGGAGGAGTGGGGAATTAAATTTGCATTTCTTGAAAAATCTGAAAATGGTTTTGAACCAAAATTTGAAACTGATCTGTTAGAAGGATCATTCAGCGAAAGTTTGGTTGATAAGATAAAAATTCCTTCTTTTGACTATGATTTGGGTTACTATAATTCTCAAGGTTACTTTTTAGGCAGTGGCGGCGGAGAAGTTTTTGCATACATATTAGATTACCAAAATAAACAAGTATATTATGCTCACCTTGTTGCGGAATCAGAAAGTTCAGTTTCACTTTTTATATCAGATAATACAAAGAATAAAGAGATAATTAACTTTTTTAAGTTTGCATTTAAAAAAGATTACCAGAATTTAGTTTTGGTAAAAGATGATATTGTAATTGAATAGTTCTATAAAATACTAATTACTTGAAATAATAATCTCATAATATGATCAAGAAAGTTTTTGCTGCTGCACTTTTTATTGTGATGATACAATCTCAATTCTTATTTTCACAATCATATTATGATTTTGAACTTGCTGCAATAAAATTTACCGGCAACAATTACTTTTCTGAATCTGACTTAAAAGCAAACATTGAAAGTAAAGAATCCCCAATGTGGTTCTGGAAGTTTTTAAATTCATTTACACCATTTGGAAATGAACCTGTTTATTTTGATTCATCAAATATTTCAATTGATAAACATGCGTTGCGTGAATATTATCGTTCATATGGTTTTTTTAATATGAGTGCTGATCATTTTATCACAATTGATTCAACAAATAGAACTATAGAACTTAGTTATCAGATTATAGAAAATCATTCTGCTGATTTTGGAAAGTTAACTTTATTCGGTTTAAATAAATTATCTGATTATGATTATGCAAGAATGTATGGCGAAGCTGTTAACATTGATTCCTCAAAACAATTTTCTGAATCTACAGTTCAATCAATGATTTCTTCCATTCAAAGATTTTTAGCAAACAATGGCTATGTATTTGGAGGTTATGATAGTACAATTGTTATAATTGACTCTATTACAAACAGAACAAATGTTGACGTTTATTTTTCAACTGGCGATAGATATTCTGTAAGTGAAACCATTATAAATAAAACCGGAAAATCAATTGATCAAATAAACAATAAACTTATTAATGAAATTACTGATATAAAACCGGGGACTTTCTATAATCAATCTCAAATAGATAGAAGCGAGTTAAGGCTTTTAAAAACTGATTTATTTAATTCGCTTAGTATAAATCCAGTTTTATCTGATACTGTAAATCATACTATACCTATAGAAATTAATACAACAATTGGATCGCTAAATGGATTATCACCAGAAATAAAAGCGGACAATGAGTTCAACTATTTTAATGTTGGTTTGGGGATTAGTTATACCAGAAAAAATCTTTTTGGTGATGCAAGAAAATTAAGTTTATCAACATCATTCAGACTTATAGATATACTTCATTTGGGTAATATTTTTGCTTCAAAATCAGATTCAACAAATCAAGGTGTGTTTGATTTAAACTTAGAAGTAGAACAGCCTTTTTTATTTGGAAGACCAATTTTAACATCATCAGAAGTTTATCTTCGATCACAAAAGTTTAGAGAATTTTCTGAAAACTCTTATGGTGGTGCACAAAAATTTGATTTTGAAATGCCAACACATACTTTTATCACTTTATTGCGCCCGTTTTTAAGTATCGATATTACAGAACGAGAAAACAGGATAGATTTTACATCAGGGGGATCAGATAACAAAATTGGTATTGAGGTAAGTAGTTTTACACCTGGTGTAGGTGTTGAACTTGGCTCATCAAAAACTAATGATATTTTATTCCCAACATCAGGTAATTTTTTATTTTTTACTCCAGAATTATTTCATTCAAGAACAAAGTATTCATTTACATTAAATCAAATAGATAGTTTGTCTAACCAGTTATCATCATCAATTACTGGAAGTACGTATTTTTATAGATTACAAACAGGACTTTCTAGTTACATTTCTATTGATAAAGAAAACAAATCAGTATTTGCAAGTAAGTTACGAATTGGTTATGCGCAGACTTTTACAGTTTCGCAAGACACTATTATAACTGCTGAAAGTCTTATCCCACCAAACAAAACATTTTATGCTGGTGGAAGTAACTCAGTTAGAGGCTGGAAAGCAAGAGAATTAGTGCCTAAAGAAACTATTGAGTATGCGGGTATAACAACAGAAACGGATGAAATACGTGGCGGTACTTTTTGGTTTGAAGGATCTTTTGAACTTAGACAGAAACTACACGAGTATTTTGGTTATGCAGCTTTTATAGATTATGGAAATACCTGGAACGGTTGGAAACAAATGGCGATTAAAGATATTGCTGTTGCTGTTGGATTGGGAATCCGAGTTTACACTCCAATTGCTCCTTTTAGAATAGATTTTGGCGCGAAATTTTATGATCCAAAGGATAATAAAATGATCTTTAAGAAAAATTTTCTGGATAATATAAATATCCATTTCGGAATTGGTGAGGCTTTTTAGTTTTTATGCTTATTTTAGCGTTTTTCAAACCTTTTATAGAAATTTAATAATCACTATCTTTCTACCCCTTTAATAAAGAGTTTTATGATTTTAAGTATGACCGGTTATGGCAAAGGCTCTGCAACTAACACTAAATTGCAGGTTGATGCTGAAGTAAAAAGTATAAATAGCAGATATCTTGAGATTTTTCTAAAGTTTCCACCGATTCTAACGAATAAAGAATATGAACTTAGAGAATTAATTAAATCTAAAATTAGAAGAGGTAAACTTAATCTTTCAATTCAAATTAAAAAGAATGGATTGGAAGATGAAGCAGCAATTATAGATGATACAAAACTAAAAAATTATCTTACTCAAATTAAAAAAGTAAAAAAAGCTGCTAAACTTTCTGATAAAATAAAATTAGAACATCTACTAATGAGTAGAGATATTTTTACTTCTTCTGTTGAAGAAATTAACGAACATGATTTTGAGATTTTAAAAAAATCTGTTATCAATTCTTTAGATTCACTTCTTGAAATGAAAAAAAATGAAGGTAGTGAATTAGAAAAAGATTTAAAGAAACGTGTTAAATCAATAGAAAAATATTTAGACTTGATAGAGAAGGAATCGCAGCCAAGTGTTGGTGAGCATTTTGCAAAGTATAAAGAAAAAGTAAAAAATCTTCTTGATGAAAATGTTAACATCAACAATGATAGACTTGAAACAGAACTTGCATTGATGGCTGAACGTGCTGATATTACTGAAGAATGTGTAAGATTGAGAAGTCATATAAAGTTTTTTAATAGCAGCATTGATAAAGATGAAGACCCCGGGAGAAAATTAAATTTTCTTTGCCAGGAAATGAACAGGGAAGCAAATACAATTTCAGCAAAAACACTTTCAACATCAATTACGCATCACTCTGTGTATATTAAAGAAGAAATTGAAAGAATAAGAGAACAAATTCAAAACATAGAATAAGTGAACAATAAAGGAAAGATAATCGCAATTTCATCACCAAGCGGTGGTGGTAAAACTTCGGTTGTAAAACAGGTTTTAAAAGATTTTCCTGAGATTATTTTTTCTGTTTCTGTAACTACCAGACCAAAGCGTTCAAACGAAGTTGATGGAGTTGATTATTTTTTTGTTAATGATGAAGAGTTTGAGCGTAAGATTAAAAATGATGAGTTTATTGAGTGGGAAAGATTTTACGATTATTACTATGGAACTTTAAAAAGTTTTGTTATAGATAATATTAGTAAAGGTAAATCTGTTCTTTTTGAAGTTGATGTGAAAGGTGCTTTATCTTTAAAAAAGATTTATCCGGAAAGTATTTTAATTTTTATTGATCCTCCTACAGTTGAAGTACTGGTTAAAAGATTAAAAAACCGAAATACGGAAAATCCTGTTGATCTGCAGAAAAGAATTGATAGAGCAAAAATGGAGTTGAGTCACAAACAAGATTTTGATTATATTTTTGTTAATGATGAACTTCATAAAGTTTATATTAGTGTAAAAGAATTAATTAAAGAAATAATAAATAAGGAATAAAGATATGAATATAACACCGGTTGATTTGAGAGTGATTGATCAGAGAGCTGAAAATGTTTATGAGGCAATTACTGTAGCAGCTAAAAGAGCACGACAAATAAATGATGAAAATAAAATTGAATTTAATGCAATGTTGAATACAATTCCTGTTTCTGGGTCTGATGATGAAGCTGAAGATGTAACAAATCCTGCTCAATTAAAAATGGCTCTGGATTTTGAGAAAAAAGCTAAACCACATCTTCAAGCATTAAACGAATTGCTTGAGGGCGAAGTAAAGTTTAAATACAAAAAATAAAACACTTTTTTAAGCTCGTATTGTTAGAATGTCATTCCCACGAAAGTGGGAATCCATTTTTAAAAGAGAATGTCAAGATTTCTATTTTTGGGGAATAGAAATCTTTTAATCATTCAATTTTTTAATCTTTAAATTTATAATACTAAATGAACTCATCCCCCAAGAAAAAAATTATCGAAGCTCTTAAAGATCAAAAAGAAATTTTTGGTGATGATTTATTTGAAGATAAAACTGTAATGGCTAAAGCAAAAACTATTAAAACCTCTAAAGAGTATTTAGTTAAAAACTCCGCAACAAAAACTGCAATGGTAAAAGAACCAGCAAAAAAAATTAGCACAATAGCTAAAGCTATAAATAGTGATTGGGAAAACGCAGAATCACTTGAGCAATTAAATGATATGATTTGTAATTGCACAAATTGTGGATTGCATAAAGGAAGAAATAAATTTGTATTCGGCTCAGGCAATCCCAACGCAAAAGTTATGGTTATTGGTGAAGGTCCCGGTGCTGAAGAGGATAAACAGGGTTTGCCTTTTGTTGGAAGAGCGGGACAACTTTTAACTGATATTCTTAAAGCAATTAAGTTTAGCCGCGAAGAAGTTTTTATTGGCAATATTGTAAAATGTCGCCCGCCGGATAACCGTACTCCATTGCCAGAAGAAATGGAAACTTGTATTCCTTATTTGCAAAAACAAATTAAGTTAATTAAACCAAAACTTATTTTGTGTTTAGGGCTTACAGCCGCAAAGGGATTATTAAAGAAAAAAGAAAGTTTAACAGCTTTACGCGGGCAGGTTTTTGAATACGAAGGTATTAAAACAATGGTAACATTTCATCCTGCAGCACTATTACGTAATCCCAACTGGAAAAAAGATTGTTGGGTTGATGTGCAAAAGTTTAGAAAACTTTATGATGAGATGAATTCTTAAAAATCATTTCTTAAAAGTTTGATTGACATAGCGAAAAAAACTAATTAGTTTTACATTAGAAAATTAATTTATCCAGGGTGAGTTTTATTTCTTGTATCAAATCTTATATAATTAATCAAATTATCGTCCACTTATTTAGGGGCTCTATATGAAACATTTCATTGGTATTTCCATAATTGTGCTTTCAGTTTTGTTTCTTAATTCTTGTGCAACCATAATTAACGGTACATCACAACAAAT
>Ga0138256_10008233_pt1 | contig 10967 bp, 11 predicted proteins | sample KNB2016incub_MG_FD_105486 | JGI IMG/M metagenome (GOLD analysis project Ga0138256, IMG submission 105486) | Active sludge microbial communities from wastewater in Klosterneuburg, Austria - KNB2014incub_MG | ecosystem: Engineered > WWTP > Activated sludge > Unclassified | place: Austria... | reverse complement strand
CGATTGAAAGATGGATGATGCGCTTCAGCATGTGATGGCCTCAGTGATCATGGCTCGCGCCGGACTTCTCGACGTCCGCGCGGATGAGGAAGGCATTGTCGCTGACATAGACCTCGCCGGGCGCGATGCCGCCGAGGACTTCGGTCCACTCGGACGAGCGTTTTCCCAGCTCCAGCATGCGCACCTCGTAGGTGTCTTCGACGCGCGCATAAACAACCGTGAAGTCGCGGAAGCGCTGCAGCGCCCGCGTCCTGACCGCAAGTGGAACGTCGAGGCGGTCGACCACGACATCCCCTTCGACGGCCTGGCCGGGACGCCACATCACGCCATCGGGGTTGGGGAGCTCCACGTGCGCCACCACGGTCTGGGTGAGCATGTCCGCGGTCGGCAGGACGACCTCGACCTTGCCGCGATAGGTATGGTCACCCCCGATGCTGCGGACGATGACGGGCTGGCCGGCGCGAAGCCGTTCGGCGTCTCGCGGATAGATGAAGAACTCTGCGTGAAGTTTCGTAGCGTCTGCCAGCACGTAGAGGGGACCGTTGCCAGCGACATCGCCAACATTGGACCCGCGCTCCATGACAACCCCGGAGATGGGCGCCGGAATGGCGTAGGTCTGGAGGCTCTCACTGGACGTGACCGTCGCGAGCGTCTCGCCTTTCTTGACCCTGTCGCCAATGGATCGCGTCATGGTCATGACACGACCCGGATACCAGGCCCTGACCTCCGCCCGTCCCTGCGGTTGCAGCTCGACCCGTCCGGAAAGCGTGACTGATTCTTCAATTACGGCGGGGCCAGCTGGCTCGACTTTCACGCCAGCTGCGTCGGCCTCTGCCGGTTCGATCGTGGTGCGTCCCTCGTAGGAGGCGTAAGTCCACGTGTGCGCAGCGCCCGCGTAGCTGGCGTCCACTTTGACATCGAAAGAGTGAGGCTCGTGAACGACGCCTCCGCCAAGGAGGTAGTCCTCGCGCGGGGTAAATGAGAACCGGTCGACGCGGTTTCCAAGACGGGTGAGCTGGACCTGCAGCTGGACGCTGGAAGGTGCAAGCGGCTTGTCCTTGAGATAGGCATAGACATGGAATTCGGGCTCCACGCCATCTTCAAAAATCGTCATCTCGATCGCGAAGTCGCCTTCGCGCAGCATGCGGCCCCGATGAGGCCCGCGCTCATAGTCGGCAGCTGCAGCAGTTCCATGCTCCGGAGCTGCTGCGGGAGCGGGCTCACCGCAGGATGCAGCGGCAAACAAAACGAGAAGTCCCGCGAGCGCCGTCTTCGGGGTTGAATTGCGGATGGTCATAGCGAACCTCATTGCGCGCCCGCCGTGTACCCGCCGGTCAGACGGGCGAGTGTCACGCGTGCTGTGTGGAAAGAATGGAGAGCCGAGATGCGCTGCAGGCGCGCCTCAACCAGGATGCGCTGCGCTTCGAGCACATCGAGATAGGAAAAGCCGCCCGCGTTGTAGCCCTGGCGCGCTTGCGCAAGCGCCTCGTCTGCCATGGGCAGGAGGCGCGCGTCGATCGCTTCAACCTCGGCACGGGCGATCGCCATCTGCGAACGCGCCGTATCGGCTTCCCGCTGAATGTTCCGGCGTATCGCCTCTGTCTCGTAGCGAAGCCGCGAGCGCTCCGCCTCCGCGCGGGCAACCGCGCCGTCGTTGCGGTCCCATAACGGGAGGGGGATCGAGACGCCCACCACCAGCGCCGCTTCGTCTGTCTCATGGAAGTACCGAAGGCCGGCCGAGACTGTTGGATCCTGACTGCCGCGCGCACTCTCAACCGCGATCTCGGCTTCCGCGCGCCCTTCCCGCGCAAGCGCAAGTGCGAGTTCCGGACTCGCGACTTCACCTGCTCCGCTGCCGATGGCCGGCTGCTCGAACAGGGCAAGGTCCAGCGAGAAGTCGCCGTCGCCACCCCAGAAACTGGCTAGCCGCGCCTTTGCGGCCCTTTCAACCTGACGCGCGGACTCGACGGCGATTTCAGCTTCCGCCAGAAGCGCCCTGGATCGTGTGCCGGCGAGCAGAGGGTCCCGCGCAGCTTTCACGCGCCTGTCGACAGTTTCGACGATCTCCCGCGCCAGCGCCGCGCGGTTAAGTGCAACCTGAAGTTCGGCGCCTGCTTTCTGCGCCGCAAGATAGGCCATTTCAACGTCGTGCAGGATGTCCTGACGACGCACGCCGCCGGTTGCGCGCGCGGCGGCAACTTCGGCCGCAGCCAACTGGGTGCGAGCGACGCGGTCGCCGCCCCATTCGAGCCTTTGGCTGAGCGACAAGGTCGTCTCGGCTCGATCAAACGACTGGTATTGCTTGCCGCCCGCGAAATTCTCGGCCCCGAAATCCAGCGTGGGGTTAGGCGCGCGATCGGCCTGCTGCACGCCGGCTTCGGCGCCAACCCGCGCTTGCTCCGCGGCTCTCAGGCCTGGCGCATCGCCCAGCGCGCGCTCGAATGCCGCGTCGAGACTGAGCGCGTCTGATGGCGGCGCCTGCGCAAACGCTGCGCCTGCCGCTGCAATCGCGGCAAGGCATGCGACCCCCGCACGGGCCGCAAAGATATGGACTGACAAGACTGTCTCCTCTGTCTCAAACAGGCGGCGTCCGCGGAAACGCGGGCGCTAGGGTTTGGATCAGAGGATGAGGCGCGGAGGGCGGTCGGGTGGCATGTCGCTCCGCGAATGCAGGGACACGAGCCGGTACGGCGGGCTGGCGGAGGATGCCGCTACCCGGAGGTTGAAGACGATCGGGTCGGGCGTCACGGCGACCAAGGACGGACCATGGACATGAAAAACCGCGTTCTCATGTTCCGGCGGGACGTTCTGATCGCCATCTGACGGCTGTTGCTCATCGTGATGATGGTCGTCAATCACTGCATGGTGATGGGCATCAGCCTCGAAGACCGCAACATGCGGCGTGCCGTGATGGTCGGACAAGGGATGCGCATGAGCCGGCGCCCCGCCAAGGGCGCCACCCCAGGCAACCGCCGCAGCCAGGAAGGCTGCCATGATATGACGCACCAACATCATTACGAACGTTAACCGATCAATTCTTTCGAGTACGTGAACGGGAGTTTCGCGCCCGCCGGAAAGCAAACCGTCATTAGGGAGCGGTGGCAACCCCATTCGCGCGTTGCTGGAATTCCAGACCGACGCATGCCAAACGCGCCGCCACCGCTGTCCCGTGTCAAAGCAGGCGATCGACGACAATCACGTCACGCCAGCGGCCGTCGAGTTGTGCGTGGTCCTCCTGCACGCCGACCTCGTGAAAACCTACCGAGCGCAGAAGTGCGCGGCTTGCCAGGTTCTCGGTGAAGACGCGCGAGGTCAGCTTCCAGAGACCGGCTTCGGAAGCCGACGCGATCAGCCCCGAAAGAGCGGCTCGGCCAGCGCCCTGCCCCCGATGAGAACGGCGGGTATAGACAGAGAACTCCGCAACTCCCGCATAGGCGCAACGGTCTGAATACGAGAAGGCTGCGGCATAGGCGGCGACTTCGCCTGATGGCTCGACGGCCACAACAACAGGAAGGCGGCCATCGAGCCATCGGGCGGTGTCGGTTGCTGTGCGGGGTTCGGTTTCAAACGTGGCAATGCGGTCGGCAATTCCCTCATTGTAAATTGCCGCAAGCGCACCAGCGTCCGCAATCGCCGCGAGCCGCACGTCGAAACGTCCGTCCTGAGCCGGCGCAGCGCGCGCAATACGGCGACCGTCAGCTGCGATGACGAGTTCACCGTCTTCCTTGGCAAGCGGCCCTGGAGGCAGCCGAGCAAGAAGGTCGAGCACGATCTCGCTGGGGCGACACAGCTTTACGCCCTTTGGGGTAGCAACGATTGGCCGGTTCACCAGAACAGGGTGCGAGATCATCGCATCAAGAATGGCTTCGTCACCCACGTCCGATTCCATCAGACCGAGTTCGACTGCCGGAGACTTCGTCGTCCGTAGCGCCGTCCGAGGTGACAGCCCCGCTGCCGCGAACAACGCCAGCAATTGCGGCCGGGTCCAGCCGCTTTCGATATAGTTGATGACGACCGGCTCATAGCCTGCCGCCCGGATGATTTCGAGCACGTTGCGCGACGTGCCGCATTCCCGGTTGTGATGGATCACGACGCTGAAAGGATCGCTCATGTGTGTTGTTCCCGCGGAAGCAAACCAATGGCTGCGCCCCATGCCAGCAACGCGCCTGCAAGCTGCCCGGCGATAAACCCCGGAACATCTTCGGGCCGCACGCCCGCGAACGTGTCGCTGAGAGCGCGTGCAACCGTGATGGCCGGGTTTGCGAACGAAGTGCTGGCCGTCCACCAGTAGCCTGACGTGATCACAAGCGCGACCGCTGCCGGGACAGCGCCCGCCCGCCATCGTGAAACGAAGAGAATCGTGAAGACCAGCGCAAATGTCGCCGCCGCTTCGCTTGCGACCTGCGGAAGCCCGGCGCGCACGTGCGTGGAGGTCTGAAGCAATGGCAGTTCGAACATGAAGTGCGCCAGCCAAGCGCCGAAGATGCAGCCGATGACCTGCGCCACCGCATAGGCTGCGGCCTCCATCGCGGAAAGCTCCCGCTTCAACGCCATGATCAATGTGACAGCCGGATTGAAATGAGCTCCCGAGATCGGCCCCAGCGCGGTAATCAATACGAACAGCATTGCCCCCGTCGCTGCGGTGTTACCTAGAAGCGCGACTGCGTCGTTCCCGTTCGCTAGTCTGCTCGCAAGAATACCCGATCCAACGACCGTCGCGGTTAGGAGAAATGAGCCGAGAAACTCAGCCGCTGTTCGGCGTGCCAAAGTTATAGTCACTGGCCGTCATTGTCCGACTGAGCGGCCTTGGCCTGAATCTCTTGCAATTTTCTTTGGATAGTCATCGCATCGATCGAAGCGAGGGGCAGACTTATAAAAAGGCCAATGCGCGTCCGCAGCTGACGCGTTGCCACTGCAAACGCCGCTCCGATTTCTGCCTCCGTGCCAGTCACTGCGGCCGGGTCGGGTATTCCCCAGTGTGCGGTGACCGGCATGCCGGGCCAGACGGGGCACGTCTCTCCAGCAGCGTTGTCGCAGACCGTGATCACAAAATCGAGCGGGGTCGCGCCGGGGCCAGCAAACTCGTCCCATGGCTTTGAACGAAGGTCGCTTGTCGGCAGTCCCAGCGCATCGAGCAGTTGCAGGGCATGAGGGTTCACTTCGCCCTTCGGAAACGACCCGGCAGAAAATCCGCGAAACCGCCCATCTCCCATCTTGTTGAGGAGCGCTTCTGCGATGATCGATCGCGCCGAGTTCCCTGTGCAAAGAAACAGCACATTGTAAATTCGGTTATCTGCCATCTTCGGTCTCTTTCAGTGCTGGCTTCAGATCGAGGTCAGAGAAACGCGGCTTTCCAACGTCTTGTCGTCTTCCTTGCGCTCGCTGTATCGGTCAGTCAGGTAGCCGGAGACATCGCGCGTCAGTAGGGTGAACTTCATCAGTTCTTCCATCACGTCGACGACGCGGTCGTAGTATGACGACGGTCTCATGCGCCCTTCAGCGTCAAACTCCTGGAACGCCTTTGCGACGGAGGACTGGTTGGGGATCGTCACCATCCGCATCCAGCGGCCCAGCAACCGCATCTGGTTGACGGCGTTAAAAGACTGCGATCCGCCGGACACCTGCATGACGGCAAGCGTCCGTCCCTGTGTAGGCCGGACCGAGCCCATCGAAAGCGGTATCCAGTCGATCTGCGATTTCATCACGCCGGTCATGGCGCCATGCCGCTCGGGACTGGTCCACACCTGGCCTTCCGACCATTCGCTCAGCGCTCTTAGCTCTTGCACCTTGGGATGATCGGGCTTCGCGTCGTCCGGCAGCGGAAGTCCCGCAGGATCGTAGATCTTCACTTCGGCGCCGAAGTGCCCAAGCAGCCGCGCGGCTTCCAAAGTGAGAAACCGGCTGTAAGAGCGTTCTCGCAACGAACCGTAGAGCATCAGGATACGCGGTTTATGCGCCGACATTTTCGCCACGAGTTTGTCGGGTTCTGGCAGGCGCAGGCAAGCCGCCGAGACGGCGGGAAGCTCGGGAACCGGGTGGGTCATGCCTTCGCCTTTGGCGAACAGGAAACCGGCGCGCAAGCATCGGTGCTTGCCCCGTCCGCGCAGCACTCGTCGGACAGATAGCCGATCAGCGCATTCATCGCCGGATAGTGCGCCCTGCAGATCAGGGCCGTGCCTTGCCGCTCCTGCGTGATCAGCCCGGTCTCGACCAGTTCCTTGATGTGATGCGACAGCGAAGACGCCGCCATGCCAACTTTGTCCTGCACCGCTCCCACAGGAAGGCCATCAGCTCCGGCTCTTACGAGGAGCCGATAGATTTTAAGGCGGATAGGATTTCCCAAGGCGCCAAGCTGCGAAGAGGCTTTTTCGAGTTTCATCGAAGTAGTGATGCGCCAGCGTCGATCACGTGTCAATTATACTTTGATAATATTCGAATTACCAGGCGAACCTGATTGGGGTCCATGGACGACGGGATGAAGTCCCTCTCAACCCCGCCTCAAGAGGCGCCGGCCGATCGCGAATTGAACCGGCGCGAGCGACCCTCATTCATCAGAAAAATCCTTAGTATCCCAATATCTATTTGCTCCTGGCTTTCGACGCCCGGCGCGAATGTCTGTTCTTGGAAAATGGTTGAGGCGCCCTGCGGCCCGCCAACCGCAAGACTAGCGCCTGCTGAAAGGCTTCGTAGATCGGCTTCAGTCTCTCTATTTTATGGCCGTGCGAAAACTGCCAACCAGCCCAGATCCCAGAAAAGCGGGCGCCATGCCTGAGCAGCGTACCCCCAGGCAAAGTCGACAGATGGAAGAAGCGGGTGGAGGTGAACCATAACGGGATGCCGCTGAGTAACTCCAGTCTGACATTTGGCTCGAACTTCCAGACTCCGGCACGCGCGGTTGGAAAGGCGCTACCGTCAAGGCGACGCGAGGATACCCTCACGATCGCCAGCGGTTCGGCCTTCCCTTCGATGCTCTGGTAGGGATTCCACTCCGGATAGCTCGCAAAATCCGTCAGGACCGACCACACGCGTTCTGGCGGCGCTGCTAGATCGATCTCGATCGAAATTTCTGGCATGGTGTCAGCTCACGCGGCGCAGGCTTGGCACAGCCCGCGCACTTCGATGACGGCGCTGCGCATCTTGAAACTCACTCCCGACACGTCATGGGCCAGCTTCTTGTGGGTTTCACCGGCATGCAGTTCGCCGGCAGAGCCACACCCATCGCAAAGCAGGAACACAGCTGCGTGGCCATGATCCCAATGTCCGCAGGCCACAAATGCGTTCAGACTTTCAATTCTGTGCGCGAGACCTGTCTCGATCAGAAACTCGAGCGTGCGATAGATCGTTGGAGGATTGGCCGATCGGTCGTCGCGCAGCTTCTGCAACATATCATACGCCTTTATCGGGCGATCAGCCTCCAGCAGGAACGTCAGCACCATCTTGCGAAGCGGCGTCAGGGCGCCGCCTCGCTTGCGGCAAAGATCTTCCGCTTCGCGTAGGGCTTCCGCGAGCTGGTCCGGACCGCAGCCGAGATGGGAAAGCGACCTGTCCTTCATGTGGCCCCGCTATCGCGGTAGCCAAGCAGACGAAGCGCGTTGAAAACAACGACCAGTGTCGACCCTTCATGCGCGAGAACGGCGGGCCCAATCCCTAAGCCGAAGATTGTCGCCGGCACGAGCACGCCGACGACGCCGAGGCTCACATAGAGGTTTTGCCGTATGATCCGGCTGGTCTGCCGGCTTAGTCCAACTGCAAATGGAAGGTGCGCCAGATCGTCAGCCATCAAGGCGACGCCGGCCGTCTCAAGAGCAACATCAGACCCGGCGGCGCCCATAGCGACGCCAACGGTCGCGGTCGCCATGGCTGGCGCGTCGTTGACGCCGTCCCCGACCATCGCAACTTTCTCCTGATCGCGGATCTTCGTGATCGCGGCGACCTTGTCTTCCGGCAGAAGATTGCCCCAGGCTTCATCTAGGCCGACGCTCCGCGCGACCGCATCCGCCACGTTCTGATTGTCGCCGGAGATCATGATCATCCGCCGGATACCAAGCTTGCGCAGGCGCTTGAGGCTCTCCACGGCGGCCGCACGCGGCGTATCCATCAGTCCAATGACACCGAGATAGCGATCTCCGCGCCGCACGATCATGGTAGTGCGCCCGTCCTTGCGCAGCCGTTCGACGATTGTCTTGATCTCGTCGGTCAGCGCGACGCCGCCCGCCTCGACAAAGAGCTCATCGCGGCCGATGTGCACCGCCTCGTTCTGAATAGACGCAGCGACGCCCTTGCCGGTGACGCTGCGAATATCGGTGGCGACTTCCCCGGCCTTGCCGCCCAGACGCTCTGAACCATCGCGGACAATTGCCGCCGCCAGTGGATGATCGCTGAGCGTTTCGACCGCAACTGCCGTGGTCAGCAACAGATCTTCATCAATGCCGGAAGCAGCAACAACGTCCGTCATTTTCGGACGGCCTTCCGTCAAAGTCCCGGTTTTGTCGAACGCAATCGCAGACACGGTTCCGAGATTTTCAAGCGGGGCTCCGCCCTTGACGAGGACGCCGCCGCGCGCTGCGCGCGCCACGCCACTCAGCACCGCGCTTGGCGTCGCAATGGCAAGCGCGCACGGGCTGGCAGCGACGAGCACAGCCATGGCCCTGTAGAAGCTGTCGCGGAACGGCTCATCAATGACGACCCACGCGAACATCAATAGGACGACGAGGATCAGAACACCGGGCACGAGCCACCGCTCCACCCTGTCCGTGAACTGCTGGGTAGGCGATTTCTGCGCCTCGGCTTCGCTGACCATCCGCACGACTTTGGCCAGCGTCGAGTCCGACGATGCCCGGGTGACGGCGATTTCGATGGCACCGGCGCCGTTTATCGTGCCGGCATATACCTGATGCTCGGCAGTGACCATCTCCGGGCGTTTCAGAGCGATGTCCCGGTCAGGTACGGCGCGTTTATCGACCGGAACGCTCTCACCTGTCACAGGCGCCTGATCAATGCTGGTGTCGCCCAGTATGATAAAGCCATCTGCCGGCAGACGCTCGTTCGGTTTCACGATCACGATGTCGCCGGGCACCAACGTTTCAACAGGTACTGTCGTCGTAGCCCCATCACGTCGGACCAGAGCTGTTTCAGGCGCGAGTTCGGCCAGGGCTTCGATTGCGCGCCGCGCACGTCCCATTGCGTAGTGCTCAAGGGCGTGTCCGATGCTGAACAGAAAAAGGAGGAGCGCGCCTTCCGCCCATTGCCCCAGGCTCGCCGCGCCAATAGCGGCAACGAGCATCAGCGTGTCGATTTGGAACTTTCCATGCCGAAGCGAAGCGATGGCATCCTTGAGCGTGAAGAAGCCGCCAAGCACATACGCCAGCACGTAAAGTCCCAGCGGGACCACCGAAGGCGTGTCGGTCAGGGTTTCGAGGCCAAAACCCAGCGCGAGGCTGACGCCGCACGCGATGGCAAAGCCCAGTTCACTGAACTTGCTTTCCTTGCCCCCATGATCGTGGGTCTCTGACATGCGCTTACTCCGCCGCTACGGGATGAGCGGAGCTCGGAGGCGACCGCTGCGGCGCGATGGCTTCGGAGCGACTTTTGAGAACAAGGCGGCAGATCGCAGGCAGAACGATCAGGGTCAGCGCAGTTGCCGTGATCAAGCCGCCGATGACGACAACGGCCAGCGGCTTCTGAACCTCGGCGCCGGTGCCATGTGCCAGCGCCATCGGCACGAAGCCGAGCGCCGGCACGATGCCGGTCATAAGGACCGCCCTCGCCTTCTCCATCAGACCGTCGACGATGGCCTGCTCAAGCGGCAGGCCAATCTTGAGGCGATGCAGAATGCCGCCCATGACCACGAGGCCGTTGAGGACCGCGACGCCTGACAGACAGATGAACCCGACTGCGGCCGACACCGAGAACGGCATGCCGGTTAGGACAAGCGCAAAGACGCCACCCGCCAGAGCCAGCGGCACAGCGGTGAAGACGGCGACAGCGGGTGCAAATCCGCCCAACGCCATGAACAGCAGACCAAAGATCAAGACGAACACAACCGGCACCACCAACGCCATTCTCTGGGATGCGGCCTGCAGGTTCTGGAACTGACCGCCAAACTCAAGCCACGCGCCGGCAGGCAATTTGACTTCGCTGTCGATGCGCGCCTGCGCCTGCTGCACGAACGAGCCGATGTCGCGTCCACGCACATTGGCCTGGACGACGACCCGTCGTTTGCCGTTCTCGCGGCTGACCTGGTTCAGGCCTTCCGTGTACGAGAAAGTAGCCAGTTCCCGAAGAGGCACCGATCCACGCACGCCACTGGATGTCTCGGGCAATGAGACCGGCAGCGAGCCTACGGCGTCGAGGTCGTTCCGAATGCTGTCGGGCAAGCGCACGACAACATCGAAGCGACGATCGCCCTGGAAGATGAGGCCGGCTTCTCGCCCGCCCATGGCGATCGAGACGGCGTCACCGACTTCTTCAACTGTGAGGCCGTAGCGCGAGATGGCGTCGCGGTTGAAGGCGACGTCGAGGGTCGGGAACCCGTCGGTCTGTTCGACCTTGACGTCGGCTGCACCCTGCAGGGAGTTCAGGATGGTGGCGATCTTGCCGCCCGTCGCCGTCATCGCTTCAAGATCGTCGCCGTAGATCTTGATGGCCAAGTCGCCCCGCACACCTGCGATCAACTCGTTGAACCGCATCTCGATAGGTTGGCTGAACTCATACGCATTGCCGGTGAGCGTTTTCAGCTTGGCCTCGATCTGCTCGACCAGTTCATCTTTCCCGAGAGATGCATCTGGCCATTCTTCCCGCGGCTTCAGGATGATGAAGCTGTCCGATGCGTTGGGCGGCATCGGGTCGCTGGCGACCTCAGCTGTCCCGGTCTTGGAGTAGACATAGGCAACCTGCGGGAAGGTGGCGACGACACGTTCGACATCGCGCTGCATCTTGAGCGACTGCTCAAGCGACGTTGACGGGAT
>Ga0138256_10008229_pt1 | contig 10970 bp, 9 predicted proteins | sample KNB2016incub_MG_FD_105486 | JGI IMG/M metagenome (GOLD analysis project Ga0138256, IMG submission 105486) | Active sludge microbial communities from wastewater in Klosterneuburg, Austria - KNB2014incub_MG | ecosystem: Engineered > WWTP > Activated sludge > Unclassified | place: Austria... | reverse complement strand
GGCAGCCGCAGCAGATGCACCAGCTAGACCAGTACCAACAATAATAATTTCTAACTTTCTTTTGTTAGCCGGGTTCACCAATTTGCAATGGCCTTTATAGTCCACCCATTTATCTTCCATTTTCCCGGCAGGAATTTTTGAATTCAACATACTCTTCTATTGAAATGTATAATTTTTATTTACCGAACTTCAGTACTACTATCATCTTCTGTTGCGTCGCACTCTTGTACTGTTGTAATTCTATTCAACTTATTGTTGAACCCTTACAGGGTTCTAATACATTCTACACTTTTCATTCTCCGGGTTTCACCCGAAGCTATGAACATTGAACCCCTACGGGGTTCCTTCCTATTCACTATTCACCATTCACTATTCTATCCAACCCAAATAAAAACTAATCGGCATTAAAGCAAATGCAAGAGGAACTATAATCGAGAAACCAATTCCAATTACATTCAATAATCTCAGGTATTTTTTATTTGTAACTCCAATTGTTCTAAAAGCACTTTGAAAGCCATGCAATAAATGCCAGGCCAATGAAAAACATCCTAGCACATATAAAAGCACTACCCAATTTACCTGGAATACTTCTTTCATTTTTTCATATAAAGAAATTTCTGGACCTAATAACCAACCTTGATTACTACGATTTGGAATCCAGAAATGGATAAAGTGCATGATCAGAAATAATAAAATTAATGTGCCTAACAAGCCCATACTCCGACTGTACCATTTGCTGCCTTTATTGCCCATTGCAACAGCATATCCTTTTTTCCTTTTGCTACGATTTTGTAGTTCCAGCATTATTCCCTGCACAATATGCAACAGAATGCCTAGCATCAATCCAATTTCTAAAACACGGGGAACAATGTTAGAACCCATGAAATGAGCTCCGGCTTCAAACATTTTGCCACCATCATTGGCCCAGATGGTAGCATTCAAACTTACATGTACAATAAGGAAAAGAATAAGAAAAATACCCGTCAACGCCATCACCCACTTTTTGCCAATCGAAGAAGTAAACAGTTCAGACCATTTCATATAAATCTTTCTTAGGTGTAATCAATATGTGCAAAAATAACATCCAACGGCCAATAAATAACAAAAGATTTAGAAAGGAAGCTCAGGGATTATTCAATAAAATGCTATTCTTCCAGCCGATTCATCAATTCAGCATCTATTTTTTTGAATAAATGAAAGGGTCTGTAGATTCTCCAGTTGTCCAGTTCCATCAGTTCAATAAACTGATTCAAATGTGCCTGTTTAAAATCATATTGGGTTTGTTCCGGCATATTTAAACAAACTACCCAGCCATTTTCATCCGTCACTTCTTCATGCAGTTCTTCATAGTAGTCTTTGCCATCACTATGAAAATTCAATACATTTTCAACGATTAGAATAAATTTATAAATTCCTTCTTCCATAAATTTTTCCAGCACTTCTCTTTTCAGTTCCATAATGTCGTTCTCAATTGCATCATTCCACTCTCCTATTAATTCTATTACAGCATACTTTTCTTCATAATCTGCAATTAATACCTTCAGGTAAAGTGTCCGGCTTCCAAAATCATCCCATAAAGGATGGATATAAAAATTGTAAACAGTTTGGGAATATTCAAATTGGGAATAGGTTCTCCCATAGAATGGCGATCGTTCGTCTTCTTCACTTATATAAATGTGCTGCCAGTTATAAAAGGGTTCAATGTCTTGCATAGCCTGTCGCTTCGCTGCAAATATAAGCTAAGAGGTAAAATGAGTGAAAGAGATAAGGAGAAATCAATTCTAATGCAGCAAATATTCTTTTAAATTATTAAAATCAGCATTTAGCAATGTACTTTTCTTCTCAGCTTTCATTATTGAGCTAACTGATTCAGGTATTTCAATAGACTTTCCTATTGCTGATTCTACAGCTTCTGGGAATTTGACGGGATGTGCAGTTTCTAGGAAAATTCCTTTCTCATTTAATTGGTCATTCAAGTATCGCTGCAACGATAAATAACCAACTGCTCCATGCGGATCAAGAATATAATTTTCTTTTTGATAGACTTCGGCAATCGTATTCATTGTTTCCTTATCAGAAATACTATAAGAACTCAGCTTGCTTTTCAATTCTGGGAACTGATGATAGAAAATTTCAAGTATTCGTACAAAATTGCTTGGATTGCCAACATCCATTGCATTGGATAAAGTAGCAACTGCTGTTCTTGGTATTAACTTTTCTGAATCCAAATATTCTGAAACAATATCATTTGCATTGCAAGCAGCTATAAAATGTTTTATAGGCAAGCCTGATTGCATTGCCAATATTCCTGCGCAAATATTTCCAAAGTTTCCGCTGGGAACAGATATCACTGGTGGACTATCCTTTTCTTTCCATTGTTTATAGGCAAAGAAATAGTAGAATTGTTGTGGCAGCCATCTGGCTACATTGATAGAGTTGGCAGAAGTGAGAAATAATTTTTCATTAACATCCTTATCAGTAAATGCCTGTTTCACCATTTGCTGGCAATCATCAAACGTTCCTTCTACTTCTAATGCTTTTATATTCCTGCCAAGTGTTGTCAGTTGCTTTTCCTGCACAGGACTTACTTTTCCGGATGGATAAAGTATGACTACATCTACTCCGTCAACATCATAAAATCCATTGGCGACAGCTCCGCCAGTATCGCCGGAAGTAGCTACGAGAACAGTTACTTTTCTTGTATCATCTTTTACAAAATGTCCAAGACAACGGCTCATAAATCTTGCACCAATATCTTTAAATGCTAATGTTGGGCCATGGAATAATTCAAGAGATGATATTTTCTCATTCACTTTTACCAATGGAATAGGAAAATTTACAGTTTCAGAAACAATTTGAAAAAGTGTTTCATCCGTAATCGCATTTCCCACATAAGGTTTAATTACACGAAATGTAATTTCTTCATTCGAATAATTTTCGATTCTATTGATAAGTTCTTTATCAACTTGCGGAATTACTTCCGGAAAATACAATCCCTTATCTGGCGCCTGACCTTTTATTGTTGCTTCTTTAAAGTCAACGATTGGCGATTGTTTATTTGTACTGTAGTATTTCATGCCCCTGTCCCCTAAAGGGGAACTTAGATTATTATATTATAAATATTTTTATATTTTCTCAAAGCAATACCTAGAATAATTAATTAATTATTTCAACGCCATTTTTATTTATCGTTGTCACATAAGTATTGTATTCTATTCCGATTCTTTCATATACTTCTTTCATAACTCCTTCAACTGCTTCAGCTGTTTTTTTATCTTTACTTAGCATAAACATAGAAGGGCCAGAACCCGAAATGCCGCCACCCAATGCTCCAGCTTCTTTACAATTGGTTTTCACTTCATCGAAACCCGGAATAAGAATACTGCGTACAGGCTCAATAATTACATCTTCTAATGAACGACTAATCAGATCAGGATCGTTCTTAAGAAATCCTGTTACAAGACCTGCAATATTCCCCCATTGTTTGATAGCATCTTTTAATAAAACTTGCTGACGAAGTATTTGCCTTGCATCAGAAGTTCTTACTTCTATTTGAGGATGAACAATTGTAACAAATAAATCTGGACATGAAAGTGGAATAATATCCAACGGATGAATGGAACGTATCAAACTTACTCCACCTAAAATGCATGGAGCAATATTATCGGCATGTTTTACACCCGAAGCCAGTTTTTCACCATTCATTGCAAACTGTACCACTTCATCAGAAGAAAAAATATTTCCTAATAAATGATTGGCAGCTACAGCGGCACCAGCTGCACTTGCAGCACTTGAACCAATGCCACTTCCGGGTTTGATATGTTTTTCAATCGTTACTTCAAAGCCAACAGTGCCACCCACTTTTTCCATAATCGATAAAAAAACAACACCAGCTACATTCTTTTCTGGTTCGGTTGGTAAATTATAATTGTCCTGATTATGAATTATAACTTTTGGTTCGTCCAATAAAGTTATTTCCATTATATCATTCGGTTCATTCAATGCCATGCCAAGTATGTCAAATCCACAAACAAGATTTGCTACCGTGCCTGGACATTTTATTTTAATTTTCTTCATCTGTTTATACTTTACTTGCTCTTATTATATCAGCAAAAACTCCGCTGGCTGTAACTTCTGCCCCAGCTCCAGCTCCCTTAATCACCAACGGTTTCTCTGTATATCTGTCTGTATAAAACAACACCACATTATCTTTTCCATATAAATGGTAAAGGTCATGATTAGGATCTATATGCTGTAAACCTACTGATGCTTTTCCATTATCAAAAGATGCTACAAATTTCAATTTGCATCCGGCTGCATCAGCTTCTTCAACTAATTTTTTAAAGTGTTCTTCTTCATTGGCCATTTCTTTATAAAAATCTTCTACTGTTCCCTCCATGCAGGAAGATGGCATAAAGGAGTTATTGGCAATATCATTCATTTCTATTTTGACACCAGACTCTCTTACAAGGATCATGATCTTACGCATTACATCAGTTCCGCCTAAATCTAATCTTGGGTCTGGTTCAGTGTAGCCTTCATCTTGTGCTTGCTTTACTACTTCTGCAAATTGTCGAGTGCCATCGTAATTATTAAATACAAAATTCAATGTTCCACTTAATACAGCTTGAATTTTATGTACTCTATCGCCACTATGCACCAAATCATTTAAAGTCGCTATGACAGGTAATCCTGCACCAACATTTGTTTCAAACAAAAACTGGCTATTGAATTCTCTTGCCAGGTCTTTTATCTTTTTATAATTATTGTACGCAGAAGAAGCCGCTACTTTATTGCAGGCAACAACTGAAATACTTTTTTCTAATAACTGATTATACACACCTGCTACTTTATCATTGGCAGTAATGTCAACAAAAATAGAGTTGCGAAGGTTCCGATTGATAATTTCATCAACAAAACCTTGCAAGCTTGCAGGAATACTAGCATCCAATTTTTTTTTCCAATTACTCAGATCAATACCATCTTCGTCAATAAGCATTTTTCGGCTATTAGTTAATCCAACTACTCTCAGTTGCAAATTCATTCTTTCTTGTAAAAAAATTGCTTGCTGATTTAACTGTGCTAATAATTTTCCGCCAACATTTCCTGTTCCTGAAATAAATAAGTTGACAAGCTTAAAAGTTGTTTCAAAAAATTCTTCATGCAATACGTTGATTGCTTTTTTTACATTTTTAGTAGCAATAACAGTTGATATATTTTTTTCAGAAGAGCCTTGTGCAATTGCCCTGATGTTTACTCCATTTCTTCCCATTGCACCAAACATTCTGCCACTGATGCCTGTGTGGTTCTTCATGTTTTCACCAACTAATGCAACGATTGAAAGATCTGCTTCTACTTTCAGCGGTTCCACTTTCTGCAATGCAATCTCATTGGCAAAAGCAATGTCAATACTATGCTTTGCTTTTCCCGCATCTTTCGAATCAATACCTACACAAATAGAATGCTCCGATGAGCTTTGTGTAATAAGAATCACATTGATTTTTTCGCTGCTCAATGCTTCAAATAATCTTTTTGAAAAACCAGGAATACCAACCATTCCACTTCCTTCCAGGCTGATTAGTGCTATATTATTGATGCTTGAAATCCCTCTTACTATGTTTCCGTTTGATGAACTTGTTGATTCAATCAATGTGCCTGTATCTGTCGGAGCAAATGTATTTTTTATCCAAACTGGAATGGCTTTATTCATTACCGGTTGAATAGTCGGCGGATATATTACTTTAGCACCAAAATGCGATAACTCCATTGCTTCCTGATAAGAAATATTAGGAATGATGCGGGCATTATTAGTCAACCGTGGGTCAGCAGTCATCATGCCACTAACATCTGTCCAAACCTCAAGTGCTTTTGCATTTAAGGCTGAAGCAATAATGGCAGCTGTATAATCAGAACCGCCTCTGCCCAAAGTTGTAGTAACTCCATTTTTATCGGTAGCAATAAAACCAGGTATTATAATAATCGATGCCGACTGCGAATTATAGTAACCATTTATTTTACTATCGGTTTCTTTGAAATCTACTTCCGCAGCAGTAAAAGCGGAATTGGTAACGATCAGTTCCTTTGCATCTTTCCAAACAGCATCCACTTTATTTGCATTAAAAGCTGCTGCAATAATTTGTGACGAAATCCATTCGCCATAACTACTGATACGGTCTTTTGATCTTGCTGTTAATTCTCCCAATAAAAAAATACCATTACAAATATCTTCCAGTTCATTACAACTTTTCTTTACCAAACTAAGCAACTGGCTTTGCTGTGCCACAGGAATTAATTGTTTTACTGCTTCAAGATGTCTTTGCTCAAATTCGCTGAGTTTTTCTTTGTACAACTCGTTACCCGTTTCAGATAATGATGCAGCATTCAGCAACAAATCCGTTACACCGCCCAATGCAGAAACAACGACAATCGTTTTATCCTTTTGTGATGATTGTTTTACAATTTCTATTACCTTCTTTATGTTTTCGGCATTGGCAACCGAAGTGCCTCCGAATTTTAAAACCTTCATGTATATCTGATTAAAATGAGTGAAATAATTAAGAACCTCTCAGAAGTTATTCTTCTAAGCGTAGCATAAAGCCCAATGATGATATGGAAATATACAACCCTTAACGGGTTGTTGTAATTGTTGTGGTAGTAATGGAAGCCATTACAGGAGAAAAGAAACTGATATTTGTATAGTTTTTTACCACTTTGTATTCTGTGTGATGCACAATATAGACAGAAATCTTTGAAAGGCAATTATTCTGCAAAAGAATCTGCGGCTTTTTTTACACTTCCGAATTTCAGTAAAAGATTTTTTGCTTTCTCATAATCTGTTTCACTTATTCTTTCCATCAGCATTTTAGTGCCACGGTCAACCAATTTCTCATTGGTCAATTGCATATTCACCATCTTATTACCTTCTACTCTTCCTAATTGTATCATTGCTGTTGTAGAAATCATATTCAATACCAACTTCTGTGCAGTTCCACTTTTCATACGGGTGCTACCAGTAACAAATTCTGGCCCAACGACTACTTCAATCGGAAAATCAGCAGCTTCACTTACTGGAGAATCAGGATTGCATGCAATACTTCCTGTAATAATTTTTCTTTTTCTACATTCTTCCAATGCGCCAATTACATAAGGAGTAGTTCCACTGGCGGCAATTCCAACCACCACATCTTTTTCGCTTACATTATAGGCTACAAGATCTTTCCAACCTTGTTCTTTATCATCCTCTGCATTTTCTACAGCATTGGTAATTGCTTTTTCACCACCGGCAATAATACCAATTACTAATCCATAAGGAACACCATAGGTTGGCGGGCATTCGCTGGCATCGAGTATACCTAATCTTCCGCTGGTGCCAGCACCAATATAGAAAAGGCGGCCGCCCATCAGCATTTTATCCGTAACAGCTTCTACTAACTTTTCAATTTGAGGAATTGCTTTTTCAATTGCAGCCGGAACTGTTTTATCTTCTGAATTTGTATTAACGAGAATTTCGCCAATAGACATTTTTTCCAGATTGTGAAAATTACTTGGTTGCTCGGTTATTTTTTCGAATGCCATACTTGTCTTCATATTTTAGCTGTGGTATGCTACTAAACCTTCCATGGGATTTTTCATCACCTTACCTAATTCAAACTCGTAACTGTTGCAAAGTTGCTGTACTACATCTTTAAAACCAAATGCAATACTTCCTGCAAAGTGAACTGGTAAAGTCCAAACTTCCCTGTATTTGCAAAGATGGTTAAAGAAGAAGTCATTTAGACCATCTTCAATAATATTTTCAATCATATAATGTCCGCGGTTTTCTGCAAGGAATTTTGCAAAGCCAGCCAGATAACGGTTTGGCAACGGTTTTTTGTAAACGTTTTCCAAGATTTCGGCTGCTGTGGTAGTGTACGTAAGATCAAACCGGCCTCTCAACTCATAATCAAAAGTGCCATAGAGATAGTACTGAATAACCTTTCGCCCAAGATAAGCTCCGCTACCCTCATCTCCCAACACATAACCTAAGCCGGGACTATTTTTTACAATCTTTTTACCATCATAATAACATGAATTGGAACCAGTGCCCAGAATACAGGCTATTCCCTTTTCTCTGCCACATAATGCCCTGGCAGCAGCCATCAGGTCATGTGTTACTTCTACTTTTGCTCCAGTGAAAACCTTATTTATAGCTTTTTTAACGGACTTTACATTTGTCGGATTTGCACAGCCTGTACCATAGTAGTACACTTCATCAACTTCTACATTTTTAAGCTTTGACTTTAATTCCTTCTGCAATAAATCTGTTATCTGCTCAGTACTTAAAAAATAAGGGCTGATTCCTTGAGTAATGATGGTTTTCTTTTTCCCTTTATTTACCAAACACCACTCTCCTTTTGTTGCGCCACAATCAGCTATTAATTTTACTCCAGGCATAAAGATTTGTTGAATTAGATGAACAGAAATTTGCTTTCCGCTCAAATCAAGTATTTTGCGTCAAATTACACAATAAAGTATTATGATGGTGAATAAAAAATTGCAAGTTTGGTTACCGTTACTATTTTCTTTGGTTTTAATAATTGGAATGTTGTTGGGTTACAAGCTGAATGATAAGGGAGGGAATAAAAATGGCTTTTTTGCATCCAACAGCAGCAACTCATTACAAGAAGCACTTGACCTTATAAAATTAAGATATGTTGACTCTGTAAATATTGGAGAACTTGAAGGGAAAGCGATACAGGAAATAATGACGGAATTAGACCCACATTCTGTTTACCTGCCACCAGTAAAAGTGCAATCCGCCAATGAAGACCTGGCAGGAAATTTTGAAGGAATCGGATTAGAGTTCAATGTATTTAGTGATACAGTAAATATTGTTTATGTAATCCCAAATGGCCCAAGTGATAAGGCAGGTTTGTTAATTGGTGATAAAATAGTTGCAGTTAATAAGGTTTCACTAACCCAGAAAACATTTGACACGGACAGCATAAAAAAATATATCCGTGGTGATAGAGGCTCAACAGCCGACTTGCAAATAATAAGAGAGTCAAAACAATTATTAGTATCTGTAACAAGAGGAAACATTCCCGTTTCTTCTGTAGATGCTGCTTATATGATTGAAAAAACGACTGGTTATATAAAACTGAACAAGTTTACAGAAAACAGCTATGAGGAATTTATGCAGGCAATGGAAAACTTGCAAAAACAAGGAATGCAAAGCCTCATTTATGATTTGCGGGGAAATGGAGGCGGTTTTATGAATGAAGCGGTAGATATGGCGGATGAATTTTTAGATGGCGATAAACTTATTGTGTACACGGCTGGTGTTAATAATAAGAAAAGAGAATACCGTTGCAAAAGACCAGGCTTATTTGAAAAAGGCAAGCTAGTATTATTAGTAGATGAATTATCTGCAAGTGCCAGCGAAGTATTAGCAGGTGCTTTGCAAGACTGGTGTAGGGCAACAATAATTGGTCGCCGTACTTTTGGAAAGGGCTTAGTGCAGGAACAATATCCGCTTAGTGATGGTTCTGCAATCCGATTAACTGTTGCGAGATATTACAGTCCTTTGGGAAGAAGCATTCAGCGATCCTATGAAAATGGGAAGAAAGTTTATATGGATGAATTGTGGGAACGTTTTAATAGCGGCGAATTACTTTCTGCAGATTCTATAAGATTACATACAGATGATAAAAGGTTTATGACGAGTTGTAAGGATACATTGTATGGAGGTGAAGGAATTACTCCTAACTTTTTTGTACCATTAGATACCAGTTTTTCTCAACGAAAAATAGTGAGGTTGTTGACAGAAACAAATATCAGCAACATTATTTATCTGTATTACATGGAAAACAAACAGCAGCTTGCTCAATATAAAACAGCACATGATTATGAGCAAAGCTTTGATGCAACTGGCCTTTGGAATAAACTTGTGAAAACAGCAAATGGTTCTTATGATTTCAGCAAACTATCTGCACAAGAAAAGAATTTGCTGCAACAAAGACTAAAAGCTCAATTAGCAAGGTATAAATGGAGAAACGATGGTTTTTACCAGGTAATGAATAATGAAGATGCTGTCATAAGAAAAGCATTGGAAAAGATATAAAATAAAAAATGCTGCCTAGCTTTTGCAAGGCAGCATTTAGATTTGCTGTGAGGTTTATTAAATTATTGCTTCTCTTTATTATCATCCCACCATTTCTTTTCCATTTTGTAAGAACCAAGCAATCCCAAACCGCCGCCAATTGCTATAAGGGCAAAATAAATCGGTACATTTTTATCGCCCTGATTTCCAAATTTATTAATCTCAACCGGCAACATATAGTTGTCCATTAGGTAAGCTAGAAATAAGCCTACCCCTGCTCCAATCAGCAACAAAGCCCATTTCAGGTTTTTATAGGGAGCTGGTCGGTTAGCAAACTCTTTAGGATTCATTCCTTTTTCTATCATCGCCAGATTCTGACGGGTTTTCAGATAATAAATGCCAAATATCATGGCAAAACCACCTGCAAACATGGTAATCGGTACTAAAGCTTCTCCTCCACTCATAATTGTAAATTTATTTTTTAATAATTTGTTTTCTAGTTGTTTTATCAGACAACATGGTTTTAAATCTGGTTACACTTTTAAAGAACTATTTTTCTGAACCAGCTTACAAATAATAAGACTACGGCAGATTAAATGAGGTTACAGGTCTTTTCTGAGGCCTACCTTTATATTATATATACATTCAAATTGTCGTATTTTGTACTGTAACCTAATCAATTATCATGTAGTCTTACTAAATGAATGTCTACCGGACTGAATGATAATGAAATCATTAGCGAAGTGCTGAATGGTAACCAACAAGCTTATGCTGTGCTGGTGAACCGCTACCAAAACTATGTTTTTACGCTTTGCCTTCGGATTGTGAAAGGCAGAGAGGATGCAGAAGAAGTGGCGCAGGATGTATTTATTAAGGCTTATAAATACCT
>Ga0138256_10008226_pt1 | contig 10973 bp, 8 predicted proteins | sample KNB2016incub_MG_FD_105486 | JGI IMG/M metagenome (GOLD analysis project Ga0138256, IMG submission 105486) | Active sludge microbial communities from wastewater in Klosterneuburg, Austria - KNB2014incub_MG | ecosystem: Engineered > WWTP > Activated sludge > Unclassified | place: Austria... | reverse complement strand
CGGGCGCCAGGCGCTTTCGGCGTGACCCTTCTCGTGGCCCACCTTGACGCGAAGGGCGCCCATCGCGTCGTTCACGATCTTGCGACGGTCCGCGCCGAAGAAGATCACGTCGCCATCCCGGGCGCCGGTGCGTTCCAGGATCGCCGCGAGCTGCTCCGGCTTGAAGAACTTCACGATGGGCGACTGCAGGCCTTCCTCGTTCGGCTTGGTGCGGTCGTTCACGCGGATGTACGCGAGGCCCTTGGCGCCGTAGATGGCCACGAAAGGCGCCAGGTCGTCGAGTTCCTTGCGGGTGAAGGCGGCATTGCCCCCGGGCACGCGAAGCGCGGCGACACGCCCGTCCGGCAGCGCGGCCGCGGCACGGAACACCTTGAAGTCGACTTCCTTCATGAGATCCGTGAGCTCCGTGAGCTCCAGCTTCACGCGCAGGTCCGGCTTGTCGCTGCCGTACTTCGCCATGGCCTCCGCGTAGGCGAGGCGCGGGAACGCCGGCAGGTCGACGTCGAGCACGCGCTTGAACACGTGGCGCACGAGGCCTTCCATGAGGTCCTGGATCTCGAGCTCGGACAGGAAGGAGGTCTCGATGTCGACCTGCGTGAACTCCGGCTGCCGGTCGGCGCGAAGGTCCTCGTCGCGGAAGCACTTCACGATCTGGTAGTAGCGGTCGAACCCCGCGACCATGAGCAGCTGCTTGAACAGCTGCGGCGACTGCGGCAGCGCGTAGAACTGGCCGTCGTGGATGCGCGAGGGCACGAGGAACTCGCGCGCGCCCTCGGGCGTGGACTTGTAGAGCACCGGCGTCTCGACGTCGATGAAGCCGTTGTCGTCCAGGTACTCGCGCACGGCGCGAGAGGTCTTGTGGCGCATCCGCATCGCCTTCTGCATGGGCTCGCGGCGAAGGTCGAGGTAGCGGTAGCGCAGGCGCACCTCCTCGGACACGAATTCGTCATCCACCATGAACGGCGGCGTGACCGCCGGGTTGAGGATCTCGAGTTCGTGGGCGAGGACTTCGATCTCGCCGCTCCTGAGGCCCGGGTTCACGGTGCCCTCGGGACGCCGGCGCACCAGGCCCGTCACGCGCAGGACGAATTCGTTGCGCACGCGGTCGGCGCTCGCGAAGGTCTCCGGCCTGTCCGGGTCGCTCACGACCTGGACGAGGCCTTCGCGGTCGCGAAGGTCGATGAAGATGACGCCCCCGTGGTCGCGGCGTCGGTGCGCCCAGCCAAAGAGGGTCACGGTCTGCCCGAGGAATCGGGCGTCGGTCAATCCGCAGTATTCGGTTCGCATGGTCGTTCCGTCCGGCTCGCCGGCGCCCCGAGGGGCCGCCGGCATCGTGAAGTTCGGGAGCCGCGCCGGTCTCGCGACCGGGCGGGCGGTGCATCGGGTCCGCGGGGTGCCGCCGCCTACGTTTTCGGCGACGGCATGGGGTTGGGGTCGGTCCCGGAGGGATGCCTCTCGGGCCGCCCCGGCGGGCGTGGCGGCTCGGCCACGCCCATCGAGATGATGTACTTGAGCGCCTGGTCGACGCTCATCTGGAGTTCGATCGTGTCGGTCCTGGGCACGATGAGGAAGAACCCCGCCGTGATGTTCGGCGTGGTGGGCACGAAAACCGACACCTGGTCGAACCCGAGGTGATCCGTGACCTCGTGCTCGGGCGAGCCGGTGACGAGCGCGACCGTCCAGGTTCCCGCATGCGGGTAGCGGATGAGAACCGCGCGGCGGAAAGCCTTGCCGTCCGGCGAGAAGAGCGTGTCGCTGATCTGCTTCACGCCGCCGTATATCGAGCGGACGATCGGGATGCGCCCGAGGAGGCTCTCCCAGAAGAGCAACAGCCGCTTGCCGAAGAAGTTCGCCGCGACGGCGCCCGTGAAGAGCAGGATGGCGAGCGTGAGCACGATGCCCAGCCCCGGCAGGTGGAAGCCGAGCAGCGCGTCGCTGCGGAACTGCGGCGGCACGATGAGCAGCGACTGGTCCATCAGCTCCACGAGAAGCGAAAGGACCCAGATCGTGATCGCGAGCGGAACCCAGACCACCAGGCCCGCGATGAGATAGCGGCGAAGGGTGGCCATCATGCCGGTCTTGCGCCCCGCTTCGCCGCGCGCGCCCAAGCGCCGCCTACTGGCAGGCCGGGCAGGCGCCCGTGCCGCAGGCAGGCGCCGCGCTCGCGGTGCCCTCGCCCTTCTTGTCGCCGGCGGGCTTGGCCTCGCCGCCTTCGGCCTTGGCCGCGGGCTTGGCGCCGCCCTTGAAGTCGGTCGCGTACCAGCCGCTTCCCTTCAACTGGAAACCGGCCGCGGTCAGCATCTTGCCGAGCGTGTCCTTGTCGCACTTCGGGCAGTGCGTCTTGGGCGGATCGCTCAGTTTCTGGAGGTACTCCTGCTGGTGCCCGCAGCTGGAGCACCGATACTCGTAGATCGGCATGGGCGCCTTCGGAAATGGGAAAAAAATCTATTTTAACACAAGCACTTGGCGCTTCCAGCGCTCGGATCTCACCCGGCCGTGCGACGGCGGTTCGCGAAGAGGCCCCCGGCCCCCAGGCACGCCGCCATCGACCAGAAGACCGGCCCCATCCCGAGCGCCGTGCCGATGCCGCCGAAGAAGAGCGGCAGCAACGTGTGGCTCACGTTGAGAACCATGGTGCGAACGCCGAGCGCCTCGCCGAGCCGCCCCTCGGGCGTCGAGTGCTGGATGAGGGAAACGAGGCTCGGCTGCGAGGCCCCGAGACCCAAGCCCAGGAGGAACGCGATGGAAGCGATGAACGGCACCGTGCGTACCATCGGGAAGAGGATGTAGGCCGCGCAGGCGATGAAGAGTGTCGACGTGATGAGCTGCCACTCCGAAAGGCGACGCGCGAGCCACGGCAGCGCGAGGCGGATGGCGAAGGTGGCCGCCGCGAATGAACCCAGGACCGCGCCGATCGTGGAGGCCGAAAGCCCGATGGCCGTGCCGTATATCGGCATCACGAAAACGAAGAGGTCCCACGCCATCGCGAGAACGCCCGTGACCACGAAGACGCGGCGCAATTCGGGCTTGGCGAGAAGCTGCCGGAGCCCGCCGGGGTGCTCGACTTCGGATTCGCCGCGCGGCAGCCTCGGATGGAGCACGGCGATCGCGGCGAGGGGAACGACGGCGATCGCGGCCAGCGTCGCGAAGGCCCACCGGTGCCCCGCGTAGTCGATGACGAGGCCCGAGAGCGTCGGGCCGACGAAGCCCGAGATGGAGAAGCCCAGCGCGAGCCAGCTGAAGTTCACCGCGCGTTCTCCGGGCGGGCTCATCGCGCCCACGGCGTTCTGCACGCCGATGTGGAAGACCATGAACGCGAGGCCGATGACCGTCGCGGCCACGTAGAGGGAGACGAGGCCCGGCCAGAGGGCAGGAAGCGCGACGCCCGCCACGAGCGCCGCCGAGGCGACGCGCATCGGCAACGCGGTGCCCACCCGGTCGATCATCCGGCCCGATGACACCGACAGGAACATCGGCAGCAGCGAATAGAGGGAGACGATGGCCCCGACCGTGAGGGGCGTCGCACCCAGGTTCAGCGCGAAGAGCGATACGGTGACGCGGCTGCCGTTGAACGCCGTATGCGCGCAAACCGTCAGCGCGATGAGGATGGCGAGGCGCAAGGCGGCGTTACGCCCCGGCGGGGCGCGACGCGCCTTGCCGTGTGCTCAAGGACGCGATTCGAGGGCGGCGATTCGCGCCTCGATCGGGGGATGGCTGGAGAAGAGGGCCATGAAGCCCGCCTTGTCGGAGATGCCCGAGGCCGCGAAAGTCTTCGGGAGTTCCCCCGGCTCGAGCCCCCCCAGGCGGCGGAGCGCGGCGACCATGGGACGCGGCGTCCCGAGGTATGCGGCTGCGCCCGCATCGGCGCGGAACTCGCGGTACCTCGAGAACCACATCACGATCATGGTGGCTAGCACGCCGAAGACGATGTCGCAGACGAACACGGTGGCGTAGAAGCCGAACCCCACGCTGCGGTCGTTCTTGAGGATCACCCGGTCGACAAAGTAGCCCACGACGCGCGCGATGAAGAAGACGAACGTGTTCACGACCCCCTGGATGAGCGTGAGCGTGACCATGTCGCCGTTGGCCACATGCGCCACCTCGTGTGCGAGCACCGCCTCCACCTCCTCCCTCGTCATGGACTGGAGAAGGCCAGTCGAGACGGCGACGAGCGCGGAGTCGCGGAAGGCGCCGGTGGCGAAGGCATTGGGCTCGCCTTCATAGACCGCGACCTCGGGCATGCCGATGCCGGCCTTGTCGGCGAGCCTCTTCACGGTGTTCACGAGCCAGAGTTCGTCGGGCCCCTGCGGCTCAACGATGACATGCGCGCGTGTCGAGAACTTCGCCATGAACTTCGACAGGAACAGCGAGATGAACGAACCCGTGAAGCCCACGAACAAGGAGAGTACGAGCAACCTGCCGAGGTCGAGTCCCTGCTCCGTGATGTAGCGGTTCAGGCCCAGGATGTTCACGAAGAACGACAGGACCAGCATCACGGCGATGTTGGTGGACAGGAACAGGAGAATTCGCTTCACTTCGGGCTCCTCGTCGAAAGGGGGTCGTCTCCGGCAGTGATTCGCATCAGAAGGGGATGTCGTCCTCGAAATCGTCGAACTTGGAACCGGCGGGCTTCGCGGCCGCGGGCTTGCCGGCCGGACGGGCCGACTCGCCGCGATCCGGCGCATCCCCCCCGCCGCCGCCCATGCCCTGGCGCGAGCCGAGCATCTGCATGCGGTCGGCGACGATTTCGGTGGTGTACTTGTCGTTGCCGTCCTTGTCCTGCCACTTGCGCGTCTGCAGGCGGCCTTCGACATAGACCTGCGAGCCCTTCTTCAGGTACTCGCCGGCGATCTCGGCGAGCTTGCCGAAGAAGGCCACGCGGTGCCATTCGGTCTTCTCCTGCTTCTCGCCGTTCTTGTCCTTCCAGTTCTCGGTGGTCGCGATGCTGATGTTCGTGATCGCGCCGCCGTCGGGCATGTAGCGCACCTCGGGGTCGCGCCCGAGATTGCCAATCAGGATGACTTTGTTGACCGATGCCATGGACTTCTCCCGTTGTCAGGGGTTGATTGCGCGGGGTTCGCGAGGTTCCCCGATAGTGTCTTCGTGTTCTCCATCGCGCCCCGACCGGCCCATGGGCCAGGCCGAAACGAGCCAGAGGGCCGTGAGGGTGAAGCAGGCTGCGAGCAGGGCGGCGGGGCCGACATGCTGCGCGATGGCGCCGCCGGCGGCACCGCCGACGAAAATGCCCAGGAATTGCACGCTCGAGTACACGCCCCCGGCCGCGCCCCGCGCGGCGCCCGGCGCCGCTTTCGAGACGAGCGCAGGCAACTTTGCCTCAAGAACGTTGAACGCGGCGAAAAAGATGACAAGGCCGATCGAGAGAAATGCGAGGCTCCCCAGTCCGGTGGCGGTGACCGCGAGGCCCAAGGCCAGCACGGCGACCGCGCCCAGGAAGACGGCGCGCTCGTGCCCCGCGAATCGGCGCGAGGCGACGAAAGGCAGCATGAAGACGAACCCGGCACCGACGGCGGCCAGGTAGAACGCCGAATGCGACGCCACGGGCAGCCCGGCGCGCACGAGGGCGAGAGGCACCACCACGAAGAGCGCCATGAGGATGGCGTGCAGCGCGAAGATCCCGAGGTAGAGCCGAAGCAGTTCCGGATCGCCCAGGACCGCGGAAAGGGGCACCCGCTCCCGGACGGCCCGTCGGGCCGGCAGCGCGGGCACGGCCCAGGCCACGACCGCGATCGCGACGACGGCCATGGCGGCGGTCGCGGCGAAGATGCCGGGAACCCCGAGGGCATCCTTGAGGGCGGGCGCGACCATGAACGAGGCCGCGATGACCACGCCGATGGTCGAGCCGATGATCGCCATCGCCTTCGTGCGCTGGCTGGGGCGGGTGAGGTCGGCGGTCATGGCGATGGCCACCCCGGAGATCGCGCCGGCGCCCTGGATCGTGCGGCCGAGGATGAGCGCCCAGGGCGCCTCGGCGACGGCGCACACGACGCTGCCCGCGGCGAAGACCAGGAGGCCGAAGACCATCACGGGCTTCCTGCCCAACCGGTCCGAGGCCCATCCGAAGGGGATCTGCAACAGGGCCTGGGTGAGTCCGTACGCGCCAAGGGCAATGCCCACCAGCGTGAGGTTCCAGCCCGGCAACGCCTCGGCGTAGAGGGCGAATACCGGCAGGATGATGAAGAGCCCGAAAAGACGCAGCCCGAAGATCGAGGCGAGCGCGAGGCTCGCCCGCAATTCGAGGGCGCTCATGCGGGCCGGGGAAGGGGCCACTTGGGGGGATTCGAACGGGATGGAACGCTGCGGTATATTAGCAGATTGCCCTTTGCGTCCCTGACCCGCGCCGGCCCTCGCCGCGGGGGGGCGCGGGCCCAGCCGAGAAGGACGCGACACCCCGGGCATGGACCAGATTCGAATCCGCGGCGCGCGCACGCACAACCTCAAGAACGTCCACCTGGACATCCCCCGCGAGCGGCTCGTCGTGATCACGGGCCTGTCCGGCTCCGGAAAGTCGTCCCTGGCGTTCGACACGCTCTATGCCGAAGGGCAACGACGGTACGTCGAGTCGCTCTCCGCCTATGCCCGGCAGTTCCTGCAACTGATGGAGAAGCCGGACGTCGACCTGATCGAGGGGCTCTCACCCGCGATCTCCATCGAGCAGAAGGCCACCTCGCACAACCCGCGCTCGACCGTCGGCACGGTCACCGAGATCCACGACTACCTGCGCCTGCTCTTCGCGCGGGTGGGCGATCCGCATTGCCCCGAGCACGACCTGGCGCTCGCCGCGCAGAGCGTCTCCCAGATGGTCGATCACGTCCTCGGCCTTCCGGAGGGCACGCGCGTGGTGATCCTCGCCCCCCTCGTGGTGGGCAGGAAGGGCGAGCAGGCCGAGCTCTTCGAGGAGTTGCGCTCGCAGGGCTTCGTGCGCCTTCGCATCAACGGCAAGGTGCACGAGATCGACCAGTTGCCCAAGCTCGAGCGAAACCGCAAGCACACGGTCGAGATCGTGGTGGACCGCATCAAGGTCTCGGCCGACGCCAAGCAGCGCCTGGCCGAATCGTTCGAGACGGCGCTGCGCCACGCGGAGGGCCGCGCCATCGCTCTCGAGATGGATTCGGGCCACGAGCACCTCTTTTCGGCGAAATTCGCCTGCCCGCTCTGCAGCTACTCGCTGGCGGAACTCGAACCGCGGCTCTTCTCCTTCAACAACCCGATGGGCGCCTGCCCCAAGTGCGACGGCCTCGGGCAGGTCACCTTCTTCGACCCGCGGCGCGTGGTGGCCTTCCCTCACCTGTCGCTCGCGGGCGGCGCGATCCGCGGCTGGGACCGGCGCAACCAGTTCTACTTCTCGATGATGGCCTCGCTCGCCCAGCACTACGGGTTCGACATCGACGTGCCCTTCGAGAACCTGCCCGAGCGGGTGCAACAGGCCGTGCTCGAGGGCTCCGGCGAGGAGAAGATCGCCTTCCGCTACCCCGGCGAGCGCGGCAAGAGCGCGGTGAAGGAACACCCCTTCGAGGGGATCGTGCCGAACCTGGAGCGGCGCTACCGGGAGACGGACTCGGTCGCGGTCAAGGAGGAACTCGCGAAGTACCTCAACACGCGCGAATGTCCGGACTGCGCGGGTTCGCGCCTGCGTCTCGAGGCCCGCAGCGTCCGCGTGGCGGGACGCTCGATCCACGACGTCTCGACCATGCCGCTCAAGGACGCGCAGCCTTTCTTCGAGCACCTGAAGCTTCCCGGCAATCGCCAGGCCATCGCCGAGAAGATCCTGCGCGAGATCGCGAACCGCATCCAGTTCCTGAACAACGTCGGCCTGGACTACCTGTCGCTCACGCGCTCGGCCGATACCCTTTCCGGCGGCGAGGCCCAGCGCATCCGGCTCGCGAGCCAGATCGGATCGGGGCTCACCGGCGTCATGTACGTGCTCGACGAGCCATCGATCGGCTTGCACCAGCGCGACAACGCGCGACTCATCGACACGCTGAAGAGCCTGCGCGACCTGGGCAACTCCGTGATCGTCGTCGAGCATGACGAGGAGGCGATTCACGCCGCCGACCACGTGGTGGACATGGGTCCGGGCGCGGGCGTGCACGGCGGGGAGATCGTCGCGCAGGGCACGCCCAGCGAGATCGAACGCAACCCCGCCTCGCTGACGGGCCAGTACCTGTCCGGGCGTCGCGCCATCGCGCTGCCGGCGCGCCGGCACGCGCCCGATCGCCGACGGCAGCTTCGCATCGCGGGGGCGAGCGGCAACAACCTCAAGGACGTCACGGTCGACATCCCCGTGGGCCTGTTCGTGTGCGTGACGGGCGTGTCGGGCTCCGGCAAGTCCACGCTCATCAACGACACGCTCTACGCGGCGGCGGCGCGGCATCTCTACGGCTCGTCGACGGAACCGGCGTCGCACGAGGCGATCGAGGGTCTGGATCTCTTCGACAAGGTGATCAACGTCGACCAGAGCCCCATCGGCCGCACGCCGCGCTCCAACCCGGCCACCTACACCGGGCTCTTCACGCCCATCCGCGACCTATTCGCCGGCACGGCCGAATCGCGCGCCCGGGGCTACGGCCCGGGCCGCTTCTCGTTCAACGTGAAGGGCGGCCGGTGCGAATCCTGCCAGGGCGACGGCGTCATCAAGGTCGAGATGCACTTCCTTCCCGACGTGTACGTGCCCTGCGACGTCTGCCACGGCCGGCGCTACAACCGCGAGACCCTCGAGGTCGCCTACCGCGGCCGGAACGTGAGCGAGGTGCTCGACATGACGGTGGAGGCTGCGCTCGAGTTGTTCGCCGCCGTTCCCGCCATCGCGCGAAAGCTCCAGACGCTCATGGAGGTGGGGCTCGGCTACGTCCGGCTCGGCCAGAGCGCCACCACGCTTTCGGGCGGCGAGGCGCAGCGCGTGAAGCTCGCGCTGGAACTGTCCAAGCGCGACACCGGCAGCACGCTCTTCATCCTGGACGAACCCACCACCGGTCTTCACTTCCACGACATCGACATGCTACTTCGCGTCCTGCACCGGCTCAGGGATCACGGCAACACGGTCGTCGTGATCGAACACAATCTCGACGTCATCAAGACCGCCGACTGGGTCATCGACCTGGGTCCCGAAGGCGGCGATGGCGGGGGCACGATCATCGGGCAGGGAACGCCCGAGGACATCGTCGCCACGCGCGCGAGCTTCACCGGCCGCTTTCTCGCACCCGTGCTCGGGCCCGCGGGACGCCGCTCGGTGGTGGCGCAATGAGCCCGCGCGAACTGCTTCTCGGGTGCCTGCGTGCGGCGATCGCCGAGGCCGACCCGCGCGTCATCGTGCCGGCCCACCTGCCCAGCCCTCCCCGGGGGCGCACGCTGGTCGTCGGAGCGGGCAAGGCAGGCGCCTCGATGGCTGCGGCCGTCGAGGCTCACTGGCCTGCGGACGCGCCCCTCGAGGGCGTGGTCATCACCCGGCACGGCCACGGCGTTCCGACCCGGCGAATTCGCGTGGTGGAAGCCGGCCATCCCGTGCCCGACGAGGCCGGTGAGCGGGCGGCCGCCGAAATCCTGGCGCTTGCCGGCGGACTCGGCGAGGACGACCTCCTGCTCGTGCTCGTATCCGGCGGCGGCTCCGCCCTCCTGTCTTTGCCGGTCGAGGGCGTCACCATGGCCGACCTGAAGGCGCTCACGCGCGCCCTGCTCGCCTCCGGAGCGCCGATCCAGGACATGAACACGCTGCGCAAGCACCTGTCGCGCATCCAGGGCGGGCGACTCGCGCTCGCCTGCCGTGCCCCGGTGCTGGCACTCGTGATTTCCGACGTGACGGGCGACGATCCGACGCACATCGCCTCGGGCCCGTGCTCGCCCGATTCCACGACATTCCGCGATTGCCTCGACATCGTGGCGAGATTCGGCGTCGAGCCGCCGGCCAGCGTCGCGGACCATCTCGCGCGGGGCGCCCGGGGCGAGATCCCGGAATCGGCGAAGCCCGGAGACCCCGGATTCGATCGCACGGAGGTCCGCGTCATCGCCACGGCCCGTCGCAGCCTGCAGGCCGCATCGGACTTCCTCGCGAAGCACGGCGTGAAGGCGTTGGTGCTCGGCGACAGCGTCACCGGCGAATCGCGCGACGTCGCGGGCGTGCACGCCTCCATCGCGCGGGAAATCCGCCAGAACGGCCATCCCTGGCCCGCACCGGCGGCCATCGTCTCCGGCGGCGAGACCACGGTCACGATCCGGGGCGGGGGCAAGGGCGGGCGCTGCAGCGAATTCCTGCTCTCGCTCGCCATCGACCTGGATGGCCTGCCGGGCACCTGGGCGCTCGCGGCCGACACCGACGGTATCGACGGGGCGGAGACGAATGCCGGGGCGATCGCGACGCCCGACACGATCGAGCGCGCACGCGCGCTTGGCATGGAACCGAAGTCGCGCCTCGCCGACAACGACGGTTTCGGCTTCTTCTCGCCGCTGGGCGACCTGGTGAACACCGGCCCCACCCTCACCAACGTGAACGATTTCCGGGTGATCCTCGTGCTGTAGGCCCCCCCCGTGCAACCATGAAAAAAGCCGGCCCGCGGGCCGGCTTTTCTTCGCGGTTCGACGCGCGATCAGGCGGCCTTGGCGTCGCCTTCCTTCGCGTCGGCGGGTTCGGGACGGTCCATCAGCTCGACCAGCGCCATGGGCGCGTTGTCGCCCAGGCGAAAGCCCCACTTGAGGATTCGCAGGTAGCCGCCGTTGCGGTTCTTGTAGCGCGGACCGAGCTCGTCGAAGAGCTTCACGACCATGTCGCGGTCGCGAAGGCGGTTGAACGCGAGGCGCTTGTTGGCGAGCGTCGGGTTCTTGCCCAGCGTGATGATGGGCTCGGCGACACGGCGAAGTTCCTTCGCCTTCGGCAGCGTCGTGCGGATGGCCTCGTGCTTGAGCAGCGAGACCGTCATGTTGCGCAGCATCGCGAGGCGATGGCTGCTCGTCTTGTTGAGCTT
>Ga0138256_10008225_pt1 | contig 10973 bp, 7 predicted proteins | sample KNB2016incub_MG_FD_105486 | JGI IMG/M metagenome (GOLD analysis project Ga0138256, IMG submission 105486) | Active sludge microbial communities from wastewater in Klosterneuburg, Austria - KNB2014incub_MG | ecosystem: Engineered > WWTP > Activated sludge > Unclassified | place: Austria... | reverse complement strand
CGAGAAGGGCGGGGAGATCAAGGGGATGAAGCTCGCGCAGGTGTCGCCGGAACAGGTGGTGCTCAAGGCGGGCGAGGACACGGAGACGCTTCTGCTCGTCGTCGCCAAGGCCGCGGGAACGCCGGTCGCGCCGGCCGCGGCGGCCGCCAATGTCGAGCGCGGTCCCTTTTCGGCGCCCGAGGCGGTTCCCAAGGCGGCAGAGCCCGCCGACGCCACGAAAGCGACCGCCCCGGCCGCTGCAACGCCGGCCGCCGGCGCAGCCTCGACGGGGGGCCGACTGGCCGCGCCGAGGTCCCGGCTTACGGCGGAGGAGATCGCCGCCCGCCGGGCCAACCGCGCCGCGCCCACGCGTCGCGCTCCCGCCGCCCCCGCGCCGGGCGCGCAACCGCAGAACTGACTGTGCCAGAATGTCGCCCCCTGCCTATCCCATCCCGCAGCCCCTGAAACTGGAGAGATCTTGAGCTGGCCCCGCCGTCACGGATTCCGTCTGGCCGCCGTTGCCCTGGCGCTCCTCGTCTCGTCCTGCTCTCTCCTTCCAGGGACGCAACCCATTTCCACCGGCGAGGACCGCTCCAAGGACACTGTGCCGGTTCCCGCAAAGCCGTCTGCAGCGGCCGAGCCTGCGTCGGTGCCTGGCTCTGCAGCCGCGGTAGACGAGCCCCGCATGTTCCGGGGCAGCGGTTATTTCGTGAACACGGAGCCGAAGGAGCCCGAGAAGAAGGCCGGGCCGGAGGAAGCCAGCCTGAACTTCGAGGCCCTCGACATCCGCTCGGCCGCCAAGGTGATCCTCGGCGACTACCTGCGCGAGTCATATACGGTGCACCCGGGCGTCACCGGTACGGTCACGTTCCGGACCATCAAGCCCATCCCGAAGAGCGCCCTGCTGCCGACCCTGGAGATGCTGCTGCGGCAGAACAACGCCGCCGTCGTGAAGGAGGACGGGATCTTCAAGGTGGTGCCGATCGCGGCCGTTCGAGGCTCGGTATCGCCGCAGCTCGGCGGCGCTGCGGTGCCGCTGCCGCAGGGATATTCGGTCCTCGTCGTGCCCGTGAAGTACGTGGGCGCCAAGGAAATGGCGAAGCTCCTCGAGCCTTTCGCGGCAGACAACACGGTTCGCGTCGACGAGGTGCGCAACCTGGTCATCCTGGCCGGCAATCAGAAGGAGCTGCGTCACCTGCTCGATACGGTCGAGCTCTTCGACGTGGACTGGCTCTCGGGCTTCTCCATCGGCATCTTCCCCGTGCGGTCTGCCGACGTGAAGTCGCTCGTCGCCGACCTCGACAAGGTCTTCGGCGCGGCGGGCTCCAGCCCCCTGGCAGGGCTGGTCCGCGTCATCCCGATCGAGCGCCTCAATTCGCTCCTCATCGTCACCACGCAGCCGAGGTACCTGGACAAGGCGCGGACGTGGATGGAGCGCCTCGACCAGATCGGCGGCACTTCCGGCGGGTCGCGGCTCTTCGTGTACTCGGTGAGGAACGGCAAGGCCGAGAACCTGGCCAACCTCGTGACCGAGCTCTTCACGAAGCGGACGACGACCACGGTGACGCCGCCGCAGCTCGCCCCCGGCCTTCGCCCCGGCCAGATCGGGTCCTCGTCCGCGATGGGCACGTCCGGCACTTCGGTGTCGACCGCTGCGCAGCCGGCGACGGCCTCGCTGCCCTCGGCCGCCTCCTTCGCCATGCCCGGCTCGGTGACCAGCGTCTCGAGCGAGGTGCGCGTCATCGCCGACAAGGACAACAACGCCCTTCTCATCCTCGCCTCGCCCAACGACTACGAGATCATCGAGTCGGCGCTCCTCAAGCTGGACGTGATCCCGAAGCAGGTGCTGGTGGAGGTGACCGTGGCGGAAGTGACGCTGACGGATGACCTCAAGTTCGGCGTGGACTGGTTCCTCACCGGCTACAACCACGGCAGCAGCATCACCAGCGGCTCGCTGAACCTCGGTGGCCTCCCCCCGATACCGACCGGCGCCGTGCCCGCGTTCAGCGGCCTGCAGCTCATCAACCGCCTGGGCGGCGACGTGCGAGGGGTCCTCAACGCCCTGGGCAAGGACGGGCGCCTCCAGGTGCTGGCCACCCCGCAGCTCATGGTGATGGACAACCAGAAGGCCCAGATCAAGATCGGCGACAAGATCTCCGTCCAGACGCAGCAGCAGTCCGTCGCCGGTACCACCACGGGCCTCATCAACAGCTTCCAGTACATCGAGACCGGCATCCTCCTGTCGGTGACGCCGCGCATCAACTCCGGCGGGCAGGTGACCCTCGAGGTGAACCAGGAGGTGAGCGTTCCCAAGACGGCGACGGTCGCCGGGGCGAACCCGGACATCGGGCAGCGCACCGCCACGACCACGGTCGTCGTGGGCTCCGGCGAGTCGATCGTCCTGGGCGGCCTGATCCGGGAGGACAACGAGCGCACGACTTCCGGCATACCCCTGCTTTCCAAGATCCCGGTCATCGGGGCGGCTTTCGGGACCCAGCAGGTCGTCAAGCGACGCACCGAGACCATCCTGCTGCTTCGCCCCACGATCCTCAGCAACGTCCGCCAGGCCGCCGAGGCGACGGAGGAGTTGCGGCTGCGGATGCCGGCGCTGGAGGGCATCCTTCTGCGCAAGCCGGCCGCCCCCGCCGAAGGCCCGGCACAAGCCGGAAGGTGACGGCATCGGGTGCAGGATCGCCTTTTTCAGCGCCCGTCGTGATATCTCACAAGAGGTTTATCCTGTAACCTGTTGAAAATAAGAAATCTCGCATTTGTTGTATTAACGCGACAGTGTTGCAAAAAAATGCGAAGATTGTTTGACGCACTTTCCGATTTTGACTAGTCTTTCGCTGGAGCATGTCGTGAATTCATCGTTTCACCGCAAGGATTCTGGATTTACCGGTTGGGCGGCCCGAGGGGCCGCGATCTGCATCGTCGCCACCCTTTGGGGGTGCGCGGGGCAGCCGGTGGAGCAGGGTACCGGCCCGAAGGGCGCGGAAGGCGTGGTGGCCGAGCGGGCCCAGGCGCGGTGGAATGCGGTGGTCACGGACCGGTTGTCGGAGGCGTACCAGTACTTGAGCCCCTCCAGCCGGGAAGTAACAAGGTACGAGGATTACATCCGGTCGGTGCGCGTCGGGTTCTACAAGGCGGCGAAGGTCGACAAAGTGATGTGCAGTACCGACGAATCTTGCGTGGTCCACATCACCGTGGACTACATGGTCAAGGGATCACGGATCCAGTCGCCGCTTCGGGAGACGTGGGTCCGGAAGGACGGAAACTGGTGGTACATCCGGGGCGGCTAGGAGAAATCGCAGCAAGGGCGGGTGGTCATAAGGCCGGTTTGCAGCGTTTGTAAAGCTTGGGCGACTGGGCTAGAATCCGTGCGTTGTAACCTCTAAATCGATCGATCGCTTCATTTTCTCAACAAGGAGTAACCGCAAAAATGAATTCCCTCAAAAGAAAAGTTCTGGCAACCGCCGTGTTCGCGGGGCTGGGCGTCGCGGGTTCGGCTCAAGCCGTTTACCAGGATCCGCATGGTCTTGGCCAGGTCCTGATCTACCCCTACTACACCGTGCAGGCTGCTGACGGCAACGCGTACAACACCTACATCTCCGTCGTGAACACGACGGCGGATGGCAAGGTCGTCAAGGTCCGCTTCCGCGAAGGCAAGAACAGCCGCGAAGTCCTTGACTTCAACCTGTACCTGTCGCCCAACGACGTGTGGACGGCCGCCGTGATCCCGGCCAGCGCCACCCTCGGCGAAGACGTCCCCGGCCGCATCATCACGGCGGACGCGTCCTGCACGAACCCCGCCATCCCCGCGGGCGGCGTGAACTTCCGTAACCTCGCCTACGCCGGCGCTAACGATGACGGCGGCGGCGAGACTCTCGACCGCACTCGCGAAGGCTATGTCGAGATGATCGAGATGGCGACCATCACCAACGGCCTGGGCGTTGATCCGGATTCCCTGACCGCGATCACCCACGTCTCTGGCGTTCCTGATGATTGCGCCGCGGTCCGCGGTCCGGCGCTGTCCGGCGTTCCGGGCTTCACGGAAGACCTGGCGCCCCCGTCCGGCGGCCTGTCCGGCACGGGCACCCTCATCAACGTCCAGAACGGCTCGGACGCCGGCTACAACGCCGTCGCCCTCGCCAACTTCCGCGCTGCGGCGTTCTACACCGACGTCGGCAACGAAGCGGGCAACCTGAACCAGGCGGATCCCGTCAGCGTCGTTGTCAGCGCTGACACCACCGGCACCCGCGTTTACACGGCCGACTGGACGACTTCCGCTCTCGCGGGCTTCGCGGTCGATGCCGTCAGCGCGACGATGATGCACACGAACGTGATCAATGAGTTCGTGCTCGACGCCGCCACCAAGTCCAATACGGACTGGGTCGTCACGTTCCCGACCAAGCGCTACTATGCGGACATTCCGGCTCCTGGGCCCGCTTTCACCCCGTTCACGGAGATTTTCGGTGGCGACTGCGAGCCGATCGAGTTCACCTACTTTGACCGCGAAGAGGCCGGGGCGGCTGCTGCCGACGGCGACTTCTCGCCGAGCCCGGGGCCGTCCGGTGCTTCGCTGTGCTACGAGGCCAACGTGGTGAGCATCCGCTCGGGCCAGGGACACAACCCGTCGGGCGATGCATCCGGCGTGCTGGGCTCCCTGAACACGACGGGGATCAACATCACGGACGACCTCCAGAACGGCTGGGCGAACCTGCGCTTCATCGGCACCAACGCCGTCGCTGGCGTCGGTACCGGCCTGAACGCCCCGGCTTCGATCGCCAACCTGGCCTACAACGCCAACTCGGGCCTCAACGCCAACGGTGCCGCCCAGCAGTATCTGGGTCTTCCGGTGACGGGCTTCATGGTGCGGTCGTTCAACAACGGCACGCTGACCTGCGCGGGAGCTTCCTGCCAGGGCAACTACGGCTCGGCCTTCACGCATAACTACGAAGACAGCATCCTGCCGGCTCCGTAATTGGTGCAAAGGGGAGGAGCGAGCAGGCAACTTGGCTGGATGCTCCTTCTCCCGCAAGTCTCGACGGGCAAACTTCGGTTTGCCCGTTTTTTTGTGCCGCCGGTCGGATCATTGCAACCGAAGGTCGTTTTCCGTTGTCGAAGTTTTCTGGCAACGTGTATAATGTTAAGAGAATGTCGTAACTCCCATGCGTACGGCGTTGAATGCATTGGGTAAGTCCCGTACCGGGAGGTCACGGGCCGGCCACCAAGAGCCAAAGATGGGCGCCGCCTCGAGCTCGCGAGTCACACGAAAGGACTTTCCATGAATCTTTCTCGAACCTGGACATTGTGGGGGCGGTGTACTGCCGTCCTCGCTGCCGCCCTTGGCTTTTCCGCCGCTCTCCCGGTTTCCACGGCCCTGGCGGCTCAGGTCACCGTTGGCTCGACGAGCTGCTCCTATAGCTCGTTCAACGGCGACACGAGTGGCAATTTCACGTTCATCTGTTCTTCCACGTCCTCACCCGGTACCCTCGCATTTGCCTCGACCTCGGCGAGCCTCGCACCTTCCGCCAGCACGAACGTGGCGGTCAATCGCACGGGTGGCTCCACCGGCGCCGTTTCAGCGACCGTAAGCGTCACCTCCGGCACGTGCACGGCCAGCCCCGGTTCGGTGAGTTTCGCGGATGGCAGCACGGCCGCGGAAACCGTAACGGTGACCGCGCCCGCGACCCCCAACACGTCGTGCGTCATCGCGCTGGCCGCGCCCACGGGGGGAGCAACCCTAGGGACGGCCAAGAACTTCACGGTGAGCGTGGTCGATCCCAACGCGAACGTCACCTTCAAGTTCTCCGCCCCGACCTCCGACGTGGGCCTCGGCGGCGCAGGCATTCCGATCACGGTGACGCGCAGCGGCGGCACCAGCGGCGACTGGGACGTTCCGTTCACGCTGGCCGGCAGCCTGACGGCGAGCGGTAGCCTGGTTACGGGCGGCGGCAGCGTAAGCCCTGCCACGGGCATCCTCAACTTCCCGGCCGGCACCCAGTCGAAGACCATCACCTACACGCCGCCTGCGACGCTGCCTTCGGGCGTCACGGCCCCCGGCACGGTCGTCCTCACGCTCTCCGGGCCGAATCCCATCGCTCCGGCGAGTGGCCAGACGGGCGCCTTGGCTGCGCCCTCGGACCACACGGTCAGCGTCGTCCAGGATACGGTTTGCACCACCTCCGCCACGAAGGAATTCACGTACCCGGGCACCCAGTACAAGGTGACGGGCGTGAAACCGGGGGAGACCGCAGCCATCGGGATGAACCTTGGCGCGACGACGCTCGGCACCGACAAATACGGCACCTGGACGATGCTCGAGTCGACGGCAACCGGCGCTTCGACCGACATCCAGTTTTCGGTGTCGGCTTGTCCCGGCGACTTCAACCCGGCCAGTGCCAACTGCATCCGTCACACCTCCTATCTGGGCAGCTACGTCAACTTCACGGTGGGCGCGGTCCAGCCCACCTGGGCCTTGTGGTTGAAGAGCTCCATGTGCGTGCTGCCGGCCGGCACGTCCAAGGTTTACTTCAACTTCCGCCAGATCAAGAAGCCCGCCGTGGGCACGACGGTGGTCGAGCCGGGGACGCCGAGCTGCTCGAGCTCCGTAGGCTGCCCGCCGATCGTCATCTTCAACTGACCTTCCCGACCTTCGTGGCCCGCATGTCGCCCATGCGGGCCTTTTCTTTGGCTCGACAGGCAACTCGATGAAACTAATCCCAATCCTGCTATCCGCTCTGGCGGCCGGATTCGTCCCGACCGCAACCGCTACCGAGCAGCCGCTCGTCAAGAACGGCGACGTCCAGGTCACCGTCGCCGACTTCGAGGCCTACATGGAGCGCGTTCCGCCGCACCTGCGGCTGGAAGCGCGTGCCGACGGCGACCGCAACAACAAGGTTGTGGACGCCCTGTTCGTCAACCGGATGCTCGCACTCGAAGCCCGCAAGGCGGGCCTCGACAAGGACCCGGTGCTGGCACGCCGGCTGCAACAGACGGTGGAGACATTTCTCGCCCAGCAGTATGTCTCCCAGATCGAGCGCAACGCCCCGATGCCGCAGAATATCGAGGAGCGCGCGCGGGAGGTCTACCTCGCCAACCCGGCACGCTACACGGAGCCCGATCGCATGCAACTGCAGCACATCGCGATCCTGCGGACCAATTGCGCGCAGGGCGGCGCGCTCGCGCTCGCTAAGGAGATCCGCGCCAAGGCCCTGGCCGGCGAGGATTTCCTCAAGCTCGCCCAGACTTACACCGACGATCCGAGCTTCAAGAGCAACCGCGGCGACCTCGGTTTCCTCACCGCGAGGCAGATCGACAGCCGCCTGGCCGCCGCCGCCTTTCGGCTGAAAGCCGACGGCGAAATCACGGAGCCGGTCGAGACGCCGGCCGGCTTCCATCTCCTGAGGCGGGCCGGCTTCGAGGCGGGCGGCCTGCGCAAGTTCGAGGACGTCAAGGAGGCGCTCGTGGAGGAACTCAGGACGAAGATCCGATCCGACGCGTCGGTGGCGCAGGCCGATTCCCTCAAGCGCAGTCCCGAGACCGTATGGAATGCGGCGGCAATCGCTGCGCTGCGTACGGAGATCCCCCGGGCAGAGATGGAGCGCGCGAACCGGGAAAAGCTCCAGGAACTCCACCAGAAGAGTGCGCCGAAGACCGTCGGGCCGGCAGAGGATCTCGGCCTGGCCCGCCCGCGGGGAAGGATGAACTGACCTCCGCATGCTCGCCACCGCCTATTCGCACCGGTGGCTCCTCGTGTCGCTCCTGCGGCGCGAGCTGGGGGCGCGCTACGCGGGCTCCATCACCGGGGCCGCCTGGGCGCTGATCCATCCGCTCGCGCTGCTCGCGGTCTACGCCTTCGTCTTCGTCTCGGTGTTCCGCGTGCAGCTCCCCGCGGCCTCCGGGAACGCGAGTTACACGGCTTTCGCCGCCGTCGTGCTCTGGCCCTGGATCATGTTCTCGGAAGGCGTCGTGCGCGGCATGGGCGCGGTGGGGGCGAACGCGGAGCTCATCCGCAAGGTCGCCTTCCCGCACGCGCTGCTCGTCTATGCCGCCGTCCTGGGGGCCTTCGTGCTGCACGCAGCGGGCTATCTCGCCGTCCTGGTGGCGCTCAAGGCGCTGGGCGAGCCCATTCACCTCGAGAACCTTCCCTTCGTGCTCATCCTGCTTGCGCCGCTCGCCCTCATCACGATAGGCGTGGCCGCCTTGCTCGCGGCGCTGCAGACGCTGCTCCGGGACGTCGCGCAGGTGATCTCGGTCCTGCTGATGGTCCTCTTCTACGGCACGCCCGTCCTGTACCCGCTCGCGATGGTGCCCGAGTCCCTGCGGTCCTGGGTCGCATGGAATCCGCTCGCGTGGCAGGCGGAGCGGCTTCGCGAGGTGCTCCTGGGCGGCGGGGGCCTCGTGGCCTCCGACGCCTGGCTGTGGGCGGTGGGCATCGCGGTGTGGTGGGCCGGGCTCGCCTTCTTCGAGCGGCTGTCGCCGCACTTCGAGGACTTCCTGTGACGCCACGCCCCGGTCGCGCGGCATTTTACGCGGGCCGTGGAGATGAGCGGTCCTGAACAGGAAGGTTCCCGCGAAGGCGCCGCACGCATCGCCGCCGCGCAGCGTCTGCTTCGCGAGGGCCGGCGCGAGGAGGCGCTCGCCGCCTGCCGCGAGCTACTCGAGGTCCAGGCCGGCGACGCGCGCGTGTGGCACCTTTGCGCGATCGCCGAGCACCAGCTGGGGCGCGTCGCGCAGGCGCGCGAAAGCGCCCGGCGCGCGCTCGAGATCGACGCCTCGCAACCGGCCTACCACCTGATCGCGGGCCACGCGGCGGCCGATGATTCGGACGCCGCCGCCGCCGCCGGACACTATGCGCGGGCCGTGGCGCTGAGGCCCGATTGGGCCGCCGCCTGGCACTCGCTTGGCGTCGCGCGATTCGACTCCGGCGATTCGGGCGCGGCGCGCGAAGCGTTCGAGCGCGCGCTCAAGCTCGATGCGCGCCTGGCGCGCACGTGGAACAACCTGGGGCTCGCGGAGCTCGCGCTCGACCGCGTGTCCCAGGCGGAAGCCGCCTTCGCCCGAGCCATCGAAGCCGAGCCCGGCTACGTGCTTGCCCACTACAACCTGGCGCGAGTGGCCGAGCGAAGCGGCCGGTTCGAGGAGGCGTTGTCGCGGCTCGCGACGGCCATCGGGCTGGCGCCTCGCCTGAAGGAGGCGCTGCTGCTTCGCGCGCGGCTGATGAGGCGCCGGCGCGATCCGGGGGCCGAAGCGGCGCATCGCGCGGCCCTCGAGGTGGCGCCGGACGACTCGGCGGTGCGCGCCGCGTGGGCCGACTTCCTCTGGGAACTGGGGCGCGCGGACGAGGCCCGTGCCGAGTTCCAGCGCGCCGAGTCCTCCGACCGGTCGAGCCTGCGCGCGGCGCTCGGGGCCAGGCTCTCGCTCCCGGCGGTCTACTCGGGGGCGGAACACCTCGAGGAATGCCGCGCCCGGTACACGCGCGGGCTGGAGGAGCTGCACGCCGAGGCCGATCGCTTCCTCGGCAGGAAACCCGCCGAGACTCTGGCGGAGGCGAGCTGGACGAATTTCTACCTCGCCTACCAGGGGCGCGACGACCGGCTGCTTCAATCGCGCTACGGCGACCTCCTCCCGAGGGTGCTGCAGCCGGCCCTGCCACGCTACTTCGGCGAGCGGCCGCCACGACCTGGCGCGCACAAGCTCCGCGTCGGCTTCTTCAGCCACTTCTTCTTCAACTGCACGGTCGGGCGCTATTTCGCCAGCTGGATCCTCGACCTCGACCGCACGCGCTTCGAGCCGGTCGTCTTCTACACCAACTGGTGGATGGCCCACGACACGCGCGCGATCGAGGCCGCGGCGGATCGCTTCTTCCACGTCGCGGGGCGGCCGCTCGTCGAGGTCGCCCAGCTGATGGACGCCCAGGATCTCGATGTGCTCGTTTACCCCGAGCTCGGCATGCACGCGGATACCTTCGCGCTGGCGGCGCTGCGCCTGGCGCCCGTTCAGGTCGCGGGGTGGGGGCATCCGACGACCAGCGGACTCGCCTCGATCGACGCATACCTGTCCTGCGCCCCGATGGAGCTGCCCGAAGCCCAGGAAGCGTACCGAGAGCGCCTGGTGCTGCTTCCGGGCCTGGGCACGCGTTACGCGCGTCCGGCCACCACGAGCCGCAAGAGCCGCGAGGAGCTGGGGCTGCCGCGCTCGGGGACGCTGTACCTTTGCCCGCAGTCGCTTTTCAAGATCCACCCCGACAACGATTCGCTGCTCGCCGATGTCCTCGCGGGCGATCCGGACGGCCGCCTCGTCTTCTTCAGCTATCGCGCCGGACCGGTCTTCGCCGCCTTCCGCGACCGGCTTTTCGCATCCTTGAAGGCGGCGGGGATCGATGGCGCCGAGCGCACCGTGTTCCTGGATTACCTCACGCACGACGACTACCTGCGCGTGAACCAGCTCTGCGACGTGATGCTGGACACGCTGCACTGGTCGGGAGGCAACACCTCCCTCGACGCGATCGCCTCCGGCCTGCCGCTCGTCACCCTGCCAGGGATGCTCATGCGCGGGCGCCAGAGCGCCGCGATGCTGCGCCAGCTGGGCCTCTCCGAGCTCGTCGCGAAGGATCGCGACGAATACGTCCGGCTTGCCCTGGACCTGGGCAGGAACACGGACCGGCGGCGCGGGATCCAGGCGACGCTCGGGGAGAGGGCGGGCGCGCTCTTCGAGGACCGCGCGCCCACCGCAGCCTTCGCGCAGGCGCTGGTGGCGCTTGCCGGGCGCGGGGACTAGAGGGTGGACCTCTCCCTCTGGGCGCTCTTCGCCTCCGCGTTCGTCTCCTCCACGATCCTGCCCGGCAACTCCGAGATCGTCCTGGCCGCGGTCGTGAAGGGCGGGGGCGCGCCCCTGGCCGCCGCGATCGCCGTCGCGACCCTCGGGAACACCTTGGGAGGCATGACGACGTACGGCATCGGGAGGCTGCTGCCCTCTCGAATCCCGGAAGG
>Ga0138256_10008224_pt1 | contig 10975 bp, 3 predicted proteins | sample KNB2016incub_MG_FD_105486 | JGI IMG/M metagenome (GOLD analysis project Ga0138256, IMG submission 105486) | Active sludge microbial communities from wastewater in Klosterneuburg, Austria - KNB2014incub_MG | ecosystem: Engineered > WWTP > Activated sludge > Unclassified | place: Austria... | reverse complement strand
GTAATAGTTGTGCAGTTTGTCGCTCACTTTTTCTTTTTCGGCTACAGCACCCGCAAAGGGCATCTTAATTTTTTCACCAGCCTGCAGGGTTACTTCTTTTCCTTCATGACTCACTTTCACGATACCGGTTTCCACCAATACTTCCACATAACTGCTGTCTTCGCGTACATTAAAGGAAGTTCCGACCACGGTCACCTGTACATCTTTCACGTCAATGATAAAGGGCTTGGCTTTATCAGGAGCGATATTGAAGAAGGCTTCTCCTTTTAATTCCACGGTTCTTGTTTTGCCCTTAAAGGTTTTTGGATATTGAAGGGAGGATTGTTTATTCAGGGTGATTTCAGAACCATCGGCCAGTTTTTGGTTGATCACGGATTGCCCGGAAACCAGTGTTTCTTGTGGGGCGGGCTGGTTCCACCAGAAGAGCCCGATCGCGAGAATCAATACAGCAGCGGCGGCCATGGCCCTGAAGTAAAACCGTTTGAACAGGGGAACTACCGGTGCTGGTTTTTGTCCGCCGTTATGGATCCGTTCTTTAAAACTGTTCCAGGCTTTATTTTCATCAACAGTGGATGCAGCAGCCAGCTCCCGGCTTTTTTCCCAGATCGTTTTGAACTGGTTAAAGTAGGCAGCATGGGCCACATCTTCAGTCAGCCATGCTTCTACCCGGAGGGCTTCCTCCGGAGGCAGTTCGCCCAGCAGGTAGCTGACCAGGGCCTCATCATTCATATGGTTGAATTGTTGTTCCAGGGTGTCAGAGGTTTAAAAAGATGAAGAAGAATGGTAAAAAATCCACCAGTTTCAGTCGCAGCAGTTTGAGCGCCTTGCCCATATGATTCTCCACGGTTTTCACTGATATATCCAGTTTGTCGGCGATCTCCCGGTATTTCAGTTCTTCGAAGCGACTCAGCTGGAACACGGTGCGACATTGTTCCGGCAGTTCATTCAGGGCTTCCCGGAATTGTTGTTCCAGTTCTTTCGTTAAAGGTTCCTGGTTGATCGATTCATTTTTCATACGATGCACGACATGGAGCTGGTGTCCGGCTTTTATTTTTTGATGTTTCTGGTAGTTCAGGCATTCATTATGCACGGCCCGGTAGAGGTAGGCGGCGATACTGCCCTGGAACTGAAGATTTTCCGCCCGCTCCCATATTTTGAAAAACACCTGTTGCACCCGCTCCTCCGCCTCATCCGGATCGTTCAGGAATGAGCAAGCATAGGCATGCAGGTTTTTATAATATGTTTTAAAAACCTGTTCAAAAGCCGCTTCATCCCTGGCGGCGAGCAGGGCCGTAATGGAGTGATCCTGCAATTCCATGCTAAAAAACCGCTGTGCCGGTGCTATATGTAAAGCTACGCCCAAAACTCATTTAAGGGATAACAACCGGAGAGGAGTGTACCCCTAGTAGGGGGGAAGTTTTTTTTAGTCGGTAGTTAGAAGTTAGTAGTTAGTAGTCAACAGCCCCTGCTTACAAGAAGTATCTAAAATAACGTCGGTATCTCGTTTTTAGGGTCCTACTTGTAGCCTGAACTGTTGTTTAATAGGCAGGGCTCCGATTTCGGGCGATACTCCTTCGTTTCACTGCGGAGCACAAGGAGTGAGGAACCCTGTATTCTCTGCGCTCTCTGCGTCTCTGCGGATGTTGTTTCGGGCCTCGCAGCTTTTAGCTGCGGGGATTTATTATGTCGCCTGTGGCGACGCAGGAAGAAGTTCATGGGCCGCTCAACGAGGCCTCCGGGCCTCGTCTGTATTGGGGAAGGTCCGCGGTCCACAGACGAAGGTCCGCGGTCCACAGACGACGGTCCGCGGTCCACAGACGACGGTCTGTGGTCGACAGACGACGGTCGACGGTCCGCAGACGGTCTCCTTCGATACGTCCCGCATGGAGTTATTTATTCCAGCCATGTATTATTTTTTTTGCGGGACTACTCCCCGCATGAGGCAGGACAGGCAGGGTGATAACATCATTCGGCTTCGTAGGTTGAAAAGCAGCAAAAGATTCAGGGTTCTGGAAAATACCTCACCGGAGCCTCCTAATAAACGAAATGATGTTGTCATCCTGAGTAGTCCCGCCAATAAATATCACAGGGCTGATGAAAAAATCTCACGGGACGTATCGAAGGGTGACCAACGAGGCGTACTCACTCAAAAACTTCCATAAACACCAGTCGCTCTCCCACCGTATCTGCGTTCTTGCCCTGGATATTCGGTTTGGCCAGTAACGGATCATTCGGGTGTAGTTCATATTCTCGGACCACCACCCGATTTTGATTACCAGCACCCGTCACCCTGACCGTTTCCACAAAGTTGATTTTTCCGCCATTTAACTGGTTTTCATCCAGGTTATAATCACGGGTAAAAACGACTGACTGTTCACCGGGTACATTTACACCAATAAACGCATCCTCCGTTTTTGGCACCAGGGCTTTCTCCACCGTAATATTAATCCGTACCCTTCCGCCGGATCTGAAAGCGGAAGGTCCTTCAAGCTGTATACGGAAACTGCCGGCTAACTCTTCAAAAGAGATGAGTCTGCGGGGAACTTGTTGAATCCAATCGGCCTGTACCGACTGACTCAGGCAAACATCGGTACCATTCTCCCGCAAAGAATGTTGCTGGTAACGGGCCAGCATCAGCCGCACAAAGGGAAAATAAGCATTGCCTGCATCTACCCGGATATCTGCATAGTGCAGTTGTTTCTCTTTATCAAAAAATACTTTATAGGCGGCCACCTGCACAGGTACATTTTCTTCAGCAAGTTTCACTGTATCATACACCACATCGGTTCCCACAAAATGACTCTTCCGCGGGTAATTACTGAAACTGTTCGGCAGTTTTTCTGTTTCAAACACCGGATCCATACCCCAGACTGTACAATACTTTTTATACACAGGATGCCGTTCGGGCTCCAGTCCATCTGGCGGAAGAATCACCGCAATCCGTTCATCATCCCCGCTGCTGTACCAGGGACGACGCAGATAGACCCTAATCGTACCACTGCGTACATTCACTTTGTTGCGGCTACGGCCAGGTGTTTTGGACCAGACAAAGCCGGGTACCACATACTCCAGCACCGGCACGGTGGGTCTTGCGGTACTGAGTATATCGAGTTCCACTACTTCACCTTCCCGGCTGAGTGGCACAGGTTCACCTTTAATACGACCGGTATCAATAATGCCAGTAAAATACTCACGGAAACGGGTAGTCGCGGAAGGGATATACCCCACATGACGATATTTGGTGTCGCCGAACAGATGGGTAATAGGCGGCAACCAATCCGGCTTGGGGTTTTTGGTGGCTGGTGTTTTAATCAATTCCAGCATATTATCATTGTAAACCACCGGCACGGTCTCCACATGGGTGCTGAACGCCTGGTTGAACGGTTCGGGTTTTGATAAATCATCCACCCACTCCGTCCATTTGGCCCCGAGATCCATTTTCTCGGTACTGGCTCCATGTACTTTAATGAGGGTGAGTAACTGGGCAGCCGTATCATTATAATCGCGTTCCACTTTGGAGATCTTCGCCATCACCGGTGCTTCCAGTGGTTGTTGCACCGCATGCACCAGCCGGATTTTCCGCCAGGGACTGAACATCCAGTGTAATCCTTTATCCGCCGTCTCTTTTACTTTCACTCCATTTACACCGGCCTGCAACCCGGGCATCAATCCGGAAAAACGTTCCAATGCTTCCGGTGCCCAGAAACTGGCATAACTGATTTCCACAATGGATGCTTTGGGAAGCGGAATGGTAAACACCCTGTTCTTCCATTCCGGCTCGCCATTGCCTTCCACGAGGCGGATCTTAACAGAACGGGGATTCTTCCACTGCTCAATACTGAATTTTTTCCCCGGATCATTTTCAGAAACTTCTTCATCAAAATGAAAACTGAATTTGCGGGTTTGTCCTTTTTTCCAGGGTGTTTCAAAGCTGGTATTCGAACGCATGGTAAAGACCACTCCGCCTGCCAGCGGATCGGCGAGATAATCAATATCCACCTGACCTGTTTCTACGGGAATCTGTACCGCTTTGGTTTTCCCATCATCCTTGTACTCTTTATCCCGGCTGGTGATAAACTGATAGGCCTGCATCGCTTTCTGCGGATCACTCATGGCCTCGTCAAACATGCCGTGAATTTCGGCCAGTTGCTGTGATCCACGGGGTGCAGTTATAAAACGCACCGCTTCGTGATGATATTTCAACGTGCCTTTTGCACTGCCATCCACCACTACGGTCGTTATGTTTTTATCTTCATACGTCTTTGTATCCACCCCGGCATTGCTGCGGATCACCATGTGCTGCAGGGATTCCCCGTCACGGTCGCGGATCATTTTTTTATCACCACCGGTGATTTCATCCCCCTGCAATAATACGGGGGAACTCAGCGGCTCAAAACGGCGGTATTCAATCCCGCGGCGGATGGTCTGGGTCGGACTCTCCGGTTGTACATCATGGGGTACCCCATTGCCGGCAATATCCACGGTGCGGACTTTGATCCGGTATTTTTTACCAAACCGGAGTTTCGGTAATGACCTCGGCGCGGGTTTGACTTCCACCTGTAAACGGAAAGGGGTTTCCTTATCCAGTTTATATTTCTTTTTCTCGTCCTCATCCGAACTCACTTCCGGTCCGGCGTTATTGATGCCTTTACCAATACGGGGTACGGATAAACTCCAGCCCTCCCAGCGGGCAATCACTTCATTTACTTTTTTCTCATCTCCATCCTCCTCATCTTCGGTTAATGCTAAATGGATACATCCTTCATCCAGATCATCTCCCGGATCCAGCGTGATTGGTTGCACCGCCTGATCCACCGGAGCAAAGGCAAAACTCATTTTACGCTTGTGCAGGGAGTACCAGGTATCCGGCTTATCGTCATAGGCAATATCCAGCCGATAACCGAATACCAGATCATCTGCATATAAAAACTCCGTGGGGACCGGGATGTATTCTACTTTTTGAAAAGCTGCGGTCAACGCCTGCATCCGCACGGCGGGTATCTGTCGTTTCATCCGGACAGGGGCAATTACCCCGGTCTTTTTGGTTGTTGGATTCGGAACGGCCGGTTGGGTGGTTGGAGCAGTGGGTGTAACCTGTGTTTTGGAAACAGCGGTGTTCAGCAACGCCTGATTATTCAGCACAGCAGTACTGGCAAACGTGATCTTTGTGAGATCCACACTGCGGATAAACTTTTGCAGGATGGTTTCGGCCAACCCGTTTTTCAGAATACCGATCCCGGCACTGCGCAATGATGGCAATCCTTCTTCGGGATCATCATCGTCGTCATCATCATCCGCAGGCGGAGCGGCACTGAGATTACTGATTTTGCCGGCATTAAAGAGCATTACATTTTTGTTACGGCTGAATTTATTTACCGGCCGGATATAATTGCTTTTATCTACCAGGCGTTTTCCGAGATTCAGGTTCACTGTATCTACATGGCTGGACAGTTTCATAGCCGCCCCATCCGTATCAATCTGCACCACTTCAAATCCGGCACCTCCAATGGATAAGTATCCTTTATCAATCTGACTGCCGGCTTTGGCCGCCGCATAAAAACCTTTGCCGGTATACTGATAAGCTGTGGCGGGACTCGAAAGGGTCGATTCACTTTCAAGACCGAGATTGGCAGGCAGTATACGCACCGTACCTGAAGCAGCAGGAGGCGCGGCGTTTAATTCAAAATCAATCACCAGTCCGAGTTTGCGCATGATCACCGGATAAGAAGTGAGAATGGACAGCATATCATGGTATTCAAACTCCGGCTTCCGGATTGGTTTCATCTGCAGCTTATCCATATCCATACGCGTGTGAAAATTGTGAAACTGGCCAAAGTCCGCTTTCGGGCTGGCCGTGGCATTGAAACCGATGGTCTTTTTATTGCGCAGCTGATCCTGTGCGTTCTTTGCATTGGTATTGCCCTGTACCACAAAATCATTGATGACTGCCTTGCGGGTAGTACCGGTGAGCGGTTTCATGTTTTTCAGTTGTACGGTTGATACTTCATTCAGTTTGGTAAACTGTTTGGTATAAAAACTTGCAGTGGGCAATTCATCCATTTTCAGGTTGCCCACTTCTTTATAAGTGTCCAGTATATAATTCCGGATATGCAATGCCGGATAGGATTTAATGACAAACTTCGACACATCCGGTACCGTAAATGTTTTCACCTGGATCTCACCATGAAAGAGCCGGCTGTACAGTTCGGGATCCCATTTGGCGCTGATCGGTTCGGCGGCCACGGGTGCATTCTTATCCCACTGAATAAAAAAATCACCATCTGCGATTTTCTGTATCCAGTTCAGTATATCCGGGAAGGCCGACAACTTGCTGCGTTGCCCTGCATCGAGCTGAATGCTGATAAAACAGGAGAGCATCCATTTGTTGCGGCCCTGGTCTTTCCAGGGAGAGGTGGTGAAGATGAATTTCTGGGGCATTTAGGAAAGTTGATAAGTTAATAAGTTGAAAGGTTGATAAGGTATTGTTCTTCGTCATGGTTCGTCATGGTTCGGCAAGCTCACCATGACAACGGGTTGCTGTTGTCACCCTGCTTGTCCCGCCAAATGCGGGGAGCCTGCCTACCGGACAGGCAGGCGTGCCGAAGGGTGATTAAGCAGCAAACGTATCACAGTACTGCAGCCACTCGTTTTCGCTGATGAGCATACCGAAGGTCGGGTCGGCACCGGCACCGGCGAATTCGCGTTGCACTTTCAGTTTAACCGTTTTGGAGAAGAACAGAATTTCAATTTTTACTTTCAATGTGGCTTCTCCCCACATCCGGCTCACTTTGGACTCGCCATTCGCAGCTGATTTCATTTCCGCATTCAGCGACAACAGGAACTCCACGGATACCGTGATGAGTCCGAGCACAGACAAGGCCCCGTTTACCCGCACATATCCTGAAAGCTCAATCTTCTTGCCATTCTGTTCCATTTCCATTTTGAAATAGATACCACCCATCACACTCACCGCTCCGCTGGCTACTCCTAAGTTGAGTGATACAGCGGCCCCAAATTCAAGCGCCGCTTCCAGCGATTTGAGTCCTTTCATATCAAACTCAATGGCAAAGAAGCCACCTCCGCCCAATGCGGATACAGTCAGGGTAAACGGCTGCTGACGTTCACAGAAATTAAAACGCAGGGAAAGCGGACTACCATCAAAGGGCAACCGGATGGCCGCACCCAGGGTGATATGCCGCAGCGTGAAGATCCCAAGTTGCACATCGGGTAAGCCCAGCGTATACCCGGTTGTAACGCCCGAAGGAGTCACATCCAGGAAAGGCGGATCACTGAATCCGTCGGCGGGAATAAACTTCTGCAGGTCATTCACAAAAGACAAAGCACCGAGGAAGCGGATCGGGTTCTTTTCCAGATCAATAGAGAAGTCCAGTTTGGCTGATGAATTAACTTTAAAACCTACCCGTTTAAACTGTACTGCGGCAATATCCATCAGGATAATATCAAAGGCCCCGATATGCGAATCGAGCTCAAAGAGCATGCCCTTGGAGGTATCTTTGAAGCGCTGAAGTTTTGCTTCGATCACCACATTGCCGGCAGCTGCATTTTTAGGTTTGAATTTCCCAAAACCAAAATCATGCGTTTTTAACGTGGCCGCATTCCAGCTGTATTCAGTTACAAAGGCCTGATCCGTTTTATAATTCTTCAAGGCGGGCAGGGCCGTTTTCAATGAAGGGCCATCCATGCTGGTACTGACCTTATCCACCACATTGATAATATCTCCGAGAGCAATAGTGCCAAAGAGCTTGGCCGAATCATCAAAGAAACTCTTCGGGTCAAATTTTGTGTTCATGATATCATCCAGCTTGCCGCCCACTGCTCCAAAGGTTTTGGAAAGTCCGGTAACGGAGAAGTCGGGCATCATACCCCCTTTGAGTTTGCTTTTGCCACCACCGAATGCCACATCGGATGCATCCACCAGCCGGGCAAAAACCGCTCCTTTATTCTTCCGCTTGTTTGGCTGAATATTCTGTTCATCATCCACCAGCGTAACTTTCACCGGCTTGCGGTTTCCGGTAATATTTTCCAGGGCTTCTATATAAATATCAAGTTGTTTAACCCGTGGCTGGAAGCCGGGCTTTTCATTCACATTCAGTACGCCGATGAAATCGATCTCCTGTACTTCCACCAGGGTATCGCCGGGAGTGGCACTGCGGGCCAGCGATAATTTTTGTCCGCGGAATGCGGTATTCTTTCCGTAGGCCGAATTATTGTAGCAGCTGATTACTTTGGTAATGGGACTGCTGTTGATTTCATTGCTGCCGGGTTTTACGGTTACATCCGTGGTGAGGAAAACCAGCGGCATCGTGAAATCGGTTTCATTGCCATCGAGGTCATATCCCACAAGTTTAAACTGAAAATCCTTTCCTCCCACCATGGGCATAAACTGATGATCGGCCTGGTTACCCAGGTCATTGCAGAATTTTTTGGGCGGATCTATAGTAGGAGTGGAAGTACTGATAAATTTAATCGTGGAGAAATTGAAAGAGCGGAAGCTGCCCGTCTTCGGATCATAGGGGTCATATTTTTTTTCTTCCTCCGTGATAACGATAAAATAGCGCTGGCGGTTGACGGCATAACCGGCCTGTGGTTTTCGTTCGGTGATTCGAACAAGCGAGGCTTCATGTCCGAAGGGGAACATATTCCCGGCATATACCACTTCTACATAGTGATCGCGGGCCATGGTGGCAATATGTTTCCATTTCAGGAGGTTGAGACTGCCGATGAGTCCTGCATTATCCAGTTCATTTCTTTTTACTTCCAGCTCTGCATCAAACCAGGCTCCGAGGGTACTCAGCATGAGGTTGTTTACCTGTACCGGTTTTGGAACAAAGCCACCGGGCAGGGCCCAGTTACTGCTTTCGTGTACGATGCAGTGGCGGTCGTCATTGTATAATGAAGTAATAAAAGAATTATCCCGGGCGGGTTTCACTTTAAAATCGCCATTGATATCGGTACCCCACAATGCCCGCACGGAACGGATGGACTTCAGCGAATCCGACAGGTCTTTTCCTCCCACACAGTTCTTACAGGTGAGACGGGTATGCCAGAGTTCGTAGTAAATGCCGGGAGCGATACCACCTAAGGGACGGCCTTTCAGTTTTGTATCATGATTCCAGGCACTGTATTCATTGGGGGAAATAAATAAGCGATAGGGAAATTCAATACAGGTTTCCTCGGGGTGAACGGGCCGGGGTGTTTTTCCATTCCGGAGTTCGTCCATGATCGCAATCACCTGCGGGCTTACTGTTGTCTGCGTGAGGGTGATCGGTGCCTCTGTTTTCTGGATCTGTCTCTCTTCCGTTTTGGTGGCCGCCCTTCGTTCATTATTCAGTTGTACCTGCCGGTCGGCATTTTTGGCAGGTAGTTGCTGTATGCGTATGTTCTGGTTATTGACTGCTGGTTGCTGATTATTTCCCTGGGGAACAGTAACCGGTGTGTTCAGATTAATCGCCGGTCCTTCTTTGATCAGGATGTTCTTATAATTATCATTTGTATCTGACGCATTAAAAACCGGGAAGAGTTTCGGTGAAGCGGCGCGTTTGCTTACTACGGGGGTGAATTTATCCCAGTTGAGCAGGGCCTCCGCTGTGAGTGGTATGCTGTTTATTGAGGCGGGAATAGAAAAGACCAGTCGTGAGCGGCCGGAGAGATAAGCTTTTGCCGGGAAGCGGGGGTTCTGTGATCCCATCACGCTTTTTTCATTGCCTTTAACGGGGCCGGTCTGGTTATTGGAAAAACTCATGGAGCCTGGTTCACCGCCTTCTTCAAACGCTTCTTCGGCCAGTGCCTGTGGGGTGAAGTACACGATCAATAGTTGCGGACCTGAGGTTTTCTGGAGAGAATGATTGCCCGGGGATTTTTTGTACCCGGTAAAAACCAGTTCCAGTTCCAGCAGGTCTTCCGGCCGGTAAATGGTGAGTTTAACTGTATCGGCCAGTTCACGAAAAAGGGCATCAAGGGTCTGGTCGATGGTGGCAGGCGAAGCGGAGATAGCACGGGCAGAGCCCGCACCTGCAGAGAGGGCAAGCAGCTTCAGCAGGCGCCTGCGGGAAGCGTTCATCATAAAATGGGTTAATGGGTTTCAGGTTAAATGTAAAATAAATAACCAGAATCCCCGGCGACAGGCCATATGATTTTATCCCGATACGTGTAAAAAAACAGTTGCGGAAAAAACTAAGTATCCTCAGAACCACCCCCGTCGCTTAAAAATATACAGCATCACCACCGGAATCGCGAACATGAGTCCTACCGCAAAGTAGAAGCCAAAACTATGATGGGCATAGGGAATGATATCGAAGTTCATCCCAAAGATCCCACCGATTACGGTGGCGGGGGCGAGGAGACAGGTCACGATGGTCATTACCTTCATCACTTCATTCAGCCGGAGGTTAACGTTGCTGAGATAGAGATCCTGCACACTCATCATTACATCACGGTAGTTCTCACTGAGGTCGAAGGCCTGGATGATATGGTCGTATACGTCTTTGAAGTATTTGGTGGTACGGTCATCGAGCAGTTCACTTTCGCTGCGGATGATACCGGCTACCAGGTCGCGAACCGGGGCGATATTTCTTTTAAGTACGATGAGTTCTTTACGCAGCTGGTTGATACGGGCGAGGGAACGTTTATTACTTTTGCGGACCACTTCTTCTTCCAGGGCTTCAATTTGTTCTCCTAATCGCTCCATGATCAGGAAATAACTGTCCACCACGAGGTCAATCATGGAATACAGCAGGTAGTCCGCTGTCCGCTGACGCAACTGACTTTTAGGAATCTTTAACCGGTGGCGGATCGGATCGAATACATCGCGGGAGGGGTCTTCCTGGAAGCTGATGACAAAATTGGAGCCGAGTACCATGCTGATCTGTTCGGTCTCCACGGTTTTCTTTTCTTCATTGAAATAAAGCATATTCAGCAGGCAGTAGAGCACGCCTTCCACTTCATCCATTTTCGG
>Ga0138256_10008223_pt1 | contig 10976 bp, 8 predicted proteins | sample KNB2016incub_MG_FD_105486 | JGI IMG/M metagenome (GOLD analysis project Ga0138256, IMG submission 105486) | Active sludge microbial communities from wastewater in Klosterneuburg, Austria - KNB2014incub_MG | ecosystem: Engineered > WWTP > Activated sludge > Unclassified | place: Austria... | reverse complement strand
GTATGCAGCATGGCGTGGCCGGTGCGGTCGGCGGCGGCGCAGGCGCGTTGCACGGGTTTTTCACCGTAGTTGGCGGTGTGGCCGCCGAACGGGCGCTGGTAGATGGTGCCGTCGGGGTTGCGGTCGAACGGCATGCCGAAGTGCTCCAGCTCGTACACCACGTTCGGTGCTTCGCGGCACATGAACTCGATGGCATCCTGGTCGCCCAGCCAGTCGGAGCCCTTGATGGTGTCGTAGAAGTGGTAGTGCCAGTTGTCCTCGGACATGTTACCCAGCGACGCACTCACGCCACCCTGTGCGGCCACGGTGTGCGAGCGGGTGGGGAAGACCTTGGACAGCGAGGCCACGTTCAGACCCGCGCGGGAAAGTTCGAGGGCGGCGCGCATGCCGGAGCCGCCGGCGCCGATGATGACGACGTCGAACTTGCGCTTGGTGATGTTGGCGTTGGTGTAGCTCATGGATTTAGCCTTTGTTCGCGGTATTTGGCGTGGGGTTCACAGACGCCACAGAACCTGGAAGCCCCAGCCCGCGCAGCCGACGAGCCAGACGATGGTGAAGACCTGCAGCACCAGGCGCAGTCCCACGGGCTTGATGTAGTCCATCCAGATATTGCGCATGCCGACCCAGGCGTGGTAGGCCAGAACAATGATGACGGAGAAGGCCAGAAACTTCATCCACTGCTGGGAGAAGATGCCGGACCACTGGTCGTAACCGACCGGACCCTTGGAGAAAAGCACCTGGGCCATCAGGGCCAGGGTGAACAGGATCATCAGTGCTGCCGTGATGCGCTGGCTGAGCCAGTCACGCAGTCCGTAGTGGGCACCCACGACGGTGCGCTTGTAGCCGTAGTTGGACATGGTTTGTTTCCTTGAAAGATCGTTGCAGCGAGGTGAATCGATGCTTGCAACGGTGGGTCAGTAGAGTCCGAACAGCTTGGCGCCCAGGGCCAGCGTGAGGCTGAGACTGATGACGAGCGTGAAGATGGCAGAGGTCTTGCCAAACTGCTTGGTCACCGCATCGTGGCTGATGTCCATCCAGAGGTGACGCATGCCTGCAATCATGTGGTGCAGGTAACCCCAGATGATGCTCAGCGTTACCAGCTTGAAGAACCAGCCCGGTACAAAACCCAGCCCGGTTTCGAAAGCGGCCTTGAAGCGGATGAAGGAAAATTCGGAAGAAACCGACGTGTCAAACATCCAGATGACCAGAGGCAGCAACAGAAAAAGAATGGCGCCGCTGGCACGGTGAAGGATGGAAACCCAGGCCGCCGCCGTCATGCGGTAGGTGGTCAAGTCCTTGAAGGCGTTGATATTACGGAATTCAGGCCGTTTCTTGGCTAGATCGGTCATGGCAAGTGCTTTCGTGGATGTAACTGCTTTGTAATTTTGTGCGCGACAGAGCTCAAAATTCTATTGCAATGCAGCAAGCTGGCGTTTGATGCAAGTAGCATTTTGTGTTTTTTTCAACATTGGGGCCAGATGCAAGCTGTATGTCAGTTGAGTTCGTTGTGGTAATGGTGCGTGTCGGTTCTGTAGAGGCCGCGCCGTAACTCCATGGGAACATCGTTGTAGGTGTAGGCAATGCGTTCCACGCTCAGCAAGGGTGTGGAGGGAGTGACGTGCAGCAGCCTGGCCTGGTCTTCGTCGGGGAGCACGGCACGGATCTTTTCTTCGGCGCGCACCATGCGCACGCCAAAATCCAGTTCCAGCATGGCGTAGGTCGGTCCGGGGTAATTGGCCATTTGCGCAGCAGAGAGCCCCTTGAAGGCCTGGCCCGGGAGCCAGATGTCTTCCAGGATGGTCGGAACACCGCTGAAGGACAGGATGCGGCGTGCCTGGATCATGGTGTCACCTGTTCTCAGGCCCAGAGCCCGCGCCACATCGGCACTGGCGCGCACGCGCTTGCAGTCAATGATGTTGCGCTCGGCAGGGCCTTCGACGCTGGCATCGCCGCTGTCCGGCATCAGTTTGAGGAAGCGGTACTGCACGTGCCGCTCGGCATGGGTGGCGACGAAGGTGCCCTTGCCTTGTCTGCGAGTGACGAGATTTTCTGCGGCGAGTTCGTCTATGGCTTTGCGCACCGTCCCTTGGCTGACACGGAAACGCGCCGCCAGCTCCATTTCGCTGGGAATGGCCTCACCTGGTTTCCACTCCCCGGCCTGCAGGCTTTGCAGGATGAGTCCCTTGATTTGCTGGTACAGCGGGCTGAAGGCGGGCGCCGGCAGGCTGGTCGCAGCCTGCAGACCATCAGGGTTTTCGGTGGCAGAGAGTGGTTGAGACGACATGGAGCGATACACAGGTGCGGGGCCGGGGTCCGATTTGTAAGCGGGTGTCGCAGAGTCGTGATCATATCTTATATAAGACATAAGACAAATTGACGCACTGCGGAAATCGGCGGTAAAATCTCACCCTGTTTGCGGGGCACGTGTTGCTGGTAACAGGCGCAGGTGGCAACCGCTGCACACACACCTGTTTCCTTCACTTCCTGGAGTTCTCACCATGAGCAAAAAGCCCGTCCGCGTGGCCATCACCGGCGCCGCAGGTCAAATTGGCTACGCCCTTCTGTTCCGCATCGCCTCGGGCGAAATGCTGGGCAAGGACCAACCCGTCATCCTGCAACTGCTCGAAATCCCGGACGAAAAGGCCCAGAACGCGCTCAAGGGCGTGATCATGGAACTCGAAGACTGCGCCTTCCCGCTGCTGGCCGGCATCGAAGCCCACAGTGATCCGATGACCGCCTTCAAGGACACCGACTACGCCCTGCTGGTCGGCGCCCGTCCCCGTGGACCCGGCATGGAGCGTGCCGACCTGCTCGCCGCCAACGCCCAGATCTTCACCGCCCAGGGCAAGGCCCTGAACGCCGTCGCTTCGCGCAATGTGCGCGTGCTGGTGGTCGGCAACCCCGCCAACACCAACGCCTACATCGCCATGAAGTCGGCCCCCGACCTGCCGGCCAAGAACTTCACCGCCATGCTGCGCCTGGACCACAACCGCGCTGCCTCGCAGATCGCCACCAAGATCGGCTGCGCCGTGGGCGACATCGAGAAGCTGGCCGTGTGGGGCAACCACTCGCCCACCATGTACGCCGACTACCGTTTCGCCACCGTGAACGGCAAGTCCGTCAAGGACACCATCAACGACCAGGTCTGGAACGCTGAAGTGTTCCTGCCCACCGTGGGCAAGCGTGGCGCCGCCATCATCGCCGCACGCGGCCTGTCGTCGGCTGCCTCGGCCGCCAACGCCGCCATCGACCACATGCGCGACTGGGCCCTGGGCACCAACGGCAAGTGGGTCACCATGGGCATCCCGTCCAAGGGCGAATACGGCATTCCCGCTGAAGTGATGTTCGGTTACCCCGTCACCTGCGAAGGCGGCGAATACAAGATCGTCGAAGGCCTGCCGATCGATGCCTTCTCGCAAGAGTGCATCAACAAGACCCTGGCCGAGCTGCAGGGCGAGCAGGACGGCGTCAAGCACCTGCTGTAATCGCTGATGAGCGACGCCGGGCCGCTCCAAGGTGCGAAGCCCCCTGCGGGGGGCAGCGCCGTACACGCAGTGACCAGCGTGGGAGGCGTCTTGCATCCGCGCGATATCCTGCTGGGAGCCCAGGCCGCGGCGGGTCAATTGCCGGTCTGTGACCACTACAGCGGCGCACCCGCGCGGATGCGCAAGAGCCTGCAACTGCAGGCAGAGATGATGCAGGAGTTTGGCGCCTGCGTCTTCGACGTCACGCTGGACTGCGAAGACGGCGCCCCCGTGGGCGCCGAACCCGAGCACGCAGCACTCGTCGCGCAACTCGCCTGCGAAGCCGCGCCCGGCACCCGGGTCGCGGTGCGCGTGCATCCGGTGGACCACCCTTCGTTCACCAGTGACATGGCCACCATCGCCGGCCAGGCCGGCCACCGGCTGTGCCACATCATGCTTCCCAAGGTCGAGTCGGTGGACGATGTCCTGCTGGCCGAGCGTGCGCTGGAGCGTGCTGGTGCTGCCCATCTGCCGCTGCACGTCCTGATCGAATCCCCTGGCGCGGTGCACCGCGCCTTCGATATCGCCGCGCACCCGCGCGTTCAGAGCCTGAGCTTCGGGCTCATGGACTTCGTTTCCGCCCATGGTGGCGCCATTCCTGCCTCCGCCATGGGCTCGGCCGGGCAGTTCAAGCACCCGCTGGTGGTGCGCGCCAAGCTGGAAATCGCCGCAGCATGCCATGCCCACGGCAAGGTGCCGTCGCACTGCGTGGTGACCGAATTCAGTGACCTGGCTGCCCTTCAGTCAGCCGCCAGCCGCGCTGCGCGCGAACTGGGCTACACGCGCATGTGGAGCATCCACCCGGCACAGATCCGGCCCATCCTCGAAGCCCTGTCGCCTGCCCATGATGAAGTACTTGGTGCTGCAAAAATAATAGCTGCAGCGGCACATTCCGATTGGGCTCCGATCAGTTTTGATGGGGTTCTCCACGACCGGGCCAGTTACCGTTATTTCTGGCAGGTACTCGAGAGGGCGCACCAGACGGGTCGGCCCCTGCCGCCTGTTGTGCAACACTGGTTCGTGTCACCCCGTACCTGACCCCTTCCCACTGCTGGAGATCGTCCATGAAAACCTTGCTTGCAACTGCCCTGATCGCACTGGTGCCCGGCTTGGCGCTGGCCCAGGCGCAAACTGCGCCTGCCAAGCCCAAGGCCTCCACCAAAGCCGTCGTAGCAAAAAAGACGCCCGTCAAGAACAGCACCAAAACCGTGGTGGCCAAGGCTGAGCCCACCAGCAGCCGCACCCAGCTCAAGAGTGCCGCAAACCAGGTCTCCACTGGCTTGATTGCGGCGCGTGCCGCACTCACCCCCGAGGAACTGGAGATCGCACGGAGCGTGCACGTCGGCCAGATCGCCTGCGAGCTGGGCGCCACGGTCAGCCTGGTCGCCGATCCCGATGCCCCGGGCCATTTCCATGTCAGCGGCAAGGGCTTCAAATACCACATGGCTCCGGTGGCAACGTCCACTGGTGCCGTGCGCCTGGAAGACCCCAAGGCTGGCGCCGTGTGGCTGCAGATTGCCAACAAATCCATGCTCATGGACCAAAAGAAAGGCCAGCGCCTGGCCGATGAGTGCATGAGCCCTGAACAGGTTCTGGTAGCCCAGGCCATCAAGACGACCCCCCCTCCCAGCCTGCTGGATCCTGCGCCCGCGAAGTGACGTGGCCCCGGCTGTGCGCCCCTTGCCCCTCGTTTGACTAGATAGAAATCACCGGAGAAAAAAGTAAATGTTGCAAGCCTACCGTGACCATGTGGCCGAGCGCGCTGCGCTGGGCATTCCGCCGCTTCCGCTGTCGGCCAAGCAGACTGGCGAACTGATCGAATTGATCAAGAACCCGCCCGCAGGCGAAGATGCCTTTCTGCTCGATCTGCTGACTCACCGCGTACCCCCGGGCGTGGACGATGCTGCCAAGGTCAAGGCCAGCTTCCTGGCTGCGGTTGCCCATGGCGACGTCAGCGTGCGTCTGATCTCCAAGGCCAAGGCCACCGAGCTGTTGGGCACCATGGTGGGCGGCTACAACGTCAAGCCCCTGATCGACCTGCTGGACGACGCCGAAGTGGCCGCCGTGGCGGCCGAGGGCCTGAAAAAGACCCTGCTGATGTTCGACGCCTTTCACGATGTGGCCGAAAAGGTCAAGTCCGGCAATGCCAAGGCCAAGGAAGTCATGCAGAGCTGGGCCGACGCCGAGTGGTTTACCAGCCGCCCTGAAGTCGAAAAGAAGATCACCGTCACCGTTTTCAAGGTGCCCGGCGAAACCAACACCGACGACCTCTCGCCCGCGCCCGACGCCTGGAGCCGTCCCGACATTCCCATGCACTACCTCGCCATGCTGAAGAACACGCGCCCCGACGCGGCCTTCAAGCCCGAGGAAGACGGCAAGCGCGGCCCGATGCAGTTCATCGACGACCTGAAGAAGCAGGGCCACCTCGTGGCCTACGTCGGCGACGTGGTGGGCACGGGCTCCAGCCGCAAGTCGGCCACCAACAGCGTGATCTGGGCCACCGGCCAGGACATCCCCTTCGTACCGAACAAGCGTTTTGGCGGTGTCACGCTGGGCGGCAAGATTGCCCCCATCTTCTTCAACACGCAGGAAGACTCGGGCTCGCTGCCCATCGAAGTGGACGTGAGCAAGCTCGAAATGGGCGACGTTATTGATGTGCTGCCCTACGACGGCAAGATCGTGAAAAACGGCGCAACGGTGGCCGAGTTCGCCCTCAAGAGCGAAGTGCTGCTTGACGAAGTACGCGCCGGTGGCCGTATCAACCTGATCATCGGCCGCTCGCTGACCGGCAAGGCCCGTGATTTCCTGGGTCTGGGCGCTTCCACACTGTTCCGCCTGCCGGCCGCTCCCGTGGCCACCAAGGCCGGCTTCACGCTGGCGCAGAAAATGGTCGGCCGCGCCGTCGGTCTGCCAGAAGGTCAGGGCGTGCGCCCCGGTACCTACTGTGAACCGAAGATGACCACCGTGGGTTCGCAAGACACCACCGGCCCCATGACCCGCGACGAGCTGAAGGACCTGGCTTGTCTGGGCTTCAGCGCCGACCTGGTGATGCAGTCCTTCTGCCATACCGCCGCGTATCCGAAGCCCGTGGATGCCAAGATGCACCGCGAGCTGCCCCAGTTCATCAGCAACCGCGGCGGCGTGGCCCTGCGCCCCGGTGACGGCGTGATCCACAGCTGGCTCAATCGCCTGCTGCTGCCCGACACTGTGGGCACCGGTGGTGACTCGCATACCCGCTTCCCCATCGGCATTTCCTTCCCCGCGGGCTCCGGCCTCGTGGCGTTCGGCGCAGCCACGGGCGTGATGCCGCTGGATATGCCCGAATCGGTGCTGGTGCGCTTCAAGGGCGAAATGCAGCCCGGCGTGACGCTGCGCGACCTCGTGCACGCCATTCCGCTGTACGCCATCAAGGCGGGCCTGCTGACGGTGGCCAAGGCCGGCAAGAAGAACATCTTCTCGGGCCGGGTGCTCGAAATCGAAGGTCTGCCCAACCTGAAGGTCGAGCAGGCATTCGAGCTGTCGGATGCCTCGGCTGAACGCTCGGCTGCCGGTTGCACCATCAAGCTCAACCCCGAGCCGGTCAAGGAATACCTCACCAGCAACATCGTGCTGATGAAGAACATGATCGCCGATGGTTACCAGGACAAGCGCACGCTGGAGCGCCGCATCAAGGCCGTCGAAGCCTGGTTGGCCAACCCCAGCCTGCTCGAAGCCGACAAGGACGCCGAGTACGCCGCCGTCATCGAGATCGACCTGGCCGACATCAAGGAACCCATCGTCTGCTGCCCCAACGACCCCGACGACGCCAAGTTCATGTCCGAAGTGGCCGGCACCAAGATCGATGAAGCCTTCATCGGCTCGTGCATGACCAACATCGGCCACTTCCGCGCGGCTGCCAAGCTGCTGGGTACCCAGCGCGACATTCCCGTCAAGCTGTGGGTTGCTCCGCCCACCAAGATGGACCAGAGCGAACTGATGAAGGAAGGCCACTACGCCGCCTTCGGCAATGCTGGTGCACGCACTGAAATGCCGGGCTGCTCGCTGTGCATGGGCAACCAGGCGCAGGTGCACGAGGGCGCCACGGTCATGTCCACCTCCACCCGCAACTTCCCCAACCGCCTGGGCAAGAACACCAACGTGTTCCTGGGCAGCGCCGAGCTGACCGCCATCTGCTCCAAGCTGGGCAAGATCCCGACTGTGGCCGAGTACCACGAAGCCATGGGCATCGTGAACAAGGACGGCGCTTCGATCTACAAGTACCTGAACTTCGACCAGATCGAAGAATATGCAGAGGTCGCCAAGTCCGTATAACGTTCTGGTGTGACTGAGCACAGCGGCCCTTCGGGGCCGTTTTTTGTTCTTGGACCTGTGCAGTGGACACATTGGCTTGATAAGCTGCTGGCATGACCACGTCTGCCAAAGCCTCCTGGACCGTTCGTGTCGGGACGATGCTTTTCAGCGCCTTTTTTGCCCTGGGGTTTGGTGCCGGAGGCTTTTTCGTGGGCCTCAAGCCCGTGTACCAGACGCTGACCTCGGCCTGGGAGGTGCGCTCGTGGCAGAGCGTTCCTGCCCAGGTGTTGGAGACGCAGTTGGACAGCCACAGGGACAGCGAGGGCACCGAAACCTACGCCGTGCGCGTGCGCTACCGCTACCAGGCGGGGCTGCAGACCTACGAATCGCAGCGGGTGGGGCTGGACGCCGAAGGCCACCGCGACAACGTGGGCGACTGGCATGCCCAGTGGCACCGCCGACTGCAGGCGGCCCTGTCGAGCGGGCAGAGCGTGACGGCCTGGGTCAACCCGCAGCAGCCTGCGCAGGCGCTGCTGGACCCACACATTCGCTGGCCCATGCTGGTGTTCCGGCTGCCGTTTGCGCTGGTGTTCACGGGGGTGGGCGTGGCGGCGGGTTGGGTGTTCTTGCGGGCGCTGCGCGGCCAGTCTGCACAGGCTGCTGCGCCAGATGCGGTTGCTGGGCTTCAGCGTATGGGGAGGTCGGCGCGCCAATCGGCGGGCATGCTCTGGTTCTTTGCGCTGTTCTGGTGTGGACTGTCGTTTCCCATCGCGGGCCTGCTTTGGACGCAGGATGTCCCTGGGGTTGCCAAGGCGTTTCTCCTGCTGTTTGTCCTGGTTGGCATGGGCTTGCTGGCCTGGGCGGCCCGGCAGACACGTCTGGCCTGGCGCCATGCCGACACGGCGCTTGCCTTGCGCCCCGCCTCGCCGCGTGCGGGCGAGCCGCTGGAGGTCACGCTCCACCTGCCCGCGCGTGCGCTGCGTGGCAGGGCGCAGCAGCCGCTGGTGCTTCGGCTGGCGCAGTACCGGGTGGCCGATTCGGGCTCGGGCGAATCCAGCCGCTTGATCGAACACCTGGAGCAGCAGGCCCAGCCCCTGCCGCTGCCCGATGGCAGCGCGCGCCTGGTGGCACGCTTCACCCTGCCCGACGATGCGCCCACCCATGGCGCACGCCGCAGCGGCGAACGGGTCGATTGGCGCCTGGAACTGATGCACGAATCCGGCGGGGTGGAGCTGTCGCAGGATGTGGCGGTGCAGGGCGGCAGCACGCCCAGCGCCAACGACCGCTTTGCGTTGCGCAGTGACTGGAGCCGGGAGCACCCCGTCAGCATGGCTGGCGAGGGTGCGGGGCTGTCCGATTGGCCCGCCCAGGCGGGCACGGTGGAGACTGCCGACTACCGCGGGCTGGAGTTTTCCCAGACCGGCTCGCGCTGGGTGGCCGCTTTGTTGCTGCTGCCCTTTGCCGTGCTGCTGTTCTTGTGGGCGCAGGAATGGGCGCCCCGCCTTGCATTGCCACAGCGCTGGACCGCGTGGCCCCTGTGGGGCATGGGCGTTTTGCTGGCGCTGATCCTGCACCGCGCCACCAGGCGCTGGCGTGTGTTGGTGCACGATCAGGGGTTGGCGGTGCAGCGGGTGTCCTGGCTTTGGTCGCAGCAGTATTGCCTGGCACCCAGTGCGTTGGAGCACCTGAGCACCAAGCTGAACTACTCGGCCAGCACAGGGGGCGGCGCCATGCAGGAATACCACGCCGTGCTGGCGCGCGAAGCCGACGGCGCCAAGGCCAGGCGCATCACCCCCGGCGTGGCAGGCGAGGGAGGCGCGCAAGCCGTCGCCCAATGGCTGCAAGGCGCCTGGCATGACCGCGCTGGCCGCTTCACCCCAGGACAAAGTCGTGGCCTTCAGTCCGGGCATTCCCGGCCGCGCTGGGGCTGGCTGCTATGGGCAGCCCTGATGGCCACCGTGGTGTTGGGAGCGCGCGGCGGCTGATCCGCGACCGGGTGCCGGGGATGTCAGAAATGTTGATTGAAATCGCCTTCTAACGCCCGTTTAATAAGCGCAATTAGCTATAGTAATTATAGCAAACGAGCAACCAACGCCCCTTCCGCCGGGCCTTCCAGCGGAATGCGCACGCGCAGCGGGCTGCCCGAGGCGAACTGTAGTTCCTCGCCCTCCAGGCCGCGCATCTGCGTGAGCTGCACCAGGCGGTTGCCCTGGGGATGGATGATCTCCAGCGTGTCGCCCACATTGAAGCGGTTTTTCGTTTCCACCTCGGCCCAGCCGTCCTGCACAGCCTTGACCTCGCCGACAAACTGGCTGCGCCGCGCTTCGGAGCTGCCGGTTTCGTAGTTTTGGTAGTCGTTGGCGGGGCGGCGCTCCAGAAAGCCGGGGGTGTAGCCCCGGTTGGACAGGCCTTCGAGTTCGGTGATGAGCTCGGGGTTGAACGGCCGGCCGGCCACGGCGTCGTCGATGGCGCGGCGGTAGATTTGCGCGGTGCGCGAGACGTAGTACTGGCTCTTGGTGCGGCCTTCGATCTTGAGGGAATCGACGCCAATCTCCACCAGGCGCTGTACATGCTCCACGGCGCGCAGGTCCTTGCTGTTCATGATGTGGGTGCCGTGCTCGTCCTCCATGATGGGCATGAGCTGGCCGGGGCGCTCTTTTTCTTCAAGCAGATAGACCTTGTCGGCCAGCGGGTGTCGCTCGCCGCCACCGCACGAGGCGAAGGCGGCGTTGTCGTCTTCCTGCGCTTTGTTGAAGTTGAAGTCGCCTTCCATGCGAACGGCCACGGCCTCGCCGGTGTTGGGATCCACGGCGGCCTCTTGCGTGGCGTAGTTCCAGCGACAGGCGTTGGTACAGGTGCCCTGGTTGGGGTCGCGCCGGTTGAAGTAGCCCGAAAGCAAACAGCGGCCCGAATAGGCGATGCACAGCGCGCCGTGCACGAACACCTCCAGCTCCATGTCGGGGCATTCCTGGCGGATTTTGGCAATCTCGTCCAGGCTCAGTTCGCGCGAGAGGATGATGCGCTTGACGCCCACCTTCTGCCAGAACTTCACTGCCGCGTAGTTGGTGGTGTTGGCCTGCACAGAGAGGTGGATTTCCGCCTCGGGCCACTTCTCGCGCACCATCATGATGAGGCCGGGGTCGGCCATGATGAGCGCGTCCG
>Ga0138256_10008222_pt1 | contig 10977 bp, 12 predicted proteins | sample KNB2016incub_MG_FD_105486 | JGI IMG/M metagenome (GOLD analysis project Ga0138256, IMG submission 105486) | Active sludge microbial communities from wastewater in Klosterneuburg, Austria - KNB2014incub_MG | ecosystem: Engineered > WWTP > Activated sludge > Unclassified | place: Austria... | reverse complement strand
CAACGCACCATTGACAATTTTGCATCTATTTCAACATCTCTTGCCAAGAGCAACCAAAAGATTGAAAATATGGTGGCAAATCTCGATAAAATATCTGGTGACATTGCCAAAGCAGATATTTCCAATACTATTACAAAAACAAATGAATCTCTGGATGCTTCAAAAGCTGCCATTACAGAACTCAAAAATACCTTATCAACAGCCAATACAGCCATGAAAGACCTGAGTGAAGTTTTAAATAAAGTGGGCAAAGGAGATGGCTCTCTGGCAAAACTTATGAATGACAGAAAGCTCTATGACAATTTGGAGACATCTACTAAAAATCTGAATCTGTTGTTACAGGATTTGCGGCTCAATCCTAAACGATACGCGCATTTTTCTGTTTTTGGCAAGAGTCAGAAGGAATTTACATTGCCTGAAAATGATCCTGCCAACAAGGAGTAGTCTTTGTAGATTTATAAAAATGTGATGTAAATTTATTTCAGGACTTTTCATTGAAAATAAAAAAGAAGCCCGAATGTTTATGCTACCATTCGGGCTTCTTTTTTTGATATGATCTAAGTATCTTTACAACTGGAAAGGGTTATTTTTTTACCTTGATAGAACAACCTATGGCTTTGGTTACTGACGGTGTTGGTTCTGTATTTCTTTCTAATGCTGCAATAGCATTTTCCAGATATTTTTCTTTTACCATTGCAGCATCTTCAGCATTGTCATCTATAGCACCAATATATTTTACTACATGGTTTTTGTCCAAAAGGAATGCATGTGGTGTTTTTGTAGCACCATACTGAGGAAATATTTTCTGACCTTCATCAAAAAGATATGGAAAGACAAAACTCTTTTCCTTTGCTCTTTCTTTCATCAAATCATAACTGTCGGCCGGTTGTACAACAGGGTCATTGGGATTAATGGCCAGAAGTATATACCCTTTTTTGGTGTATTTTTTTGCCAATTCGTTTACACGATCTTCATATTTGACAGCAAATGGACAGTGATTGCAGGTAAATACTACAATAAATCCCTTTGCATCTTTGTAGTCTGACAAACTGTAAAACTTGCCATCAACCGATTTAAGTTTAAAATCCGTGGCTTTATCTCCAGGTTTATATCCTATTGGAGAGATTACATCGGGATTGAGGAAAGATATCAGTAAAAATAAATTGAAAAACAGATTCATAATCATAAAATTTTAAAGTGATTGAATAAATGTATTTACAAAAAAGCTTAGGTCATTTTCAGATTCGAATTCCCTTTCAGCGAATAGTTTTTTATTTCCGGAGATGAGCAATGTAGCCGGAATGGAGCCTGACCATTCGCCATCCACTTTTTCCAGCCATGTATTATAATCTTTGTCTGATAGTAATATAAATTCTGATGTATATTTGTTTTTACTGATAAAAGGCAGAAGATGGCTTTTTATCTGATTTTTGAAATCAAGGCTTACTAGTAAAACTTTTATTTTACTATTTGATGTATTTTTATTAAAGTTTTCAAAATATGGTAACTCTTTTACACAGGGTTTACACCATGTGGCCCAAAAATTTATGACATAAATAGTATCATTATTCCGAAAAACACTTTTCTCAAACTCTTCAAATTTTTCAAAAACCTGAATATTTTGGCTTCTGAGTTGCGTCAGACCTGTAAACAGGAACAGAAAAACGAATAAATGTCTGATTAAAATTTTCATAGTCAATTAAACATCCGGTGCATATAAATGTTTGTAGCAGTAATTAATTCATTACTTTTATCCCGTTTTTTAAAATAACTTTAACACAAATTATACATATGCCCAGAATATTGACCTTAAGAGACGCATTGGGAGAGGCCATGTCAGAAGAAATGAGAAGAGATGAGACTGTTTTTCTTATTGGGGAAGAAGTAGCTGAGTATAATGGCGCTTATAAGGTCAGTAAAGGAATGCTGGATGAGTTTGGTCCAAAAAGGGTCATAGACACACCTATTGCAGAATTAGGTTTTACAGGTATTGCCGTGGGAGCAGCAATGAACGGACTCAGACCAATTGTTGAGTTTATGACCTGGAATTTTGCTGTGCTTGCATTTGATCAGATAGTAAATAATGCATCGAAAACGCTGTCACAGTCTGCGGGTCAGTTTATGTGTCCGATAGTATTCAGAGGGCCATCAGGTTCTGCAGGTCAACTCGCCCAACAGCATTCGCAAACCTTTGAGAGTTGGATGGCAAATATACCAGGAGTTAAAGTAATCTCCTGTATCGATCCGGCTGATGCCAAAGGGCTTTTAAAATCTGCCATCAGGGATAATGATCCGGTATGCATGATGGAGTCTGAATCATTTTATGGCTTGAAAGGGGAAGTACCCGATGGTGATTATCTTGTGCCTATAGGAAAAGCTGCCATAAGACGCGAGGGAACAGATGTGACGATCGTTTCATACAATAAGATGACCGAGTTGGTAAAGGAAGCAGCCATAGAACTGGAAAAAATTGGTATTTCGGCTGAAGTCATAGATTTGAGAACGATCCGTCCATTGGATCACAAAACAATTGTAGAGTCTGTTAAAAAAACAAACCGACTTGTTGTAGTGGATGAAGCCTGGCCTTTTGCTGGTGTATCAGCAGAGATAGCCTATGAGATACAGAAATATGCTTTTGATTATCTTGACGCACCTGTGACAAGAGTCAATTCAGCGGATACTTCATTGCCATATGCCCCTACTTTCCTCGATGAATATCTACCAACACCGGCCAAGGTGATCAAGGCTGTGAAAGAAGTAATGTACCTGAAAGCCTGATAGACTAATATTTATCTCCGGCTTCTTATTTCCGTTTTTTATCAATATAATAGGCACACTTACTAAACCTTTTTTTTCGTTATGACAGGTAATAGAGTACTTTTAATCAATTATATAAAATAAAAATATAATATATTAGTATCTTTGTGTATCAAATGAATAGAAATGGCAAAAAATAGTAAACCGACTCAATTTTATGCCACCATGTCCACTTCCATTGTATTGGTGCTGATTTCATTGTTTCTTCTGATTTTTTTTCATTCCAGCAATATAACCAATATTGTTAAAGAAAATATCAATATTCTGGTTGAACTGGAAGACAAATTGCCATCCGGTAGTATAGAAAATATAAAAAATACCATTGAAAAATACGATGGCGTAATACCTGCGTCTGTTCAGTTTGTGAGCAAGAAAGATGCTTTGTTACTAATGTCAAAAGAGCTTAATATCTCACAGAATTCAGAAGAAAATCCATTCAGAGATTTGATAAAATTTAATCTGTTTAATACTGACTATTCAGAAGATAAAATCAAGGAAATCAAATCAGCCGTTGAGCTGGAAAAAGGAGTGATTGGTTTATATTTTGAAAACGACAGTGTAGATCTGGTAAAAACAAATTTGGAGAAAGTATCTTTAGGTATTCTGATTTTGGCTTTTTGTTTTGTAGTGCTGGCATTGGCGATTATTTTTAATACCATACGGCTTACTTTACATAGTGATATAAAGCAGATCAAAACTATGCAAATGGTAGGTGCTGATAATAGCTTTATAAAAAGACCTTATTTGAGAGAGGCATTTTGGATGTCTTCTAAATCAGTTTTAGCTGTATTGATTTTTGTTTCCGTACTTTGTATATACTTGATTCAGACAAACTCAATATTTGCAGAAATCATTCAATGGAAGTATGTGGCATTGGCTGTGTTGATCAGTTTTATTGCTGCGTTCCTTCTACAGTTTCTTACAACTGATATTATTATCAATCGCTTCCTAAGGCGGGAAGGACGTTGATGCAACAACGAGAATTTTACTCAAGGATCCAAAATTTGATCTTTCTGTTTAGGACAATTATAAGCTAACATTCTTAATATTTAAAGATGAAAATCAGACATGATTCATTTTTTTATTTAATACTCCCAATAAAAATAATATTATTTCGTATAATGTATAACTTTGCACCACAATCGAAATCTGTTTTAATATGGCAAAAGATAAAGGATATACCAAAAGAGTAGATGTCAGTAACTCTGCATCAACTGAAAAAATTATTACGTCAAAAGATACAGGAAATGACTTACTTTTTGGAAAGAAAAATTACATATTTATTTTAAGTGGAATAGGCCTGATATTTATAGGCATGGCTTTAATGTCTGGAGGTCATATGCCATCACCGGATGTGTGGGACGAGTCTTTGATCTACAGCACTAGGAGGATAACCATAGCCCCTATGTTTATTTTGGCAGGTTTGATTGTCAGTGTATATGCCATTTTTGTAAAAAAATAGGAATTTAAATTTTCACCCATTATCTTTTTAAGCTTTCGGCTATAGACTTCACAGATTTATGAATGATATATTGAATGCCATTATTTTAGGTGTAGTTCAGGGTTTGACAGAATTTTTACCTGTAAGCAGTAGTGGCCATCTCGAATTAGCTAAGTATATTTTGGGCGATAAGGCACTGCCAAGAGAAAGTCTGATGATGACCGTAGTATTACATTTTGCTACTGCAATGGCAACTGTTTTTGTTTTCAGAAAAGAAATAATGGAGATTTTAAAAGGCTTATTCAACAGACTGCCAAGTGAAGAAAAGTCCTTTGTGTACAAAATTATTATTTCCATGATTCCGGCAGCTTTCGTTGGATTGTTTTTTGAAAAAGAACTTGAGGCGTTATTTTCTCAGAATATTATGCTGGTTTGCAGCATGCTCATATTAACCGGTTTGTTATTATTTGTAGCAGACAAAGCAGCTTATACGGACAAGGATGTTACTTTTAGCAATGCTTTTAAAATTGGTGTTGCCCAGGCTATTGCCATTACACCTGGCATAAGCAGGTCAGGGGCAACCATTTCTACATCCGTTTTGCTTGGTATTGACAGGACAAAAGCAGCAAAATTTTCGTTTTTAATGGTGGTACCATTGATATTTGGAAAAATCGCAAAGGACTTATTAACAGGAGATTTTACAACTGTAAATATGGAATATACACCCATGGTTACCGGATTTGCATCTGCTTTTCTGACAGGAATTTTTGCCTGTAAGTGGATGATAAGTATAATCCGTAAAAGCCAGCTGAAATATTTTGCCTGGTATTGTGTAATAATAGGGCTAGGAGGAGTAATATATGCCATATATCACTGATAAGGTTGTCAGCAATCTAACACCAAATAAGGAAGTAGATTTTCTCAATGGTGCTGTACTATTAATTGATAAACCATTGGGATGGACATCATTTGACGTGGTCAATAAAATCAGGTTCAAAATAAAACACTTGTTGGGTATAAAAAAGATAAAAGTCGGCCACGCCGGTACTTTGGATCCAAACGCTACAGGGCTACTAATCATTTGCACAGGTAAACTTACAAAAGAAATAGACTCACTACAGGCCATGGAAAAAATTTATTCAGGTTCTATTTTTTTAGGTGCTACCACTCCCACCTACGATGGTGAAAGTGAGCCGGATTCGGTTTTTCCTATATCACATATTGATGACAAAAATGTAATATCAGTCAGTGAAAAATTTGAAAGTACCTATGAGCAGATACCACCTATATTTTCTGCTATCAAAATCAACGGTCAAAAGTCTTATGATCTGGCAAGACGCGGCAAAGAAGTAGAGATGAAGTCCCGACCTGTCACTATACATTCTTTTGATATCACAAATATTGATTTACCTGAAGTAAATTTTACAGTTCGATGCAGTAAAGGGACTTATATCCGGTCATTGGCTTATGATTTTGGCAAAGCTTTGGATTCCGGCGGTTATTTGTCGTCACTCAGACGAGAAGCAATAGGCAATTTTACTGTTTCAGGTGCATTTACCATGGATGAAATATTAAAATATATTGAGCAATTGGACATCAGTAAGACTCAGTCTGATAAGTAAATTAATGTATTATTTTCCCAATCTTTGTATCATTTAATTTTTTTTTTAGCTTATCTTGTGCCAAAATAATCCCCCGTTATGAAATTAATTGATGGCAGAGCTGTAGCTGAAGAACTTAAAAACTCCATGAAACAGGATGTACAGGAATACAAAAAAAAATCAGGACGTGTCCCTCATTTGGCTGCCATTCTGGTAGGAAATAATCCTGCTAGTAAAGCATATGTAGCAAACAAAGTAAAATCGTGTGATCAGGTTGGGTTTAATTCTACAATTATCAAGCTGGATGAAGATGTTGCTGAAGAATTTTTATTGTCAGAAATTGAAAAATTGAATAACGATCCGGATATTGATGGTTTTATTGTACAGTTACCTTTGCCAAAACATATTGATGAAGTCAAGGTAACACTTGCTATAGATTTTAAAAAGGATGTAGATGGTTTTCATCCGGTGAACTTTGGTAGAATGGCACAGGGCCTTCCATGTTATCTGCCGGCCACACCTTATGGAATTACTCTGTTATTGGAAAGGTATAATATTGAGACAGCCGGTAAACATGTGGTAGTGGTAGGAAGGAGTAATATTGTAGGAACACCAATAAGCATTTTACTCTCCAGAAAATCAAAAATGGGAGATGCAACGGTAACACTCACTCATAGTCGTACCAAAAACTTACAACGCATATTGATGCAGGCTGATATCATCATTGCAGCCATTGGTATTCCTGGTTTTATAAAAGAAGATATGGTAAGACAAGGAGCTGTAGTGATAGATGTAGGTATCAACAGGATTGAAGAAGATAATATCGAAAAAAGTTCAAGATTGGTAGGTGATGTGGATTTTGAAACAGTAAAAGAAAAATGCAGTTTTATCACACCTGTTCCAGGTGGCGTAGGTCCCATGACAGTGATGGGACTAATGATGAATACGCTGAAATCAGCTATGAAAGAAGTATACAAGTAATAAGCCTAAACATTTCAGATGGACAACTATATTGCTCTTAAGGTAGATAGTACAGACGAGATACTAATGGCTTTACTTACTCAATTTGAGTTTGAGGCATTTGAAGAAAATGAAGATCACTTTATAGCCTATATCAAAGCATATAATCTGGATGAGGCTACTAAAAATGAAATTATTGGGTTGATCAGGCCTTATACTGAAAGTTTTATCTTTGAAAATGTGGCAAATCAAAACTGGAATGCATTGTGGGAAGCCTCATTTCAGCCTGTCATAGTAGATAGGTTTTGTCAGATTAGAGCTGAATTCCATCCACCCGAAGATGGAATAAAATACGATCTCATTGTCAATCCCAAAATGGCATTTGGCACCGGCCATCATGCTACTACCCATATGATGATATCCCAGATGGCAGATCTTGATTTTAACAATAAGCGAGTATTCGATTTCGGTTGCGGTACCGGCATTTTAGCCATCCTGGCATCAAAGTTAGGTGCAGTTAAAATTGATGCCATTGACATTGAACATGAGTCCTACCTTAACACCATTGAAAATTGTGTAATAAATCAGGTGAATAATGTTATACCTTATGAAGGGGATATAAACGTTATGCCCGAAAAGATTTATGATGTCATCCTTGCCAATATCAACCGGAATATATTAGTAAAATATGCATCAGAATTGAGAGATAAAATCAATCCCGGTGGTTCAATCCTGATTTCAGGAGTATTGGAAGAAGATCAGTCTATAGTGACAGATGAATATGAAGTTCTGGGTCTTTGTGTCCATAAAGTAACCAATAAAGACGGTTGGGTTTGTATCTGCATGACAAATAATATTGACGGGATTTAATTTTGCAAAATAAATTCTGTATCTAATTCAAAGACGATGGAATTTCTTTAAAGACAAGCTACACTTCGTCATTACCCGAAATCAATAAATTAGAAATTAGAAAATTCTCAAACTATTTTTTGTAGTTTTAAAAAAGGTCACATTATCTCATTTTTGGCCTTCTCCTTTTTCCGCCTGGTATCATCGCCTGACCCGACTTCATTCCCATGCTCTGTGCTACCTTCATTTGGCCTCTGTTATTGATAGCTGATTCAAATTGTTTAAATTGTTCTTTAAGTTGAGGTTCTGTGATTTTCAGATTCTTTGCCTGGTAAAAGTAATTTTTGGCTCCTGTCCAGTTGTTTTTCTGAGCTTGAATACCAGCCATTTGTAACAATATCATACCTTTTTCGTTGTCTGATGGCAATTTAAGTAGCAGGGCTTTATTAAAAAATCCTTCCGCAGAAATATTATCTTTTCGTTGTGCAGCAAGTGAACCTTTGAGTATAAGATAAAAAGCTCTGTTGGTCACATAAAGTAAATTTGGGAAGTAAGTAAGTTTTAACCTCTCTTCTGCTCCATCAAAATCCATTTTTTGCAACATTTCTGATGCTGACTGGACTGTTCCCAACAATAGATAGCTGGCCAAAAATAAAAGTCCGATAATAATAAATATCCAGGTATATCCGACACCAAGTACAAAAGATAGTACAATACCTCCGATCAAACAAATGCCAATGATGGCAAACTTTATATAAATATTTATTGTAAACATATTTCTATTGTTTATTGGCTGAAATGAAAGAATGAGGGTGCGAAATTAACGTCTTTTTACTTAAATTCATGAATGCACATATTAATTTATTAAATTTACTATTGAAAGGTGAAGGTTGTTTACTTTTGTACCTTTAATTGACAGACATTAATATATTTGAATGAAAGTAATTTTAGAATCCACATATGGCGATCTGAATTTCAAAGGAACCAATGAGCGTGGACAAATTATTCAATTTTCAGGAAATAAAGAAGCAGTTGGACCCATGGAATCTGTCCTGATGGCTGCTGCAGCCTGTAGTGCAATTGATGTAGAGACCATTCTTAAGAAAATGCGGCAGGAGGTAAAATCTGTAAAAGTAGAAATAGAAGGCATACGTGCTGAAGCCGTTCCGGCCGTTTTCACTAAAATACATATGCATTATATCATCAATGGTGATATAAAGCAGGAAAAAGCCCAAAAAGCAGTAGATATGTCGGTTGATCAGTATTGCTCAGTATCTATCATGCTGGCAAAATCAGTGGAAATCACCTACAGTGCAGAAGTAAGAGGACCCGAGTGGAATGAAAATATTTAAAGCTTGCACCATGGAATTTGAAACAAAAGCCATAAGACTACAGACAGAAAGGACGCAACAACATGAACACTCAACCCCAATATTTGTGACATCCAGTTTTGTATTTGATGATGCAGAACACATGAGAGCTTTGTTTGCAAATGAAGAATCCGGCAATATTTATTCAAGGTTTACCAATCCTTCAGTCAGGGAATTCGAAACTAAAATGGCTGCTCTGGAAGAAGGAGAAGACTGTATTGCAACTTCAACAGGTATGGCTGCGATATTTGCCACTTTTGCATCTTTATTACAAAGTGGTGATCATTTGCTTATGTCAAGGGCAGTATTTGGTTCAACTTTTAAAATAAATGATGACTACCTTTTGAAGTGGGGCATTCAATATGACTATCTGGATCCTTTGGATATACTCCAATGGGAAACTGTGGTAAAATCAAATACAAAGTTGCTATATTTGGAAACACCTTCCAATCCCGGTTTGGATATCATTGATATAAAAGCAGCATCGGCGTTTTGCCTTCAGCATAATTTACTTCTGGTAGTTGACAACTGTTTTGCTACTCCATATCTGCAACGTCCTTTATTACTTGGTGCGGATATAGTGATTCATTCTGCTACAAAGTATATAGACGGACAGGGTAGGGTGATGGGTGGTGCCATCATTGCATCAAAAGGAATAATAGAAAAAATATATCCCTTCATGAAAAATGCCGGTCCTTCACTATCACCATTTAATGCCTGGATATTATCAAAAAGTCTGGAAACATTGGCAATAAGGATGGACAGACATTGTGAAAATGCACTCAAGGTAGCCCAGTGGCTTGAAAGCAGGCCTGAAGTTAATTTTGTAAAATATCCTTTTTTGCCTTCCAACACCGGGTATGAAACCGCGATTCGACAAATGAAAGCAGGAGGAGGGATGATAAGTTTTGAACTGACAGACGGATTTTCAGCTGGTAAAAAACTGATTGACAGTCGTGAGATGATATCACTAACAGCCAATTTGGGTGATACAAGAACCATAATTACACATCCGGCATCATCGACACATTCTAAACTTTCAAAGGAACAAAGGACGGAAGCTGGTATTTCAGACGGATTGATTAGGTTATCCATTGGTCTTGAGCACGTAAATGATATTATAAATGATTTAAAACTGAGTTAAAAGATACACATTCCAATGCCGACAAAATCAATACATACAAAAGGTCTTATATTGGTGTGGGCATTTGCAGAGTCAGGCATCGGAGGTATATTGCATAGTTTGAAATTGCCCTTTACAGGAATTTTTGTTGGCGGCATTGCTGTGATTTGCGTAGCATTATTAGGCTTTTATTCAAAGGAAAATAAGAATACCATACTAAAAGCGCTTGCCATAGTGCTAATGGTAAAACTCACAGTAAGCCCTCAATCACCATGGCAGGCATATGTTGCGGTCATTTTTCAAGGGTATCTAGGCCATTTTTTATTTAGTAACACCAACAGGTTTTCCTTAAAAACACTAATATTCAGTATATTATGTTTATTGGAATCAGCTATGCAAAAGATTCTTTTATCTCTGTTGATTTATGGATTAACATTTTTCAAAGCCATTGACACTTCTGCGCAGTCTATTGGAAAATCTATGGGATACACAGGTGATGGCTCCATAGTTATTCTGATATTCGGATCATATGTTGTTCTTCACCTTTTTGTCGGTTTGATGATCGGGCTTTGGATTCCTTCTATACCTGCACAAGTCGATGAACTATCGCAACAAATGTCTGAATTGACCATTGATTCAAGCGATGATAAGTACAATGTTCGAAAGCGAAACAAGTCAGTAGTACTCGGTTTCATCATTTTTGCTGCTTTGCTTTTATGCATCCATTTTTTAGTCCCTTCTATGAAAATGGGTGATCTGATATTTATTTTCCTACGGGCTGTCTTAGTTAGCCTTATCCTGATTTTTGTTTTGGGT
>Ga0138256_10008220_pt1 | contig 10978 bp, 4 predicted proteins | sample KNB2016incub_MG_FD_105486 | JGI IMG/M metagenome (GOLD analysis project Ga0138256, IMG submission 105486) | Active sludge microbial communities from wastewater in Klosterneuburg, Austria - KNB2014incub_MG | ecosystem: Engineered > WWTP > Activated sludge > Unclassified | place: Austria... | reverse complement strand
CAAAGCTTTGTGTTTGGTTTAAGAGCAAGCTTTTAAAATAAAAAAAATTAAAAATCATTTTATGAAACAAAGCTTCAATAAATATCTTTTGGTTACAGGATTGATTCTGGCAATAATTTCAGGTCTCAGTTCCTGTAAAAAATTCCTGGAAGAAAAACAGGTGTCAAGTCTTACCCAGGATTATTATAAGAATGAAAGCGGATTAAATTCCCTGATCAATGGCTTGTACGTTATTGCACGTGTTAAACATGAGTGGGATGGAAACGGCTCAAAGTTAATTGAACCGGAAACGGATGGTTATATGCATAGTGATCCAAATTTTGCACGTTTTAACAGTGCCGCATACGGTTCAAATGTGAGTACAATTGCAGCACAGAATACCAATAATTTTCTGGGAGGGGCTAATTCAAATTATGCACCAATGGGTACCTACCCGCATATTAATAACTGTAATATTGCACTTGATGTAATTGATAATATTAAGCCGGGTAAATTTGGAAGTGATGAAACCTACCGTAAAACAAGAAAGAGTGAAATACTTTTTCTGCGTGCATGGGCTTATTACCTTATCTCCAATCAATTGGGTGATGTTCCTTTATTACTCACTCCAAAGCGTGAAGACAATGGTATTTATTATTATCCAAAAGCAAAACTGGAAGATGTATACAAACAGATCATTGGCGATGTAAGGTATGCGTATGAAAATCTTCCTGCCACAGTTACAGAAAGAGGAAGAGCTACAAAATGGGCAGCAGGTCATTTCCTTGCAAAACTTTATTTAAACAGAGCACAGGCTGCAGGCTTTGCGGCAAGCAGTGAAACTCATTTAAAAATGCTATTCAAAGGAAATGTGGCTACTGATCTTGATTCTGTTATTAACATAACAACAGAAGTGATCAATGGTAACGGAGGTGCATCAGGTCTTGCACCCGATTACTGGACTTTATTTAACCCCGCTGTTTCTGAAACATCTCCTCACAAAGAAGTATTGTGGGCTGCACAGTTTGATATTAACCTTACACTTGATGGACGTTTTGGCGGTAACCGTTCCTGCAACTATCATATAGGAGACTATACAGCACAAACAGATGTTACCCGTTCAATGGCATATGGCCGTCCTTTTGCAACATACAAACCTACCGACTGGGCTTACGATAATTTTCATGATAAGGTAAATGATTCACGTTTTTATAAAACATTTCAACCGGAATATATCAGCACCGGAGCCAATACATCTTATACATGGAGTGCAGCAGCGGCAGCCTGGTGGAATGCTAATAAACCTGCTGGTGAGCCAACGGTTATATCTGGCAGCAAGCGCATTACCAATGGAAAAAGAGCATTAATCTTTTTGGAAAACCAAAAGGATGATGCACTTGATTCAGCCACGGTAATGAGTCAACCCTTTCAGTTTATGGCACGTTGGGTAAAATCGGCAGTAACCGGTAAATATTATTATCGTTTATATATAGACGGGTCTTCTATGGGTTTGGCAACAACCAGAAGAAATATTTATCTGTCATCTAAAAAGCTTGTAGATCCATCAAGGGGTGGAAGTACAAGCGAAGCAAACTTCAACAGTGAATCAGGAACAAGAGATGCTATTTTAATGCGCTTAGCTGAAACTTACCTGATCAGGGCAGAAGCACATGGCCGAAAGGGTAACTATGCATCTGCCGTTGCTGACATTAATATACTACGGCAGAGAGCTGCTTATAAGTCAGGCGAAACAAGACCGAAAGTACTGGTTGAATGGGAGCCTCAGACTGCAACATTAACTCCTGCGGAGCTTCTTCCTCCTTATAGTGCCAGTGGAACTTCATATAGTAAGATTGCTGTTACCGAAAATATTTTCACCCCCGGTACACCTGAGGCTGTTGCAGAAGGATATATTCCAACTGTTATTTCAAAAGATCAAATGTTTATTCAGTTTATCTACAATGAAAAAGGCAGGGAGTTTTTATCAGAAGGCATTGCATGGGAAGATCAGCACAATGCAGGTATCTTATATGACAGAATTGAATATCTGAATCAAATGGCATCTGATAAGGCCGGTTTATGGCCCGTTGCATCAAATATTGATAATGGAAATGGACAAAATGGAAATGGAAAAGGACAAGTGCAGAAATTTTATACTTTCCGTCCGTGGCCCAATGCATTTCTGGTGCAATTAACCGATCAGAATGGTAAGTTGCTCGATAATACAGCAAAAGCAGCTTATCAAAACCCGGGCTACTAATCTTCAGTTCCACATATTTTCTAAAAAGGCTGTCTATAATGACAGCCTTTCTCTTTTTTTAAAATAAATACAGTACCCGGCATCGTTTGCGTAAAATCTATTGTCTTTCAGGATAGAACAGGATAGTAACGTGTAGGTTTAACACTAATTTAGATTTCTGAATTAAAATGACGATTGATTCAGACCCCGGAATTGATTTTGATTGCTTAACTGAAAGATTGCTGCTGTATATGACCCATTTATCTACGTTTCCACTGCTTTTACTGAGTATTACGCTCCTTTCTTTCTACTTATTTATTGTCTATTCTGCTCATTTATATACTGGTTGTACCCGGTTGTCAATAAACTATTCAACAAAAGATATTTTAAACGATCTGCAGAGAAATTAACAAACGTATGAAACAGATTCTTCTTTTACTTGCTGTAACTGCCATCCTCTTTTCCTGTAATAAGAAATTCGATGAGTACTATGAGCGCCCAAGTACCCTGGCCGATCCTATTTATCAGCAATTGCAGGCAAAAGGTAAGTTTACCACTTTTCTTAAAGTAATTGATAAGGCGGGTTATAAAGTAACTCTGTCGTCTGCAGGTTACTGGACCTTGTTTGCGCCCCATGACTCAGCGTTTACTGTATATTTTACACAGAACAGCCTGAGTGGTGTTGATGCACTTGATTCTGCAGCCTGTCGTAAAATTGTAACGTATTCTCTTGTTTACAATGCATTTAAGCAGGAACGTATTTCTGATTTCCAAAGTAATACCGGCTGGATTGAAAATACAGCGTTTAAAAGAAGAACAGCCAATTATACGGGTGTATATGATGATAAAAACCTTGCAGGGGCTTCCATTAAAGCAATCGCATCCAACAGAAATAACAGCGGGACCTTCTTTTATGTAGATGCTGACAATAATAATAAACACATCCCCATTTTTGAAACCGGTTATATGACCGGCAAATCACTTACTGCTGCAGACTATAACTATTTTTATCCAAACACAGTTTATACCGGGTTTAATGTTGTTGATGCACAGGTGGTGGAAAAAGATATTGCCGCAGAAAACGGGGTGATACATATTGTAAACAAAGTCATTACTTCTTTACCAAGTATTGATCAGTATATCGGATCAAATCCAAACTACAGTGAATTTAAAAAGCTGCTCGATAAATTCCTGGTACAGTATGTACTGAATGCAACTGTTACAAACAACTATAAAAATATCCACGGTACTTCCGTTGATATTTTCACAAAAGTGTATAACTCAAGTCTGGCTTTTTCACCCAATAACGAAAACTTTTTAAAACTGCAGGATAACGACGGACAGGCTGATACTTACACCATGTTTGTACCTGATAATACAGCCTTAACCAATTATATCAATACAGTTCTGCTGGAGCACTACAGCAGTGTGGATCAACTACCTATCAATGTAATTTATGATTTTGTAAATGCACACATGTGGAGAACTGCCGTATGGCCTACCAAGTTTTCTTCAACCTATAATGCAGTGGGTGAAGAAGCAAGATTTAACAACTCAACAGATATCGTTGATAAAAAAGTACTGAGTAACGGTATCTTTTACGGTACTAACAAAGTGCAGGATGCAAACGTATTCAGCAGTGTGTATGGTAAGGCATATCTCGATCCCGATTACTCAATCATGACCAGCCTGATGAATCTCGATTTGAAATTCCAGGTGTCTAATATTAATCAGAAGTATACATTGTTCCTTGTAAGTAATGCTGCTTTTAATGCAGCCGGTTTTACTGCCGATCCAACAGTAAGCAATGTAATCAATGAGCAATGGCGCTATACACCACCCGGCGGGGGAACTGTATTAACAGGTTCATCTGCACTGGTAAGATTACAGCGTATTTTAAATATGCATGTTGTTCCGGGAAGAGATATTACAGATTTATCAGCACCGGGTGTTGCTTTAACAACATCAGGCGAATTTGTTAAGTATGGCACTAACCAGGTAATTGCTGCGGGTAATCTCGATGCAGCAACTGTAGCGAATGTTACCGATAAAAAAACAGCTAAAAACGGTACTGTTTATTACATTGACAAACTGCTGCAGTTTAGCGAAAAAACAATTGGAAAACATATTGAAGCATTGGCACTTACATCTGCTTCTCCTTTTTATAATTTTAAACAATACATGTTTAACTCTGCTATTTATAATAAAACCACCGGCGAAATACAGCAGGTTGCTTCAGGTTCTTTTTACACGTTTTTAATACCGGATAATGCAGCAATTGTCGCTGCTGTAAATGCCGGGCTGCTGCCTGGAACAGGTACAGCGCCTAATATGATACCTAACTTTACACCAACACTGCCGGCAGATAGAGAGAAAGTAAATAATTTCATTTTCTATCATATTCTCAATAAGCGAAATATTGCAACAGACGGACAGGAAAGCGGAACATTTGAAACATTATTCAAATTCTCCAATGGCGATCCTTCAACCATTTTTGTGAATAACACTGTGCCGAATATTATTACACTGAATGATATGCTCAACAGAACTGCCAATGTAATTACAACTTCAAGTAATAATTTAAGCACAAGGTGTACCATTCACCTGATAGATAACTATTTAAAAAATAATTAAATATTCACCCAAACAATGCAACGTATGTGGAATAAATTACTGATGCTATTTTCCGTTACAGCATTCTTTACAATTGTTGGGCTTTCAGCTTCAGCACAGATTGTTGTAAAAGGAAAAATTACAGATAAAGACGGTAAAGCTGTTCAGGGTGTTTCAGTATCTGAAATGGATGCCGATAACCGTATTGTAAATGGTACACTCAGCGATATTGAAGGAAATTTTATCTTAAAGAGAGTAAACCCCAAAAACCGGATTTCTGTATCCAGTATCGGGTATAAATCAATTACACAAAGGATCAACAGCCGCACAGTCATTAATTTCAGTATCGATGATCTTTCGTCTGATCTGGGTGAAGTGGTGATCATTGCACGGCCATCCTCGTCGAACGGGATGATTAATGTTCCTGAAAAAAATCTTACAACTGCTGTATCAAAAATCAGTGGAAGAGAACTGGAGGAAATGCAGGCGCCAAGTATTGATCAGGCTTTGCAGGGGCGCTTAGCCGGTGTTGATATTACAGCCAACAGTGGTGATCCCGGTGCGGCCATGAATATCCGTATCAGGGGAGTATCATCCATCAACTCTACAGGTATTCCAATGATTGTACTGGATGGTATGCCGTATGAAACAGAAATTCCAAGTGATTTTAACTTTGGTACTGCCGATGAACAGGGATATGCACAGCTGTTAAATATATCACCTGCTGATATTAAAGATATTACTGTATTAAAAGATGCTGCTGCCACTGCCATCTGGGGTGCTAAAGCTGCCAACGGTGTACTGGTTATAACAACAAAAAGAGGAAGCATCGGTAAACCATCTATTACCTATTCATTCAAAGGCTCTGTTTCACTTGTTCCAAGAGCAATTCCATTATTAAACGGCGATCAGTATTCTACATTAATACCGGAAGCATTTATGAACAGGATAGGAACTACTTTAAATACTACCATCAACCGTGAGTTTAACTACGACCCCAATGATCCTTACTGGTATCATAACTACAGCAACAATACCAACTGGATTGATGCTATTTCAAGAACAGGCTATCTGCAGGATCACACTGTAAGTTTGAGCGGTGGTGGAGAGAAAGCAAAATACTTTGCTTCTGTTGGATTTTTTGATCAGAGAGGTATTACCATCGGAACAGATCTGCAACGCTTTAACACACGTATCAATCTGGATTATAACGTATCTGAAAAAATTAAGTTCTTTACAAGTTTTGCCTATACGCATTACGACCAGGCAAGAAATTACCTGGGTTCAAGTTCATCCAGCAGTGAACAGACGATTCGTGGCATGGCCTATATTAAAATGCCCAACATGAGTGCATTTGAGTATGATGAACTCGGAAATCTTACAACAAATTATTTTTCACCCGCTTCAAATGTGCAGGGGCAGTACAGCAGGATTTACAATCCGGTAGCAATGGCAGCCAAAGCAAAATATGATGTACTGGGTGACCGGGTAATTCCAAGATTCCAGTTAGATTATGACATCATCAAAAAAGTATTAAAAGCAACTTTTGATATTCAGTTCGATATTAATAATACAAAAAGTAAGAGCTTCCTTCCGCAAATTGCAACCGGAAGACCAAATACTGAAACTGTTGTAAACAGGGCTTATGATGGTGATGTTGATGCCTTCAGTGTGGGAACAAAAACCAACCTGGTGTATCAGCCTCAGTTTAAAAATGAAAACCATGACCTGCAAACTTATTTAAGTTTCCAGACAAATGAATACAAAGCTATTTACCAGGAAGTAATGACTTCCAATACTCCATCTTCTTTACTGGTAGATCCATCTGTTGCATCCCGTACGCAGAATTCAGAATTAAGGGCAGTTTCAGGAGTTTCTCAAACACGTTCTATTGGTGCGAATGTTGGTGTGCAGTATGGTTATAAAGATAAATACATCATTAACGTTGGTTTAAGAGCCGATGGTAATTCAAGATTTGGCCCTAATTACAGGTATGGTACATTCCCGTCTGTTTCTTTAAGATGGAGAGTTTCTGATGAAGCATTCTTAAAAGATGTGAAACAAATTGGTGATCTGAGTTTAAGAGCCAGTTATGGTATTGCAGGTGAGGTACCACGTTATGATTACCTGTTTTACAACAGGTATACCACGTATGATTATTCTTACCTCGGTGAAGCCGGTATTTATCCATCAAATATGGAATTAAAAAATCTGCGGTGGCAAACATTGAGAGGATTAAACTTTGGTGGAAACCTTGCCATGTTCAGTTCAAGACTGCGTATTGATGCGGAGGTTTACAGAAACAGAACCAAAGATCTATTCTTTGATGGCTTACAGATTCCTTCTTCCACAGGTTACAACTCCATCTTCATGAATGTGGGTACAATGGATAACCAGGGATGGGAAATTGCCGTGTGGACACAACCTTATAAAACAAAAAATGTAACGATCGGGTTTGATTTTAATATTTCTGCCAACCAGAATATCATCCGTGAAATTTCTGAATTCTATCCAAACAGTAAGGGCGATGTAACAAAGAATGGAGAGTACCTCCGCCTGCTGCAGGTTGATAATCCGTTTGGTTCTTTTTACGGGTATAAATTTAAAGGTGTTTATAAAGATAAAGATGCAACCATTGCATCAGGATCTGATGGTAAGCCAATTGTTGGTCCAAACGGACAGATTATCTATATGCGCTTTAATTATCCCGGAACTGATTATACGTTCCAGCCCGGTGATGCGATGTATGAAGATATTAACCACGATGGTAATATTAATTATATGGATGTAGTTTACCTCGGCAACAGTAACCCGAAGTTGTCAGGTGGTTTTGGTCCCTCACTTACCTGGAAGAATTTAAAGATTTCAACGTTTTTCAGTTTCCGTTATGGATATGATGTAATCAATGGTACAAAGATGGGCAGCACCAATATGATTGGTTTCGACAATCAGAGCACAGCTGTTTTAAGCAGATGGAAAAAAGAGGGTGATGTAACAGATATGCCAAGGGCATTAATTGCAGGTGGTTTTAACTATTTGGGCAGTGACAGGTATGTGGAAGATGCTTCTTATATCAGGTTTAGAACAATTACTGCCCGTTACAACGTTGACAAAAAAGTAGTAACCAAATTGAAAATGAAATCACTCAGTGCTTACATCACCGCTGAAAACCTGTTCACATTTACAAATTACCTGGGGCAGGATCCTGAAGTAACACTCAGGGGATCAGATCCGTTCAGGGTGTCGTATGATAACACAATGACACCTCCGGCAAGAACGATCACATTGGGAATTCAAGTAGGATTTTAATTATAAATAAGCGTAACAATGAGAGTTATACGATACACATTATTAATTGCTTTTACACTTGCATTTGCAGGATGTAAAAAATGGCTTGATCTGAAACCCCAGGATGGAATTGTGAAGGAAGAATTCTGGAAAACTAAGGAACAGGTAAAAGCTTCTGTTATAGGAATTTATTCTTCCATGATGGAGTATTCATCAGGTTCATATTCTCAGCCAACGTATGTTCCATCTTTAGCAGAATTGCTTTTTGTATGGGGAGAAAGCAGGGCCGATAATATTGCAACAGCAACTGCAAGCAGTGCAGATGATATTGCACTGGTGAATGTAAACATACAGGCTACCAATGTAAATGCAAACTGGAAACCTTTTTACAGAACCATTAATTTCTGCAATACAGTTATTGAAAAAGCACCGGAAGTACTTACAAATGATAACACATTTACCCAGGCGCAGTTAGACAATTATCTCAGTGAAGCATTAACAGTCAGAGCATTGATGTACTTCTATCTGACAAGAACATTTGGTGATGTGCCTTTGAAATTAGATGCAACTCTGAGCGACGAAAATATTAACCCGATTGCCAAATCAACCCAGGCAAAAATTCTCGAACAGATCGTCAGTGATTTGAAACTGGCAGAATCCAAAGCGGTAACAACCTATGGTGATGCAGCTTCAGATAAAGGAAGGGTTACTGTTTACACTATTAATGCAATCCTTGCAGATGTTTACCTGTGGATGGAAAAATATACTGAGTCGGTTGCAGAATGCAATAAAATAATTAACTCAGGTAAGTTTGGATTAATCAAAGGTGCATCCGTTAACCCTCCTGTGTATGATTACAATGATAACTGGTTCAATACACTTTACTTCAACGGGAATTCAAATGAGGGCATTTTTGAACTGCAATACAGTGTTCAGCGTTTGAATCCATACTTCGGTATCTTTTCTTCCAGCGTAAGTTCAAGAAGATGGACTGCTGTTGCCGATTTAATGGACAGAGTATTTACAGTAGATTTTACAAATGATCAAAATTATGACATACGTGGAGATGGAGCTTCTGTAAGAGCGGCTACTTCAACTGTATGGAAATATGTTGGCGCCAATTCCACAGGTCTCCGTACTGTTGATCAGAGTTTTGCACATTGGTTTTTTTACCGCTATGCAGATATCATGATGATAAAAGCAGAAGCACTGAATGAACTGGGACAGGGGCAGGACGCATTGGATATTGTATACGCCATCCGCAAAAGAGCGAATGCATTAGATGCTACGGATCTGAGCCCATCAGCAACTGATAAGAATATGATCCAGGATTTTATTCTGCAGGAAAGAGCAAGAGAGTTTTGTTTTGAAGGCAAGCGCTGGTACGATGTGCTGAGAAATGCCAAAAGAAAAAATTATGAGCGGTTGAATTTATTATTGAATATGGTATCGATCAGCGTACCCTCAAATATGCAGCAATCGGCACAGGCTAAAATGAAAGATTTGAACAGTCATTATCTGCCCATTTACTTATATGAACTGCAAACAAATAAGCTTTTAGTACAAAATCCTTTTTACAAATAATAAAAACAGCACATGAAAAAAAATCTGTTTATCATATCAGGGCTGATTACACTAATCATGGCATTAGTTTTTATTCCCGGTTGCAAAAAACTGAAAATTGATGAATCAACTACCGACGACGTAAATATGGTTGGTTACCTCGATAAAAGGATTGATTCTTTTTCTTTGTTCAAACAAATTCTTGACAGAACAGGAAACTCTGCCTATCTGAATGCTTATGGCGCATATACGCTTTTTGCTCCAACCAATGCTGGTGTAACAACCTATCTGCAAAAAATTGGAGCCGCTTCAGTTGATGCTGCAGATATGAATGTACTAAAGGATATGGTACGTCTTCACCTGCTGGAGGATACGGTTTACACCAACTCGTTTACTGATGGAAAACTGCCGGTAATAACTATGTATGGTCAGTATCTTGTTACTTCTGTAAATAACAAGAATGGAGTTTCCAGCTACGTTATCAACCGCCAGGCATCTGTTCTTGAATCGAATATCAGGGTGGGAAATGGAATTATCCATATCATCGATAATGTGCTTCTTCCTGCCACCAAAACCATTGCTCAGCAGCTGGAAGAAAAAGCAGAGTACTCCATTTTTGTTCAGGCAATGAAAGAAACGGGATTCTATACAAAATTGAATACAGTCAATGCCGATACATCAAAACGCTGGTTAACGGTATTTGCTGAAAGCAACCAGGCACTTGCCGATAGTGGCTTTGCAACCTATGCTGCATTAAAGGCAAAATACTCTCAAACAGGAAACCCTGCCAATACCAACGACAGTTTACATATGTATGTGGCCTATCATATATCACAAGGGCTTAAATTTTTAGGAGATATTATTACAGTTTCAACACACGAAACATTACTGCCGCAGGAGGTAATCAGTGTGAAATTAATTAACCAGGAAGTAGTTTTAAATCAGGATGTGTTTAACGGCATTCTTGAACAGGGAATAACATTAAACCGGGCAAAAAGCGACCTCGCTGCAACGAACGGTGTATGGCATGATGCTGCTGCACATTTTATGGTGAAATTCAGAAAGCCTGCTCCGCTTTACTGGGATGTTTCTTCTTTTGAAGAAATCATGAAACTGCCTGCCTATTACAAAAAAGCCAATTATAATTTCGGCAGACCAACTGAAGCTGATAAACCAATTAAAGATCATTATTGGGGCTGGGGCTCTTTAGCAGGTACAAACACATTATCATACCTCTATTCTGCAGCAAGTTCTATTACAAATTATGGTTATAACAGTGATGTAAATATGCTGCCT
>Ga0138256_10008219_pt1 | contig 10978 bp, 9 predicted proteins | sample KNB2016incub_MG_FD_105486 | JGI IMG/M metagenome (GOLD analysis project Ga0138256, IMG submission 105486) | Active sludge microbial communities from wastewater in Klosterneuburg, Austria - KNB2014incub_MG | ecosystem: Engineered > WWTP > Activated sludge > Unclassified | place: Austria... | reverse complement strand
CCAACCGAAGGAGAGCCGGAAACCGAAACGGAGAAGGAACAAGCGGGCCCGCTTGAACAATACACGATCAACCTGAATGCGTTAGCCTTACAGGGCAAGATCGACCCGCTGATTGGCCGTGACAAGGAACTCGAACGCGTCATTCAAACCCTTTGCCGTCGGCGCAAGAACAACCCGCTGCTGGTCGGCGAAGCCGGCGTCGGCAAGACCGCCATCGCAGAGGGCCTGGCACGGCGCATCGTCGAAGGCCGCGTGCCGGAGATCCTGGCGCACGCGCAGATCTACGCCCTCGACATGGGTGCGCTGCTGGCCGGCACCAAATACCGCGGCGACTTCGAGCAGCGCCTGAAGGGCGTGCTCAAACAGTTGAAGGACCAGCCCGGCGCCATTCTCTTCATCGACGAGATCCACACCCTCATCGGCGCCGGCGCGGCCAGCGGCGGCACGCTGGACGCTTCCAACCTGCTCAAGCCGGCGCTGAGCAGCGGCGCCATGAAGTGCATCGGTGCCACCACCTTCACCGAGTACCGCGGCATCTTCGAGAAGGACGCGGCCCTCTCAAGGCGCTTCCAGAAGGTCGACGTGGTGGAGCCCTCGGTGGAGCAGACGATCGAGATCCTGAAGGGCCTGAAGTCGCGCTTCGAGGAGCACCACAGCGTGAAATATGCGCTGACGGCGCTGCAGGCGGCGGCCGAGCTCTCGGCCAAGTACATCAACGACCGCCACCTGCCCGACAAGGCCATCGACGTCATCGACGAAGCCGGTGCCGCGCAGCGCATCCTGCCCGCGGGCAAGCGCAAGAAGACGATCAACCGTGCCGAGGTCGAGGAGATCGTGGCCAAGATCGCCCGCATCCCGCCGGCCAGCGTGTCCAGCGACGACCGCGGCAAGCTCAAGACGCTGGACCGCGACCTGAAGAGCGTGGTCTTCGGCCAGGACCCGGCCATCGACGCGCTGGCCGCGGCCATCAAGATGGCGCGCTCCGGTCTGGGCAAGCCCGATAAGCCGATAGGCGCTTTCCTGTTCAGCGGTCCCACGGGTGTGGGCAAGACCGAAGTGGCCAAGCAGCTGGCCTACGTGCTGGGCATCGAGCTCATCCGCTTCGACATGAGCGAGTACATGGAGCGCCACGCGGTCAGCCGCCTCATCGGCGCGCCGCCCGGCTACGTGGGGTTCGACCAGGGCGGCCTGCTCACCGAGGCCATCAGCAAGAAGCCGCACGCGGTGCTGCTGATGGACGAGATCGAGAAGGCGCACCCCGATGTCTTCAACGTGCTGCTGCAGGTCATGGACCACGGCACGCTGACCGACAACAACGGGCGAAAGGCCGATTTCCGCAGCGTCGTCATCGTCATGACCACCAACGCCGGTGCCGAGACGATGAACAAGGCCACCATCGGCTTCACCAACAAGCGCGAGCAGGGCGACGAGATGGGCGATATCAAGCGCCTGTTCACGCCCGAGTTCCGCAACCGGCTCGACGCCATCGTCAATTTCCGCGCCCTCGACCAGGACGTCATCCTGCGTGTGGTCGACAAGTTCCTGCTCCAGCTCGAGGGCCAGCTGGCCGAGAAGAAGGTCGAGGTCACCTTCACCGACCCCTTGCGCAGGCACTTGGCGAAGAAGGGCTTCGACCCGCTGATGGGCGCGCGGCCCATGCAGCGCCTGATCCAGGACACCATCCGCCGCGCGCTGGCCGACGAACTGCTGTTCGGCCGCCTGGTCGACGGTGGCCGCCTGACGGTGGACGTCGACGACCAGGGCGAGGTGCTGCTGGACATCCAGCCGCCGAAGAAGAGCGACAAGCCGCGCGCCGAGGCGGCGGCGGCCTAAGGCCTGACGCGCGGCGCTGCGGTCTCGGCCGCCGGATCCTGCCGGTAGAAGCGCACGAACATCCCGTACAGGTCGGGGTGTTCGCGTTGCATGGCCTGCGGGTGCACGAAGAAGGCCTCGCTGGCGACGGCGAAGAACTCCTCCTCGGCCTGCGCGCCATAGGGGTCGAGCACGGTCTCTTCGTCGCGCTCGATGCGCTGCGCGAAGGTCTCGAACTCCCGCCGCAGCAGCCGCCGCCATTCCGCCGCGGCGATTTCGGCCGGCAACAGCGGCACGCCGTCGGGCAGGCCGTCGGCCATGTCCAGCACATGCGCGAATTCGTGGATGACGACGTTGTAGCCGATGGCCGCGCCGCGGCCGGCAAAGCGCACGTCCTGCCACGACAGCATCACCGGGCCGCCCTCCATGGCCTCGCCCGACAGCACCTCGTCGTAGGCGTGCACGATGCCGTCGTCGTCGGCCACCTCGCGCCGCGCCACCACCTGGCCGGCATGCACGACGATGCCCACGAAACCGTCGTAGCGTGACAGGCCCAACCGCAGCACCGGCAGCACGGCCTGCGCGGCGATGGCCACCACCATGGCATCGGTCAGCTTCAGGCCACCCGCGGCGCTGAATTCCTTGCGGTCCAGGAAGAGGCTGGTCAGCCGCCGCAGCTCGGCCGTCTCGGCGTCGTCGCGGCGGCGCAGGAAGGGGTAGCGCACCAGCGTGCGCTTCCACAGGTCGTCGGGGATGGCTCGGCGCGCCACGGCGGCCTGTTCGCGCCGCGCGCGCAGGCCCTGCCACCAGCGCTGGAGGACCATGCGATCAGCCCGCGCTCAAGGTACCGCCGGCGCCACGCGCTGGAAGCCGCTGCGCGTGAGGCGCAGCACCTCGGCGCGACGGCCCTGGTCGAGGTCCCAGTCGCTGAGCACGTGACGCTTGAAACCGGGCGCCAGGGCGTTGCTGCCGGGCCGGTGCGTGTGGCCGTGCACCAGTTCGGCCGCGCCCATGGCGTGCATCCAGCGCACCGCTGCGGCGGCGTCGATATCGGCCGAGGCGTCGCCGTCGAAGCGGCGCCGCGCGCCGCTTTCGCGGCGGATCTCGGCCGCCACGGCCAGCCGCTGCGGCAGCGGCTTGGCCAGGAACTGCTGCTGCCATATGTTGGACCGCACTTCGGCGCGGAAGGCCTGGTAGGGCCGGTCGTCCAGGCACAGTTCGTCGCCGTGGCTGAGCAGCACGCGCTGGCCCCAGGCGTCGAGCACGGTGGGGTCGGGCAGGCCCATCATGCCGGTGACGCGCAGCATGGCGGTGCCGAGCAGGAAGTCGCGGTTGCCCGCCATGAAGGCCAGGCTGCGGTGGCTGGCGGCTTCGGCCATGACCTCGGCGCACCGGCGTTCGAAGGGCAGGGTGCGGGCATCGTCGCCGACCCATACCTCGAACAGGTCACCCAGGATGAAGACGGCATCGGCCGGCGTATGACGCAGGTGCGCGGCCCAGGCGTCGAAGGTGCGGGGCAGGGCCTCGCACAGGTGCAGGTCGGAGATGAAGTCGATGGCCTTCCAGTCGCGCGGCGCCGCGTACTCGAAGAAGGCCGGCAGCTCCGCACCACCAGCCGGCCCGGCGGCCGCCATTGCGCCGCCGGGGGGCATCAACCGACCTCGATGGCGCGCTCGATGCGCACGTCTTCCAGCGGCACGTCGTCGTGCATGCCCTTGCGGCCGGTGCGCACGCTCTCGATCCTGTCGACGACGTCCATGCCCTCGACCACGCGGCCGAAGACGGCGTAGCCCCACCCTTGCGCATTCTCGGCCCGGAAGTCGAGGAAGCCGTTGTCGGTGGTATTGACGAAGAACTGGGCCGAAGCCGAGTGCGGGTCGCTGGTGCGCGCCATGGCCAGCGTGTAGTGCAGGTTCTTCAGGCCGTTGTTGGCCTCGTTCTTGATCGGCGCGTCGGTGGGCTTCTGCCTCATGCCCGGCTCGAAACCGCCGCCCTGGACCATGAAGCCCTTGATGACGCGGTGGAATACGGTGCCGTCGTAATGGCCCTTGTTCACGTAGGACAGGAAGTTGGCCGTGCTGAGCGGCGCCTTCACGTCGTCGAGTTCGATGCGCAGGGTGCCGGCGCTGGTGTCCATCTGAACGAATTTGCTCATGTCATTTCTCCACGGTGGCTTTTTGAAGGATCACCGGCTTGACCGGCAGGTTCTGGTGCATGCCCTGGGCCTGGGTCGGAACGGCGCGAATCTTTTCCACCACGTCCATGCCTTCGACGACGCGGCCGAAGACGGCATAGCCGTGGCCGTCGCGGGCGTTGGGCTGGTCGAGGAAGGCGTTGTCGGCGACGTTGATGAAAAACTGCGCGCTGGCCGAGTTGGGGTCGGCCGTGCGCGCCATGGCCACGGTGCCGCGCAGGTTGCTCAGGCCGGTGCGGCTTTCCAGCGGAATCGGCGCGCGCGTCGGCTTCTGGCTCAGGTCGGACTTGTAACCTCCGCCCTGGATCATGAAGTTCTCGATCACGCGGTGGAAGAGGGTGCCGTCGTAGTGGCCGTCGCGCACGTATTGCAGGAAGTTGGCCGTGGTCTTGGGCGTCTTCTCGGCTTCGAGCTGCAGCACGATGTCGCCAGCGCTGGTGGCCAGGCGCACCTTCTGCGCCATGGCGGGCAGGCTCGCGGCCAGCAGGATGGCGGCCAGCAGGGGAATGAATCTCTTCAAGGCGTGGGTCTCCAGGTTGCAGATGTGTTGACTGCCGCGTGCAGCACAAGGGCCGGGCGGGCCGGGCGGTCAGGGGACAAGTCTAGCGGGGCGCTGCTGTCGGCAAGCCCGACGCCAGCAGCGCACGCACCCCGTCCAGCAGGCGCTGCGTGTGCGCCTCCAGCGGCCCGGCCGCGGCCGCCTGCTCCCAGGCCTGCACGGCCAGCATCAGGTGCACCCGACCCAGGTTGGCACGCGCCGTGCGGTGCCCGGGGTCGCTGCGCAGCGCGTTCTGCAGCGCCTGCAGTGCCAGGTCGGGCCGGCCGGCGCGGGCCTGCAACAGGGCGACATTGTTATAGGGGTCGGGCAGTTCAGGGTATTCCTGCGTGAGCAGCGTGAACACCGCCAGCGCTTCTTCGTCGCGCTGCAGGTCCATCAGCACTACACCATGGACGAAGCGCGCCTTCGCGTCACCGGGCTTGTCGGCGAGCGCGCGTTCGGCGCGCTCCAGTGCACCGGCCAGGTTGCCGGCGGCCAGCAAGGTCTGCACCTCGGCCACGGCGTCGGCCATCGCCGGTGCAGCGCAGGCGAGCAGCAGCGCCAGCGCGCAGCGGGAAAGTCGGTGACGGAGCGGCATGGGTGGGGCGCAGCACCGCGGCCGGGCCGGAGCCCGCCGCTATACTGATTTTCGATTCTATCGATGCCCTGGCCGGCGGCCGTGCCCGCGCTGCCGGGATCGCCACCGCGGCCCGTTCAGCCATGACCCTGCAGATCCACAACACCCTGACGCGCCGACTGGAGCCGTTTACGCCCATCGATCCGGGTCGCGTGCGCATGTACGTGTGCGGCATCACGGTGTACGACCTGTGCCACCTGGGTCACGCCCGCATGGTGCTGGCCTTCGACGTGGTCTACCGCTGGCTGCTGGCCAGCGGCTGGCGTGTCACCTACGTGCGCAACATCACCGATATCGAGGACAAGATCATCAGGCGCGCGCTGGAACGCGGCATCGGCATCCGCGCGCTCACCGACGAGATGATCGGCGCCATGCACCACGACTTTGCCGCCCTGGGCACGCTGCCGCCCACGCACGAGCCGCGCGCCACCGACTTCGTGCCGCAGATGCTGGGGCTCATCGACCAGCTCGAAGCCAAGGGACTGGCCTACCGTGCCGAAGGCGGCGACGTCAATTTCGCCGTGCGGCGCTTCCCGGGCTACGGCAAGCTCAGTGGCAAGAGCCTGGACGAACTGCGTGCCGGCGAGCGCGTGGCCGTGCTCGGCGACAAGGAAGATCCGCTGGACTTCGTGCTGTGGAAGGCGGCCAAGCCCGACGAGCCTGCGGACGCCCAATGGCCCAGCCGCTACGGCCCCGGCCGCCCCGGCTGGCATATCGAATGCTCGGCCATGAGTTGCGCGCTGCTCGGCGAGCCCTTCGACATCCACGGCGGCGGCATGGACCTGCAGTTTCCGCACCACGAGAACGAGATCGCGCAGAGCGAAGGCGCCAGCGGCGGCCCGTTCGTCAACGTGTGGATGCATAACGGTTTCCTGAATATCGACAACGAGAAGATGTCCAAGTCGCTGGGCAACTTCTTCACCATCCAGGACGTGCTGCGCCGCTTCGACGGCGAGACGGTGCGCTTCTTCATGCTGCGCACGCACTACCGCAGCCCGTTCAATTTCAGCGACCAGGTGCTGGAGGAAACACGCACCGCGCTCAAGCGCCTGTATACGGCGCTGCAGGCGGCGGGCGAGGTGCCGGCCTTGCCGGCCATCGATTGGACCGAGCCGCGTGCCGCGGCTTTCAAGACCGCGATGGACGACGACTTCAACACGCCCGGCGCCATCGCGGTGCTGTTCGACCTGGCGGCCGCGGTCAACCGCGGCCAGAGGACCGACGCTGGGCTGCTGATGGCGTTGGGTGGCGTGCTGGGCATCCTGCAGCAGCCGCCGCGCGACTACCTGCAAGGTGGTGCGGGCCTGGACGAAGCGGCGATCCGGCAGCGCATCGAGGCCCGCGCGGCAGCCAAGAAGGCGCGCGACTTCGCACTCGCCGACCGCATCCGCGACGAACTCGCCGCGATGGGCGTGGAGCTGAAGGACTCGCCGCAGGGCACGACTTGGGTCAAGGCCTGAGCATGCCCAGATCAGCGGCGCCGGCCGTGCCTGCCGGGTTCGTCGCGGCCACCGCGGTTGCCACGCCGCGCTACTGGGACGACGCCTGCCGCCACCTGGTGCGGCGCGACCGCGTCATGAAGAAGCTGATCCCGCGCTTCGGCCAGGCGCGACTGGCCAGCCGAGGCGACGCCTTCACGACGCTGGCGCGCTCCATCGTCGGCCAGCAGATCTCGGTGAAGGCGGCACAGTCGGTGTGGGACCGTTTCGTGGCCACCGTCGGCAGCCCGGCCGCGCACCTGCCGCCCGCCGCGGTGCAGCGGCTGGCCACGCCGGAGATGCGGGCAGCGGGGCTGTCGGCGCGCAAGTGCGAATACCTGCGGGATCTGGCGCGCCACTTCGCCGAACGCCAGGCGCCCGAGGCCGACTGGCTGACGATGGACGACGAAGCCATCATCACCGAGCTGGTGGCCATCCGCGGCATCGGCCGCTGGACGGCCGAGATGTTCCTCATCTTCCACCTCATGCGGCCCAACGTGATGCCGCTGGACGACCTGGGCCTGCTCAAGGGTATCAGCCTGAACTATTTCAGCGGCGAGCCGGTGTCGCGGGCCGAGGCGCGCGAGGTGGGCGAGGCCTGGGCGCCCTACCGGTCGGTGGCGACCTGGTACGTGTGGCGAAGCCTCGATCCGCTCCCGGTAGACTATTGACGGGTCTCTTTCCGAGGCAGGCCATCATCCATGAGCAAACGCCACTTCCTCGACTTCGAGCAGCCGATCGCCGAGCTCGAGTCCAAGATCGACGAACTGCGCTACGTGCAGACCGAGTCGGCGGTGGACATCTCCGACGAGATCGGCCGCCTGGCCGCCAAAAGCCAGCAGCTCACGCGCGACATCTACGCCAACCTCACGCCCTGGCAGGTGACGCAGATCGCGCGCCACCCGCAGCGGCCGTATACGCTGGACTACGTGGGCGAGATCTTCACCGAGTTCCAGGAACTGCACGGTGACCGCCATTACGCCGACGACCAGAGCATCGTCGGCGGCCTGGCGCGCTTCAACGGCCAGGCCTGCATGGTGCTGGGGCACCAGAAGGGCCGCGACACCAAGGAGCGCACGGCGCGCAATTTCGGCATGTCGCGCCCCGAGGGCTACCGCAAGGCGCTGCGCCTGATGAAGGTGGCCGAGAAATTCGGCCTGCCGGTCTTCACCTTCGTCGACACCCCCGGCGCCTACCCGGGCATCGGCGCCGAGGAGCGCGGCCAGTCCGAAGCCATCGGCCGCAACATCTTCGAAATGGCGCAGCTGGAGGTGCCCATCGTCAGCACCATCATCGGCGAAGGCGGCTCGGGCGGCGCCTTGGCCATCAGCGTGGCCGACCAGGTGCTGATGCTGCAGTTCGCGGTCTATTCGGTGATTTCGCCCGAGGGTTGCGCGTCCATCCTGTGGAAGACCTCGGAGCGGGCGAGCGAGGCCGCCGAGGCGCTGGGCATCACCGCGCACCGGTTGAAGGCGCTGGGCGTCATCGACAAGATCGTCAGCGAACCGGTGGGCGGCGCGCACCGCGACATCCCCTGGATGGCCGCGCAGTTGAAACGCGGCCTGGCCGATGCGCTGCGTCAGACCATCGACCTCAAGCCCAAGGAACTGCTCGAACGGCGTTACGAGCGGCTGCGCGCCTACGGCCGCTTCAGCGATACCAAGGAGCGCTGATGCGCCGCGCCGCGGGTCGGCGACGAAGCTTCAGCTGATGGCCACGCCGCGGGTGGCCGTGGCGGTCAGCGGCGGCCGCGACTCCACCGCGCTGCTGCATTGCACCGTGCGCACCGCGGCCGCGCTGGGGGTCGGGGTGGTTGCCCTGCATGTGCACCACGGCCTGATGCCGGCGGCCGACGCCTGGCTGGCGCAGGTGCAAGCGCAGTGCCGGCGCTGGGGTGTGGCCTTCTGCAGCCGACGGCTGCAGACACATCCGCCGCGCGGTGCGAGTGTCGAAGCCTGGGCGCGCGCCGAACGCTACCGGGCTCTCGCCGAGATGGCCCGCGAGGCGAGATGTTCGATCGTGCTGCTGGCGCACCACCGCCGCGACCAGGCCGAGACCTGGTTGCTGCAGGCGCTGCGCGGCGGCGGTCCGGCGGGCCTGTCGGCCATGCCGCAAGAGGCGGTGCGGGAAGGGATCACCTGGGCGCGGCCCTGGCTGGCGCAGCCGCGCGCGGCGATCGAGGCCTATGTGCGCCGCCATCGTCTCAAGCATGTCGAAGACGACAGCAATGCCGACCCCCGTCATGCGCGCAGTCGGCTGCGCTGCGAGGTCTGGCCGGCGCTGTTGCGGGCATTCCCGGATGCCGAAACGAGCCTGGGCCGAGCTGCGGCACGCGCACAGGAAGCCGCAGCGCTGGCCGTGGAGGTGGCTGCCGCCGATCTGCCGGCGTTGCGACAGGGCCCGGCACTGGACGTCGAGGCCTGGCTGGCGCTGACGCCGGCGCGCCGGCGCAACGCCTTGCGCGCCTGGCTCGCCGAGGCCCTGCGGGCGCCGGTGCCCGAGAGCCTGGTCGCGCGTTTGTGCGCCGAGTTGCCGCATCGGCGGGGTGGCCGTTGGCCTGCACCGCGCGCCGAGTTGCGGCTCTACCGTGGTGCGCTCACGGCAGCCGCCGTGAGCGCTGAAGCCGCCGCGAACGCTGAGGCCTCGGAAGTGCCGGCTGTCGTGCACCGCGAGCCGGTGGTCGTCGACCTGCATCGCCCCGGAGCGCACCCGCTCGCGCCCTGGGCTGGCCGCCTGGTCGTGCGCACCGCCACGGAGGGTGGCGCCCCGCCAGCGCTGCTGCGCCGGATGGTGGCGCGCGATCGCGAAGGCGACGAGTCGTTCCGCATCGCGCCGCGCGCCATCGCCCGTAGCCTGAAGAAGCAGTACCAGGCGATGGGCGTGCCGGCGTGGGACCGAACGGGTCCGCTCCTGTACACGGCAGCGGGCAACCTGCTCTTCGTGCCCGGCTTGGGCATTGCCGCGGATCTGCGCGCCGCGCCCGGTGAGCCGCAGCTGAGCATGGCCTGGGTGCCGGATGCGCCCTCGCCGACGGCGCCGACAGGGCATCGTCAGCCCGGCGGCTAAAATTCCCGGCTTTGCCCGCATCGGCAGCCTGCCGTGCAGGTCCCGGCCCCAACCTCACGCACCATGGCATTGATCGTTCACAAGTACGGCGGCACCTCGATGGGTTCCACCGAGCGCATCCGCAGCGTGGCCCAGCGCGTGGCCAAGTGGGCGCGCGCCGGCCACCAGATGGTGGTCGTGCCCTCGGCCATGAGCGGCGAGACCAACCGCCTGCTGGGCCTGGCCAAGGAATTGATGACCAACGCCGGCACGCCCGAGGCGCTGCGCGAACTCGACGCCGTGGCCGCCACCGGCGAGCAGGTCTCGGTCGGCCTGCTGGCGCTGGCGCTGCAGGCGCAGGGGCTGCAGGCCGTCAGCTATGCCGGTTGGCAGGTGCCGATCCACACCGACACGGCGTACACCAAGGCGCGCATCACCAGCATCGACGACCAGCGTGTCCGTGCCGACCTGGCCGCCGGCAAGGTGGTCGTCATCACCGGCTTCCAGGGCCTCGATCCGCAGGGCAACGTCACCACGCTGGGTCGCGGCGGCAGCGACACCAGCGCGGTGGCGGTGGCGGCGGCGCTGAAGGCCGACGAATGCCTGATCTACACCGACGTCGATGGTGTCTACACCACCGACCCGCGCATCGTGCCCGAGGCGCGGCGGCTGGCCAGCATCAGCTTCGAGGAAATGCTCGAGATGGCCAGCCTGGGCAGCAAGGTGCTGCAGATCCGTTCGGTGGAATTCGCCGGCAAATACCGCGTGCCGCTGCGCGTGCTGTCCAGCTTCACGCCCTGGGACATCCCGCTCGACGAGGAAGCGCGCTCGGGCACCCTCATCACCTTCGAGGAAGACGAAAAGATGGAACAAGCCGTCGTTGCAGGCATCGCGTTCAACCGCGACGAGGCCAAGATCAGCGTCATCGGCGTGCCCGACCGACCCGGCATCGCGCACCAGATCCTGGGTCCGGTGGCCGACGCCAATATCGACATCGACGTCATCATCCAGAACGTCTCGCACGACGGGCGGACGGACTTCTCGTTCACCGTGCCACGCGGAGACTATGCGCGCACGATGGAAGTGTTGAAGGCCAAGGTGCAGCCGGCCATCGGCGCGGCCGAGGTGCGCGGCGACGCCAAGATCTGCAAGGTGTCGATCGTGGGCATCGGCATGCGCAGCCACGTGGGCGTGGCGAGCAAGATGTTCCGCACGCTCAGCGAAGAAGGCATCAACATCCAGATGATCAGCACCAGCGAGATCAAGACCAGCGT
>Ga0138256_10008218_pt1 | contig 10978 bp, 10 predicted proteins | sample KNB2016incub_MG_FD_105486 | JGI IMG/M metagenome (GOLD analysis project Ga0138256, IMG submission 105486) | Active sludge microbial communities from wastewater in Klosterneuburg, Austria - KNB2014incub_MG | ecosystem: Engineered > WWTP > Activated sludge > Unclassified | place: Austria... | reverse complement strand
GGGTTACATTTCTTTAAAATCATGTAGTATAAGCCAACTTACAGTGCCCATTACCTGCCGAAATATTATTTTAAACAGCAGCAAAAAGGTGCTAAAATGTTAAATTTTAAATAAGTTGTATTTTACAACCCTGCTCTCCATTGTTGTATAAAAATTTACTGCAAACTTAGTGCTACGAAATTTCATAGTTAAAATTTGCAGGTTTAAGCAGTGCGTAATGTTTAATTTAGTTGCCAGCAAATAAGTAAAATTGTACGCAGTGCGCAACTGCTGTGAAAAAATTTAAATTTTAAGGAAATGAAAAAGTTAAAAAGAGATGAATTGAAAAAATTAATGGGAGGAATATATACCCCTGATTCCGGTAAATCTTGCAAATGCCTTCCCGGAGACCCGGATGGCACTTGTAAAACATTAAGTCCATGCGGAATGTGTGAATGTAAATCTTCAGGGGCACCTTCTCAGTATGATCTTAATGATGCAACTTGTACTTGTTAATTTTAAACCACTTTAGGAAAATTCCAGTTAACTCTGGCATTTTCTTTATAAAAAAATAAAATAGTGCAAAAATATTTTTTAATAATTTGTTTGTTGATAGACTTTGCTGTATGGGGGCAGCCATTTCGGCTTAGCATGGACTTTAGAAATTTAGGCATTAATGATACCCTTATTTTATCCCAAAAGAATAGGGAAAAATATGTAGCTATTGGAAAATATTATGCCGGTGCTAAAAAGAAAATAATTAAATTTAAAAACCCGGCATTTCTGTCTTTGAATATAAATAATTATAAATTTTATAAAGAATTTATTGTGGACTCGGTAGTTACGGTTTATTTTGATAAATCAAAGGATAGTTTATTTGTTTCTAGCTCAAGTGAAAACAGGCAATTGCAATATATTAATGATCACTTTACTGCTCCGTTTCGGGCTGACCTTATTAGTTTAAATAACCAAAAATCAACATTCATAAATTTAAAAGACACTGCTAAAGTTGATTCTATTGAGTTGAAGCAGTCATTGTTAATGGATCGTTTGGTAAATGACTATAAAAATTACATTTATCAAAATCGCAATTCCTATACAAGCATAGGTTTAATAAACTGGGGTTATAATAAATTTGATATTTATGAGGTTGAAAAAATGTTGAACATACTCAACAAAAATTTACAAAATAATAGTGTTGTACTTTACCTTAGGCAAAGGTTAAAAATAGACCTTAGCATTTCCGAAGGGAAAAATATCCATTATTTTAGTATTATAGATGCCAGGGGAGATACTTTTTCAAGCACACAAATTGAGAAAGGAATTTTTATTTTAGATTTTTGGGGAACATGGTGTGGCCCTTGCGTTAAAGCCATTCCCTTGCTAAGGAAAATTAATGATAATTACAAAGCAATTAAAGTTGTTAGTTATGCTATGGAGTTTAAAAGCAGTACAAAAGAATTTAATAAAAATGAGTTGGCCCTTGGGATTCATTGGAAGAGCTATTTGGAAACGAAAGATAAGCCTACCGGGCTTCTTAAACTATTCAATGTTACTGAGTTTCCAACTTATTTCCTGGTAAAGGAGGGCAAGATACTTAAAAGGGCTACTGCAATAGACGGGCTAAGAAATATTAAAAGCATTGTGGATGCGATGCCTTTGAATTAACGTAAATTTCCACTTACAATTAAATACATAGAAAAATGCAATAACACGCTTAGATAAATTGCATTTGTACCTTATTGCTCATTTTGCGGGGGATTTACCCTTTCAAATTCATTTAAATTACTTTCTAATGCAGGCAATATCCTTTGAAACATTTTTATGCTGCTAACTTTTCTCTTTTCAATTTTTGAATATGCCTGTTGTGTAATGTTCATATTCTTTGCAACTGTATATTGTGTAAAGCCTTTTACCTGCCTTAGTTTACGGATGGCTTCGCCGTGGATTAATCTTTGTTTCATGAGGGGAAATAAAAAAATTTCAAGATTAAGTTTTTAGGGAATTATTTTTGTACCCCAAATATAGAAAAGGTTGTGAGATGTTAAAATTTAAAAAGGTTGTATTTTACAACCCCTGAAAAAATTGTTATTTAAATACTTATAATCAAATTTGAGCATTAATTAGTACTGCTTTATTTGATTATGAAATTACCCTTTACGCAAAATGAACTTTGGCAAACTGTTTACGATTGGTTATTAGCTACGGGCAACCAGGTTAATAAAACTTATTGTCGGCAAGAAATTACAAGCCACCCAGATTACCCTGCACTAACGGCAGTTACCGATTTTTTAGATGCTGGCGCCATGAATTACGAAGCTGTACAGGCTGATGTTTCATATATACACGAATTTAATTACCCGGCATTGGCACATATAAAACAACTGGGGCAGGAGTATATGCATATTATAAATAGGGCTGCAGATTGGGATAAGGAAAATTTAATTACCCAGTATTGGAGTGGTGTTAGCATTTTTCCTTGTAAAAATTCCAATTGGCTAAGTAAGGAAAATAGCACATATAATAGCAGACAAAGAAATCAACAGTTAGTAACATTATTGCTACTTACCGGCTTTGCAGGATTGCTGGCCTTTAGCCTGGCACAGGGTTTTAGTGTAGTAAAATTATTGCATGGCTTTTTGGCCTTTGCAGGCATTGCAATAAGTATATTACTGCAGGGTGTTGAACTTGGCGTGCAAAATGATTTAGTGAAGCAGGTATGTGGTACAGTAAACAAAGTTGGCTGCGCTGTAGTTTTAAAAACCCGCTTTGCCAAAGGCATTTTGAGCTTTACTGCAGCCGACATGTCACTTATTTATTTTGCCACTCAGTTTTTATTAATAGCCTTATACCCACCTGTATTTATAGTAGTAAATATTATGGCAATAACAAGCCTATCTGTAGTGGGCTGGAGTATTTACACACAAGCAAAATTGGTGAAGCAATGGTGCGCCCTTTGCTTGGGTGTGGCAGGCGTATTGCTGTTGCAGGGTAATGCAGCAGTTTATTATTTCACTGCAAATACAAATACTATTACCGCCTTATCATTTACTACCTTTGCGGCCTTGTATGTTATGCTGGCTGCTCTTTGGTGGCCGGTAAAAAGCCTTTTAAAAACCAATCATGCCAATACCCAAAAACTTGCCGAACTTAAAAAATGGAAAATGGATGCCAGCCTTTTTAAAACCCTGTGGGAAAAAGAACAGCAGGTAGATACCACCTTTTGGGAAAACGATTTAGTGATAGGCAACCTCCAGGCGCCCATTTTAATAACGGTGGCTTGCAACCCATACTGTGGCCCTTGTGCCAAAGCCCATAAACAGTTAGACGAAATGCTGGAAAGGCATAAGAATAATATTTGTGTACAAGTACGATTTTTATGCAATATATCAGATAGTACAGATAAAAGAACAAAGGCAGTAAAATCTATTTTGCAAAATGCCATTGCCAACCCATCGCAAGTGGCTGTAATGCTTACAGATTGGTTTGAATGGATGGATTATAAAAAATGGGTAAATAAATGGAGTTTTGGAGGCAGTTATGTAGTTAAATCACAATTGGAGAAACATAACCAATGGGTAAAAGACACACATGTACAATTCACACCTACTTTTTATTTAAACAAACACAAAATACCAGCCAGGTACCGGCTGGAAGAAATATCGGGAATGATACCAGCATTAAAAGAAATCTTAAAGGAGAATAAAAATATTGTAGAATAAACCCAATAATGTTAAGTAGGCATATTTAACAACTGCTGTCATTGGGCAATAACAAAAAAGCATACTTAACAGCAGGGTATGTATAAATTTTAACTTTTTACAAATGAAACATTTAACAAAAGCTGAACTTAAAGGTATTATGGGAGGAAGGTATCCAGCATGTACTGCATCGGCATCTTGCGCTAACGGGCATACACTTACTTGCGCTGGAAATATGGACGGTTCAATGGGATGTAATGGCCAGGATGGAGTGGGCGTAGGTTGTTATTATTATGAGAATAATCACTGGACTTATGCAATTGCTAGCTGTTCTGGTGCTATCAACTGGACTCCAGTACCATAGTATTCATTAATTAAATTTAAAAAAAATGAAAAAACTAACTAAAAAAGATTTAGCAAATATTTATGGAGGTAAGTACTATAATTTAGCAAGCTGTGGAGTGGAGTGTGATGACCATCTAATCCATAGTTTTGATTGTGGTGAAAATGGCTGCAGTACGAATAGTATAGGCTTGGTTGATTGTTATAACACAACTTCCGGACAACTTGTTTCTCAAAATAATAACCCTTGTCCTGCATAATTAAGCATCCATAATAATTCAAGAATAACAAAAATTCCATGCTTGATGCTTTTTTATAAGCATGGAATCTTTTAAATTAATTTATCAAAATGAGAAATTGTGCTGTATTTATCTTATGCTTAATTTCCTGTATGTCTGTTGCTCAAAATACCTGTACCATTTCAGGGAGAATTGAGGGGCTTGGCACTGGAAAAAAAGTTTACCTGGCAAATAGAGGGTTTGGTATAGGGCCTGCTTTCGCCGAAAATAAATTCGATTCAGTTTTATCTATTAATGACAGTTTCCGTTTTGAGCCTTTTAGTTTTAGATTCATTGAAAGGCGTAGTATAGATTTTGAAACTGTTGATGGCTGGATAACTTTCCTAATTGATAGTGGTATGATTTATATTAAAGCCAGGGCAGATTCCCTTTTTGCAACTAAAAGGGTATACGGCTCAACAAATAACGATATTTTTCTAAAGTACCAAAAAGAATTTTACAAACCATGGACAGATAGCCTAAAGAACTTTAACACACAATACAATTTATATAAGAAGAATGGCGACAGTGCTAAGGCAACACAATATATTGATTCTGCCTTGACCTCATATAAGAAAGCTGCTATTTTGTTTTTCCGCAATAATGTAAAGGCTTCAGCATTTGCAGCATTTGCAGCCCTTTCAAGTAGAAGGTATGTTGAAAACTTTCCGGATAGTGAATTAAAAAAATATTTCTTAATACTGCCACTATCGGTGCAGGAAAATCCACATTGGGACAATCTGAAATATAAAATATTGGGTGATTTTGAAAAAAATATTTCAATAGGCGCTAAGCTTCCAAATTTCTCATTTACTGATTCAACAGGTAAAAAACAATATCTCTATAACATTAGGTCAAAATACAAATTGTTGGATTTTTGGGCAAGTTGGTGCAAACCATGTATTGCCTTAGTGCCGGCAATAGACTCTGCTGTTAATCTATATAAGCTCCAGGGCTTACAATTGGTATCAATTAATCTGGATAATAAGTTGGGTACTTTTCAAAAAAATTTTGGGAAATATAATATTGACTGTATAAAGCTTTATTCCGAGAGTCCGGGAACTTCACCCATCTACAAATACTTTGCTCATTATTCTATTCCTTTCATGGTTTTATTGGACGAGAACAACAGGCTTGTAAAATACAATATCCACTTAGATGAATTAGCACGATTCATTAAATAAATTGCAGGTTGCCTAAATGAAAACTAGTTTTCCTTATTTGCATCAGCTTGATTCTATGGACTGCGGCCCCACCTGCCTGTACATGATATGCAGGTATTATGGGCGTAAAGTAAATATTGAGTTTTTAAGAGAACAAACAGAAATTGGCAAAGAGGGTGTAAATATGCTGGGTATATGCAACGCCGCAGAAAAAATTGGTTTTAAAACACTTGCAGTAAAGCCAACCATAAACGAGCTTATAGAGGCAGCAAAGCTTCCTGCGATACTGCATTGGGGCCAAAACCATTTTGTAGTACTCTATGCAATAAAAAAGTCACCATCTTTCCCGCCTTGGGTTATTATGAAAGGATGCAAATTTTATATTGCTGACCCCGGTAAAGGACTGTTATCTTTTTCGCAACAGGAGTTTGAACAATATTGGGTGAGTGGTTCAGTTTGTGATGGTAAAACAGGGGTTACTTTAATAATAGAACCTACTAAAGTTTTTTATGATCAAAAAAGAGAGGGCAGTAATGCCGGCCATAAAAAAGGCTTTGCCAATATCCTTCCATACTTGTACCCATATAAAAAATTAATTGTGCAGCTTTGCCTCGGTATGTTGCTGGGCAGTATGCTGCAACTGGTTTTACCCTTCATGTCTCAGTCGGTAGTTGATACGGGTATCAATACCGCTAACCTGCATTTTGTATATTTTATTTTAATTGGCCAACTGGCTTTGTTTGCTGGTAGGCTTGCCGTAGATTTTATAAAAGCATGGATACTCTACCACATCAGCAGCAGTATTAACATTGCTTTGCTTACCGATTTTTTAATAAAGCTCATGAAGTTGCCTGTGGGCTATTTCGACAGTAAAAAAACCGGGGATATATTACAGCGAATCAACGACCACCAACGCATACAAAATTTTTTAACCGGCACTTCGCTCACAACTTTATTTTCAGTATTTAACCTCATAGTTTTCTCTATAGTATTGGGCATGTACAACCTGCCCATTTTTTTTGTGTTTTTGCTGGCTGCGGTTTTATATACTGCCTGGGTAATTGTGTTTCTTAAAAAGCGTAAACAATTAGATTATCGCCAATTTGAAGTATCGGCAGCCGAGCAAGGAAAAACCATGGAGTTGATACAGGGCATGCAAGAAATAAAACTACACGGTTGCGAAAAACAAAAGCGCTGGCAATGGGAGCATTTAAAAGCCAAAAGTTTTAAAATAGGAATGAAAAACCTTGCCCTTAACCAATGGCAGCAAACCGGGGCGTTTTTTATTAATGAGGGCAAAAATATCATCATTACATTTTTGGCTGCCAAAGCGGTGATTGATGGTAACTTAACCCTTGGGGCCATGGTGGCAATTCAATATATAATAGGCCAATTAAACGGGCCCATCGAGCAAATTATTGGGTTTGTGCAAAGCTGGCAACTTGCCAAAATAAGTTTGGACAGGTTGAATGAAATACATAAACTTAAAGATGAAGAGAATATAACTGAAAAATTATCATCGAAAATACCCTTTGACCATTGTATCAAAATAAAGGATATTAGTTTTAAATATGCCGGTGCCGGTAATGAAAATATTTTAAAGAATATTGAATTGCTGGTGCCTCAGGGAAAGGTTACTGCTATTGTGGGTAATAGTGGGAGCGGCAAAACTACTTTATTAAAACTGCTGCTTAAATTTTATGAAAATTATAAGGGAAGCATAAGTGTGGGTGAAAGCAATTTTGAAAATATCAGCCACCGTGTATGGCGAAAAAATATTGGCGTGGTAATGCAGGAGAGCTTTATTTTTAGTGATTCCATAGCAGCCAATATTGCAGTAAGCGATGATCAGCCATCTATAAATAAATTAAGGGACGCAGCCCGTATTGCAAACGTACTCGATTTTATTGAAAGCCTTCCACTTGGTTTTTACAGCAAAATAGGTGCCGATGGCAATGGCATAAGCGCCGGCCAAAAGCAACGGATTCTAATTGCACGTGCCATATATAAAAATCCCGATTATATTTTTTTGGATGAAGCCACTAATAGTTTAGATGCAAATAATGAAATGACCATCCTTAAAAACCTGGAGCAGTTTTTTAAAAACAGAACGGTGATTGTAGTGGCACACCGACTGAGTACGGTAAAACATGCACATCAAATTGTGGTAATTAACAAGGGGATTATTACCGAAGTAGGGACACACGAAACCCTGGTGCAGCAGCGGGGAGCATATTATACTTTAATAAAAAACCAACTGGAAATGGGTACGTAAAATAGCGTTTGATTTAAGAACATTGAGAAGAAATTTCAAAAATATTCCGTAGATTGATACTGTGCACGGTATAAATAAGTTGCCTGCGGATTAATAATAATTCTCACAGTGAGCAGCTGCTGTGAACAAATAGTTTAAGTTTTAAAAATGAAAAAGTTGGAAAGAAAAGACCTTGCTAAGATTATCGGTGGTTATTTGAGGCCATCGCCTTATTGCTAAGATGAATGTGTTGAAAATAGCGATTGCGATAGCGGCAAGGTTTGTAAACAAGAAACCTGCCCTGACACAACAAGTAAACAAGGGGTTTGCAAAAAAGCATAACTTCATCCGCTAAATGCATGCCGATATATTAACGGCATGCTTTTTCTATAGCAAAATATTAAAAAGTGCAAAAAATATAATTAACAATCCTTCTTTAAACTAAAATGGTTTATAAAATATTACTCTTCACATGTAACCTTGCTTTTGCAAATTGTAAATTGTTATTTGGGCAAACTAGACATTGGCTTTTTATTGACACAACTTTAGGTGTGAGTTTTAGCGTTAGAAACTTGAGGGATATTGCAATAATCAATACACCTAACGATTATTTGCTACAGACGGGTATTTTAGATGTACAGGATACTATTGTTTTAGAGAATACATATAGTAAAATTAAAATAAAGGAACTTTACGATTCCATTTATATTTTTGGAAATAAACAAATAGTGAAATATTTTTCCTCAAAAGATGATTTGTTATTATGGATGTGGGGCAATTTGCCTACAGTGTATAATGACCATGAAAGTACAGTCTTGGCCTTACAAAAGCAATTTATTAAAGATAAAATTTTAGAAAGTTCTATATTGAGATTTGTGAACTTTAAAAGACGTGAACTGGGCAAAGGGTTTGTGAAGTGGTATTTAAGCAAATGCCCGTTTTCAATTCAAAATAACGAAAGCGCTATAATCTTAAGTAATTATTTACAGGAAAAGGAGAGTATTCAACTTAATGAAATTGTTAAAATAAAACTGCTTTCTGCAAAAGAAGTGCCTGTAAAATTAGGAGAAATTTTTTCTGAAAAAAAATTTTTACTTGTTGATTTTTGGGCCTCCTGGTGTGTTCCATGTAACGAAAAATTTGATGATTTTGCAAGGCTTGCTTTAAATTTCAAAAAAGGTTCTATTGTATTTGCCCGATTGTCAATTGATACAAAAAAAGCCGTTTGGTTAAAGCAATTAAAAACAAACCTGGCATCCTCAAAAACACCTTGTTCCCAAATACTTGATTTATGGGACATAAGTGGAGCGTTTCAAAACCTGCTTTCTATTAAATCTGTTCCAAACCTTGTATTGATAGATATTTCAAGCCATAAAGTTTTTTATTTTAGTTATACAAAGTACGGGCTAAAAGATTTAAATGAACATTTTAATACAAGGGCTGGTTATTGATGATTAATGCCTAAGAAATTAGAGCATGCCTTAATTTTTTTTTTAAGTTTTATTCCTTGCCCGGGAAAGTTAGTATACTTGAAGTAATCGCCTAAAACTACTGTATATGCCTTATCAAAATGTAAATGGCAATGATTTCTCCGGTGCCATTTCCCAAAATGGAGCCAGAGATAGTGAAATTGTTTATTCATCTGAAGTTGCGGAGATTATTTCAATAAAACCTGCATGGATTGTGCAAAAAGGCATCGGCTTTTTTTTAGTAATATTTAGTATTGTAGTGATGCTTACATTTTTTATACAATATCCCGATGTGGTAAATGCTGGCGCAAGGCTTGTTTCTACTAATCCGCCGGTAGAATTAAAAACAAAACTTACCGGAAAGTTACTCAAGCTGTATGTTAAAGAAAGGGATAAAGTAAGCAAAAACCAGGTAATAGCTTCAATGGAAAGTGTGGCAAATGCAGATGCAGTAATAGGTTTATACCATCAACTCTTGCCCTTAAGGCGCATAATTGACAGTGCATATAAATTGCCATCCTTACAGCAGTTTGAAATAGAAATGGAGTTTGCAAGCCAGGTTACAGGTCTGGGTGAAGTACAGGATGAGTACAATAGTTTTATTACTGCATTTCGCTTGTTTACACAATATTTAAAAGAAGGATATTTTTTAAAAAAGAAAGCAATGTTGCTGGTAGATATTGTATTGCTGCAAAAGCAACTGCGTAACTTAGATGTACTAAAAGGGATGACAAAAGCAGATATAGAGTTGGCAGAGAAAAATTTTGCAGCCAACGAATCCCTCTATAAAGATAAAGTGGTGGCCGATGTAGAATTCCGAAGTGAAAAAAGCAAACTTATCAGTAAAAGAATGGGCTTGCCGCAAATAAATGCTTCTTTAATAAGCAATGAATCTGCCCTGCACGAAAAAACAAAAGAAATCCTTCAATTAGAGAATGAGATTGCCCAGCAAAAAAATATATTTTTCGGGGCACTTAATAAGTTCATCTCAAAATTAGAGCAATGGCAAGCTACTTATATTATTAAATCCCCCATTAATGGAAAGGTTAGTTTTTCTGAATTTATTGCCGAAAATCAAATTTATCTCATTAACCATACAATCTGCTATGTAAACCCGGAAGGAGCAAGTTATTATGTTCAGGTATCTATACCTCAAAACAATTTCGGGAAAATTAGAACAGGCCAAAACGTATTAATCAAGCTGGCGGCCTATCCTTTCGCTGAATTTGGTTCTTTAAAAGGCCAACTCAACTATATTTCGCAAATACCAACTGATAGTGGATTTGCTGGAAGAATAATACTGCCAAATGGCTTAATTACCAACCAGCATAAATTGCTTAAATATAGAGAAGGGCTATATGCAGAAGTAGGTGTTATTACGGCCAACAGGCGATTAAGCGACAGACTGTTTGCTTCTTTAATTGCCGTATTTGAAAAAAAATAAAGCATTCGCATAATGGGAAGAAAAAAATTATGTGAATACAGATTACGGCTGTTTAATCTTTTTTACCCGAAACATCTCCTGCCAGAAACGTTGTAAACTATCATTCAATTAATATGGTCGCAAAAAGGTTGTGAAATGTTAAATTTTTAAATAGGTTGTATTTTACAACCCTGCTCTCCATTGTTGTTTAAAAATTTACAGCAAACTTAGTGCTACGAAATTTCATAGTTAAAATTTGCAGGTTTAAGCAGTGCGTAATGCTTAAATAAGTTGCCAGCAAATAAGTAAAATTGTACACAGTGCGCAACTGCTGTGAAAAAATTTAAATTTTAAGGAAATGAAAAAGTT
>Ga0138256_10008217_pt1 | contig 10978 bp, 2 predicted proteins | sample KNB2016incub_MG_FD_105486 | JGI IMG/M metagenome (GOLD analysis project Ga0138256, IMG submission 105486) | Active sludge microbial communities from wastewater in Klosterneuburg, Austria - KNB2014incub_MG | ecosystem: Engineered > WWTP > Activated sludge > Unclassified | place: Austria... | reverse complement strand
GAGCTTGAATTCAAAGTCGAAGAGCCCGTTCGCAGGGACGCCCGCGTCTTTAAGGCGTCCCTGGTACGCGAAGGAGGTGCCAAGGGGTGCCGAATATGAGGGAACGCTCGGTAGCACCAGCGCGAGAATCAGGAGAATCGTGGCTGTTCGTTTCATGCTCTTTCCTCAAACAAAGGGGGGATGCTTCCTTAGACGGTCCCGCCTGCCGGCTTTCCCGGGGGCGCCTTGGAAAATGGGGATTCACATTGGAAAACGTCGCAGGAACACAAACCGAACATTGAATCGCAGAAAGAACATTGCTACCCTCCGTCGCAACCCTCACATCCATCATGGAGTCCTCGGCTTATCCGTTCGTCCAGGCTTCCGACGAACCCACCGGCAGCCTGCTGCTGCGCGTGGCCGCCGGAGAGGACGGGGCTCGTTCGGCCCTGGTGAACCGCTATCTCGCACCTCTGGAACGGTTTGCCCGCGGCCGTCTCCCGCTCGGCGCGCGCGACATGGTGGATACGGGAGACATCGTTCAGGAAGTCCTGATCCGCTCGCTTAATCACGTCGCCCAGTTCGACAATCGCGGCACGGGGGCGCTGTTTGGCTACCTGCGGCAGGCCGTGCTCAACCGTCTCCGCGACGAGTCGCGCCGCGTGGCGCGGACGCCGCCTCGGGACGCCCTGCTCGATGCGAAGGACACTCAGCCTTCGCCCCTCGAGGAACTGCTCGGCCGGGAAACCCTCGAGAACTTCGAACGCTCGCTGCTGACGCTCGAACCGGACGAACAGGCGGCAGTACTGGCCCGCGTCGAGATGGGCATGACCTATCCCGAAATAGCGCGCGACCTCGGCAAGCCCTCGGCGGATGCCGCGAGGATGTTCGTGGGACGGGCTCTCGCGAAGTTGTCGCGAGCAATGGCGGAAGCGTCGGACGCTGTGGAGAGGCCGCCGGAGAGATAGATGGGCAGCGTCGCGGGCGGCGACAATCCAGGCGGCGCGGATCCGCGTCTTGAAGACGCGGCGCTTCTGCTCGTGTCCCTCGCGGTGGCGGACGGTTCGTCGCCGGACGATGTCGGCCTTCCGCTGAACGAGTCGGCCCGCCTCAAAGGTCCGCTCACCGCACTGCACGCCATCGAGCGCGTGCGCCAGGCGCTGGCTCGGCAGCAGATTCACGAACCGCGGCTTCCTCCCGGCCAGATGCTTGGACCCTACGAAGTCGGGCCCCTGATCGCGGTGGGCGGCATGGGCGAGGTGTACCAGGCGCGCCACTCGCGACTCGGCCGGGCGGTGGCGATCAAGATCGTCGGCCGACGCTCAAGCTTCGACGCCGCGGCGGTGGCGCGGTTTGAGCGGGAGGCCAGACTCGCGGCGAGTATCAGCCACCCCAATCTCGCCACACTCTATGAAGTGATCGACCTCGACGGGCGGTTGTGTCTGGTGTTTGAATTGCTCCTGGGCGAAACCCTCCAGTCGCGGCTGTCCCTTGGCGCCCTCCCCCCCGGCGAGGCAGCTCGCGTCGGGGAGCGAGTTGCGCGTGGTCTCGCCGCCCTCCACGCGGCCGGCGTCACGCATCGCGACATAAAGCCCGGCAATATCTTCCTGTGCGCGGATGGCGCGGTGAAGGTCATCGACCTCGGAATCGCCCGTTCGGTGGAGCGTTCGACAGACGACAGCACGACCGGATATTCAATACTGGGCACGCCTTCGTACATGCCGCCGGAGAGGATCAAGAGGGGCGTGTTCACACCGGCGGGCGACGTGTTCTGCCTGGGTGTGGTGCTCCACGAGGCGATGGCCGGGAGGCATCCGTTCCGCCGGGACACCCTCGATGCCACCCTTGCGGCGATCGTCGACGGAGAGCCCCTGGGCGCCTCGTTCCCCGGTCCCTTCGTTCAGGTTTTCGACCGGTGTCTTCGAAAGGAGCCCTCCGAGCGGCCCTCGGCTTTTCAGGTGGCCGAGGCCCTCGTCGCAATACAGTCGGGCCACTCCCCGCGGCTCGATCCGCGCGGAACGACGCTGAAACCCAGTGCGCGCGTCGCCGTAGCCGGGTTGGTGGTTCTGGGCGCTGCGCTGCTCGCGACCACCGTGGGCGATCCCGCCGCGCCCAGCGGGTCGTCCACGACTCCCTCGCCACCCTCCCGGCCCTCGCCCGCAGCGATTGAACCCGGGCTCTACCGTGATTTCCTGGAGGCCCAGGCCCTTGTGGACAACGCCTCGCCCGCTTCGCTCAAGCGCGCGGGCGAACTCTATCGCCGCGTGCTCGAGTCGACGCCGGATTTCGCACTTGGCTGGGCGCGGTACGCGAACTTTCTCCAGATGGTCTCCTCCTTCACGGACGCCGTGAACCCGGGCCCAACTCAGGCTGAGGGACTGAAAGCAGCCACACGCGCCTCGACGCTGGACCCGAATCTGGGCCTCGCACATCAGGCCATGGCGGACCTGCTCGCTCAGGCGAACGATTGGGAGGGAGCGGAGGCCGCGATACGGCGCGCGCTGCAGTTGGACCCGAACGCCGCCGAGACCCACCACAGCTACTCCGTCTCAATCCTCATTCCGATGGGCCGACTGCAGGAGGCCGAGCGACACTCGTTGCGCGCGGTTGAGCTTCAGCCGTACGGCAGCACGTATGCCGAAGCCCTTGGCCGGGTCTATTACTTTCAGCGTCGCTTCGAAATGGCCCATCGGCAGTGGGCGAGCGTGCTCGAGCGAAGCCCTCGCGAGTTGGCGTCAATGTGGCGGAAGGGGCAGGTTGAGATCCTGATGGGGCAGCCGGTCGCGGCTCTCGAGTCCTTCGCTCTCGCAGATTCGTTCACTCCCGGCATCCAAAAGGGCCAGGCCTTGATTGCGGTGGCGCGAGCCCAATCCGGCGACGTCAAAGGCGCCCGAGCGATTCGCGACCGGCTGATTGCCCTCCGGCGGAACGGTCGATACGTCTCGCCAACACTCCTGGGCGTCATCGACGTGGGACTGGGCGACACCGACAGTGCCTTCCAGAACCTGATGGAGGCGTGTCAGGCACGGGCCGACTGGGTCCGCTATGCGAAGGTGGACCCACTCCTGGATCCGATCCGGACCGACCCGCGTTTCAACGAACTTCTGCGCTGTCTGCGACTCACGCCCTGAGCCTACGGTTTTGCTTCCGGCACAACCCACAGCAGGAACGGAGCGCCGCTCAGTGTGTATTCCGCTCGGAAGTTCACATCGACCGTGCCGCCCGGACCGATGGGCCCGGTGGTCACTCTCCAGGTTGAGTTGAGGCCTCCATTGGGAAGCGTGCCCGCCGGATAGGGTCCTACCGGGACAAACGGCGTAGTCACGAAGTATCCCGCCGATGGCATGCCCTCGAGCGTCACTCCAAGGAATGGGCCGAACGCTGCGCTGTCCGTCGGTCGCAGGTCCGCATCTCCCGGGGTCGGGCTGTTGACGGTCGTGATGCTCGTGATCTTGAAGCGGAGCGCGCTCAACATGCCGGCCGAGTTGTTCGTGAAGGTCCGCCGGAACTCCAGCGCCTTCGGCGCGACGTTCACTACGCCGGTAAACTCGACGGGGCCGTCGGCCATGGTCACATCCGCGTGCGATCGCTCTGTCTCGGCCGCCTGATTCTCCGGCGACGGGCCGCCGAGGATGGCGGCGACCGGGCCATAGTTACCGGCATCCACCGCCACCAAAACGAAGTCCGTCGAACTGTCGCCGGTGTCTTGAAGGGTCGCACCCGCGCCGGCCGCGTGCTTCCTCACGAACGAGTAGTTGTTCGCGAAGGGGCCGGCGCCGATCCCCGTGAGTCCCGTCGGACCCTCGATGTACTGCGTCGCCACATCCGGGGCGAATCCCACGGCGTCCAGAGGTGTCGAGACAACGAAGCTCGCCACGTCCGCGGTCGCAAACAACGCCAGCCCGGTGTCGTCGGTTATCCCGGTCGTCCAGGTGGCATCGGGCGCCCCTGCATTGGGGCCGCCGTAGCTGCTCAGGCTGTACCCGATGCTGTTCACAGCGAGGAAATGACCTCGCGCCGGTATCGTCGTCCCGTTCGGAATCACGAACACCGGGGTTCCGCCCGACTTCGCCACTGAGTATCCGGGCGAGAAGTCCGTGGCGTGGACGGTGATGTCGCTCGAGGTCGTGTTCGCGATCTCGATGAACTCGTCATCGGCGCCACCCGGGCCGCGGAACCGGAACTCCGAGATCACCAGCGCTCCACTCGGAACCGCGTCATCGTTCAGGATCGTCCCGCTTGCCGTGTCGTCCGAAATGTTTACGATTCCGAGCGGGAACGAGGGCAGCGAAGCGTTTGAGATCGTCACCGTGAACGTCTCGTGCGCCTCCACGGTAGCGTCGCCATTCACCAGCACCGTCACCGTAGTCGACGTAGCACCCGCCGCGATGAAGCCGTTTCCGGAGACCACCTGCAGGTAGTCGTTGTCGGCGAGCGTCGCGGTTCCGTCCGTCGTATCGAAGTCGAAGGCGACTCCGCCCGAAGGCGCGGGATCAGGAATAGTCACACTGAAGTTCAGTGAGGCCTGACCGCTGTCGGTCTCCACGATCTGCGCGTCGTCGATGCTCAGGGCGAGCGAGTCGTCGTTGTTGATCGTGCCCGCTCCCTGACCGCCCAGGATCGTCACCGCGGTATTCGGCGAAGAGAGATTCACCACGAAGCCCTCGTCCGCTTCCAGAACATCGTCCCCGTTCACCGTCACATTGAACTGCTGCGTGGTTTGGAGCGGAGGGAAGGTGAGCAGGACGTTCGAGCGCGGAACATAGTCACCATTCGCGGTCGTCGCCGTGCCGTTCGCAGTGCTGGCGCGCACCGTGATCGTCCGGCCGCTCGCCGCCGAGAGGGATACCGTGAAACTGGCAAGCGTCGTCGATGGCGTGTTGCCCTCCGTCACCGTCGCGTTCCCGATCGACACGGTCGGAGTCGGATCGTCATCCGCGATCGTCATGATCGCGGTACTTGGACTCGCCGAGGCGTTCACCGGCCCCGTGAGAGTGGCGCGGAATGTCTCCGCCGCCTCATCCAGGAGATCATCGAGGATCGGCGCCACCAGAGTCTGCGGCGTGTTGTCACCGGGCGTCCAACTCAGGACAATGGGCGCAACTGCGCTGTAGTCCACTCCCGAAATCGCGGTGCCGAAGACCGGATCCGTTTGAGCCGTCACGGTCACCGGACGCCCGGTCAGCGAACTCAGGCTCACCGTGAAGGTCGCCGTACCCGCCGCCTCCCCTACCGGCGACGACGTCGCCACGATCGAGAGAACGGGCGCCACGTCGTTGTCCGCAATCGTGCCCGTGCGGCTGATCGTGCCCGCTCCCACGTTCGCCAAGCCGCTCAGTTGGACCGAGAACGTCTCGTTGAACTCATCGATCAGGTCATCGATGATGGTCACATGGACCGTCTTCGACGTCTCACCAGGAGCGAAGGTCACAACCTGGCTCAGGGGGTTGAAGTCCGCCTGAGGAAACGGCGGTGCCATCTGCTGCGCGGTTCCATCAATCGCCGTCGCCGTGACCATCACCGTCTCCACGCTCTGACGATTCAACGTCACCGTGAAGACATACGGAGAAACCGCTTCTCCCTGGTTCGTCAGGGCCGTCACCGACACCGTCGGCTGCAACTCGTTGTCCGTGATCAATCCATTCCCCGTGCCGATCCCGATAACGCCGTTCGCGGCAGCGCTCAGGTTGACGAAGAAACTCTCCTTCGTGCCAAGTGTCCCGCCTTCGTAGAGCGTGTCGTTGATGGTCGGAATCCCGACGTTTTGTGAGAGCACCGTGGCGTTCGCTGCGAACGTGACCACCGTCCCCGGGTTCGCGGTGTAGTCCGCCTGCGGGAAGGGAGCCGTCACAACCCCGTTCGCCGTGCCGTCCGCCGTGGTCGCGGTCACCGAGACCGGCAGGTAGCTCCCGTTCGACAACGTCACCGCGAAGTTCGCCAAAGCACCTTCCGTTACTGTCCGGTTCCCGATCGATATCGTCGGCGGTGTGTCGTCGTTCAGTACCGTCGTGCTGGCCGTGGAGTTTCCACCAACAACCACGCCGCTATCAGCGGCCGTCAGAGTCAAGATCACGCTCTCGTCGATCTCAAACTTGGTGTCGCGACGGATCGCCACCGTGATGTTCCGGGTTGTCGCCGCCGCGCTGAAGTTCACCGTGCCCGAAAGCACGGGGTAATCCTCTGGCGCCACCGCGGTTCCCGTCAGCGTGTAGTCGACGTTGAAGGCCGTTGCCGGACCCGTGCGGGTCAGCGTGAAGACGAAGTTGGTGGTGCCGGTCGGAGAACCCTCGTTCGCTGGGGCCGGCGTGCCCGTGATGTTCACCTGGGTCGTGGTCGAAGGAACGCACACCGTCGCACCGGCGCCCGAAGTGAAGCCGGGAGCGCACGCGGTCTGGGTGGTCGCACCCAAACCCGGGACATAGAAGCCAGGCGAGGCGAGCGTGCAGGATGCCTGCCCAGAAAGCTGCTGGTAGGAGCCCGCCGAACACGGTGTGGCCGCAATCGCCGCGGCCGCATTCACGAACGAGCCCGCAGGCGCCGGATTACAGGATGTCTGGCCGGTTAAGGGCTGGAAGGAGCCGGCGGAGCAGGGTACCTCGAACGTTGCGCCGGCCGCGGCAACGAAGTGGCCTGCGGCCGCGGGAACGCAGACGGCGGGAGAATCCAGTCCATTGGCTGACCACTGCCCCGCCACGCATGAGAAGGGCGTGGTGTTGCGGAGGATCGAGACGTTGCTGCTGCCCACGTTCGCCGCTGCAAGATCCTGCTTCCCATCCCCGTTGAAGTCCGCAACCGCGACCGAATACACACCGTTCCCCGCACCAAAGTGGGCCGCAGGGGCAAAACCTCCCAAACCGTTGCCGATCAGAATCGAAACGTCGTTGCTATTTGAATTCCCTGCCGACAGATCCTGCTTCCCGTCGCCATTGAAGTCGCCCACCGACACAGAATACGGAGTGCTTCCCACGGCGAAGTAGACCGCAGCGGCAAAACCTCCCAGGCCATCACCGGTCAGAATTGAAACGCTATCGCCGTTTAGGTTCGCCGTCGCCAGATCTTCCTTTCCGTCCCCGTTGAAGTCCCCTACCGCCACCGAAACCGGCCGGCCGGCCACCCCGAAGTTGACCGCCACGGCAAAGCCCCCAAGACCGTCGCCGATCAGGATCGCGACGCTATTGGCCCCGTGTCGCGGCACGGCCAGATCATGCTTCCCATCCCCATTGAAGTCGCCCACCGACACGGCGAATGCTCCGACTCCGACTCCGAAGTTGACCGGAGGGCCAAAACCGCCCAAACCGTTCCCGATAAGAAGCGACACATCGTAACTGCCATTGTTCGCCGTCGCCAGATCCTGCTTCCCGTCTCCGTTGAAGTCGCCCACCGCCACAGACATCGGATTCGTCCCCACCCCAAGGTTGACCGCTGCGGCAAAACCGCCCAAACCATCGGCGATAAGAACCGAGACGTCGCTGCTGTCGTAGTTAGCCGTCGCTAGATCCGGGTTCCCGTCCCCGTTGAAGTCGCCCGTCGCCACAGAATAAGGACTGCTCCCCACGCCCACGTCGACAGAAGGGGAGAAACCGCCCGAGCCATTGCCGATAAGGACGGAGACGTCGTTACTGCCGAGGTTCGCGACCGCGAGATCCTGCTTCCCGTCCCCGTTGAAGTCACTCACAGTTTGAGAAAACGGGCTGGCTCCCGTAGAAAAGCTAGGCGGAGCCGCAAAATCTCCCAAGCCGTCACCGGCAAGAACCGAGACGTTACTGCTGGACGCGTTCGCCACGACCAGGTCCTGTTTCGAGTCCCCGTTGAGGTCCGCCACCGCCACCGCATAGGGGGCGATCCCCACACCGAAGTGGACCGCTGCGGCAAAACCACCCGCGCCGTTGCCGACAAGAACCGAGAGGTTGTTGTCGCCGTTCGGCGTCGCCAGATCCTGCTTCCCGTCCCCATTGAAGTCGCCCACTGCCAACGAAGCCGGGCCGGTTCCAACCACGAAGTGGACCGCGGCGGCAAAGCCACCCAACCCGTTGCCGGCAAGAACCGAGACGTCGTTGCTGCCATTGTTCGGCGTCGCTAGATCCTGCTTCCCGTCCCCGTTGAAGTCGCCCACCACCACCGAAGACGGATTGGCTCCCACACCGAAGTTGACCGCGGCGGCAAAACCACCCAAACCGTTGCCGATAAGGATCGAGACATCGTTGCTGCCATTGTTCGCCGTTGCCAGATCCTGCTTCCCATCCCCGTTGAAGTCGCCCACAGCCAACGAGGCCGGGTTGGTTCCCGCCACGAAGTTGACCGCGGGTGCGAAACCGGCCAAACCGTCGCCTATGAGAATCGAGACGTTGTTGCTGTTGACGTTCGCCGTCGCCAGATCCTGCTTTCCGTCCCCGTTGAAATCGCCCACCGCCACCGAGCGCGGAGAAGCTCCCACGCCGAAGTTGACCGCAGCGCCAAAACCGCCCAAGCCATCACCGATCAGCAACGAGACGTCGTTGCTACCAATGTTCGCCGTCGCCAGATCCCGCTTCCCGTCCCCGTTGAAGTCCTCCACCGCCACCGAATAAGGGTTGGTTCCAGCACTGAAGTTGACCGCAGCGGCGAAGCCGCCAAAACCGTTGCCGATAAGAACCGCGACATCGTTGACGAGGTTCGCAGTCGCCAAATCGTGCTTCCCATCTCCGTTGAAGTCACCCACTGCCACGGAATAGGGGTAGTAGCTTCCAACCGGCCATGTGGTATTCGCGTAGAAGCTCACCTGGGCTGGCCCCGGGATGACAGGGAGGCACACGGTCGCGCCCGCAGCGGAAGTGAAGCCGGGCGCGCAGGCCGTCTGGGTGGTCGCACCGGAGCCCGGTACGTAGAAGCCGGGCGATGCGAGTGTGCAGGAGGTCTGGCCGGTCAAGGACTGATAGGAACCGGGAGCGCAGAGCGTCGCCATCGAGGCGCCGGTGATGTTCACAAAGGAGCCTGCGGGAGACGGGTCGCACGAGGCCTGGCCGGTCAGCGGCTGAAAAGAGCCCATAGCGCACGGCGTCGCAGCGGTGGCTGACGTGGAATTGACGAAGGAGCCGGCAGGCGCGGGGTTGCACGACGATTGCCCGGCGAGGGGCTGGAACGACCCGACCGCGCAGGGTTGGGTGGCCGTGGCGCCCGTCGTGCTGACGAAAGAGCCGGCCGTCGCCGGATTGCATGACGATTGCCCGGTCAGTGACTGGAACGAGCCCGTGGAGCACGGTGTCGCCGCGATGGCCGAAGTCGTGCTGACGAAGGACCCTGCGGGGGCCGGGCTACACGAAGTCTGGCCCGTCAGAGGCTGGAACGATCCGACTGCGCACGGCTGGGCGGCTACGGCAGCTGTCGTGTTGACGAAGGAACCCGCGGGCGCAGGGTTGCAGGATGTCTGGCCGGTGAGCGGCTGGAACGAGCCGAGCGCACAGGGCGTCTGGGAGCTGGCGCCGGCCCCGGCCACGAAGTGGCCAGCGGATGCCGGTGAGCAGGCCGCTGGCGAATTCTGCCCGTTGGCGGACCACGTGCCGGCAAGGCAGGGCGCAGAAAGGGTAGGCGTTGTGTTCCGCAGAATCGACACGTCGTGGCTGCTTTGGTTCGTTGTAGCCAGATCCGGCTTCCCGTCCCCGTTGAAGTCGCCGACCCCCACCGAAGCAGGATCACTTCCCACACCGAAGCTGAGCGCAGCCGAGAAACCACCCAAACCATCGCCGGTCAGAACCGAGAGGTTGTGGCTGAAGAAGTTACCCACCGCAAGGTCCTGCTTCCCGTCGCCGTTGAAGTCGCTAACCGCCACAGCAAAGGGGATGGGTCCCGTCCCAAAGTTGACCGCGGGCGAAAAATTGCCCGCACCATCACCGAACAGAATCGAGACATCGGCGCTATTCCGGTTCGCCGTCGCCAAATCCTGCTTCCCATCCCCGTTGAAATCGCCCACCGCCACCGAAATCGGCTGGAGCCCCACACCGAAGTTCACCACGGGAGCAAGATTGCCCAAGCCATCGCCGGCCAGAAGCGAAACGGTGTTGCTGCTGTAGTTCGCCACCGCCAGATCCTGCTTCCCGTCCCCGTTGAAGTCGCCCACAGCCACCGAATAGAGGGTGCCTCCCACACCGAAGTTAGCCGCGGCCGAAAAGCCACCCGAGCCGTCGCCACTCAGAATCGAGATGCTGCTGCTGCCTTGATTCGCTACTCCCAGGTCCTGCTTCCCATCACCGTTGAAGTCACCCACCACGAGCGAAACCGGGCCGGTTCCCGCACCGAAATTCGCGGCGACCGAAAAGCCGCCCAGGCCGTTACCGATCAGAATCGAGACATCGTCACTGCTCAGGTTCGCTGTCGCCAGATCCTGCTTTCCGTCACCGTTGAAGTCGCCCACCGCCACCGAAGTCGGATTGGCCCCCACACCGAAGTTGGCCGCGGCGGCAAAGCCGCCCAAACCGTCGCCAGTGAGAATCGACACGTTGTTGGTGCTTTGATTCGCAACACCCAGATCCTGCTTCCCATCCCCGTTGAAGTCGCCAACCGCCACCGAAGACGGTCCGCTCCCTACAGCGAGGTTGACCGCGGCGGCGAACCCTCCGAGGCCATCACCCGTCAAGGTCGAGACGATGTTGGAGTTAACATTCGTCACTGCCAGATCGAGCTTCGTGTCGGCGTTGAAGTCGGCCACCGCGATGGAAGTCGCGCTCGATCCCGACGAGATGCTTGTCGGAGTCCCAAACCCGCCCAAACCGTCGCCCAGATGGATCGAGACGTGACCGCTCGAGTTGGTCCTGGTAACCGCCAGATCCAGGTTCCCATCTCCATCGAAGTCGCGCACCGCCAGCGCATACGGGTTGCTTCCCACGACGACGTTGACCGCAGCCGCGAAGCCGCCCGAACCGTTACCCAACAGAATAGAGACGTTGCTGCTGAGGGAATTCGCAACCGCCAGATCCTGCTTCCCGTCTCCGTTGAAGTCGCCCACCGCAACGGCTCGCGGACTCGT
>Ga0138256_10008216_pt1 | contig 10978 bp, 11 predicted proteins | sample KNB2016incub_MG_FD_105486 | JGI IMG/M metagenome (GOLD analysis project Ga0138256, IMG submission 105486) | Active sludge microbial communities from wastewater in Klosterneuburg, Austria - KNB2014incub_MG | ecosystem: Engineered > WWTP > Activated sludge > Unclassified | place: Austria... | reverse complement strand
TGCTCCGCTGATATACTCATTATCCAAGAAAGATAACCAATTGGTAACAGTAGCATCGAAATTTTTCGCAGCATCATTCAATGAATCCATTTATATTATATATATAATTCCTAAAATAAATTTTAATTGTCTTGAAAATTCTCAATAACTTTTTATATATCAATTGTAAATAAAAATTTGATTTAAAAATTATTTAAGAACAAACCTATACTAATATACATAATCATCTTATATTATATATGTTAACAAATAATGGATATATTATTAATAAAAAAGAATTGACCAAGCCAAAAATCACTCAAATTTTAAAAGATTTAACTGTTTCGCCAAAAGTAAATGAAGGATATCAAACAGATGCCGAAAGCTTTACAGTTTATAAAGAAGACAAAGATACCTTAACAATACCGCGTTATTATGCTGCTAAAAAAATCGGAGAACCAAAAGACTGTATTGATATTAATAATTCACATGTAGATTTTGAATTTGTTGGTAAATTAAGAGATTATCAACAAACTCTGGTTGATGATGTATTAAAAACAATTAAATCATCAGGTGGTGGAATCTTACAGTTACACACTGGATATGGTAAGACAACAATCGCTTTATATCTTGCAAGTGTTTTAAAATTAAAAACATTAATTATTGTTCACAAAACTTTCTTACAAGACCAATGGTATGACCGAATTAAACAATTTACTAATGCTAGTGTTGGTATGATTCGACAAAAAAAAGTGGATGTTGAAGGTAAAGATATTGTTATCGGAATGTTACAAAGTATCAGTATGATCGATTATGATCAGAGTATTTTTAAGGACTTTCAGCTACTTATAGTAGACGAGTGTCATCATATGGGATCTAAAGTGTTTTCGCAGGCATTACTTAAGGTTTTTCCTAAATATACTATTGGTCTTTCTGCTACACCAAAAAGACAAGATGGTTTAACAAAAGTTATTAAATGGTTTTTAGGTGATATTATTGCCAAAGTCGAAAGAAAGGGTACTAATGCAGTTTATATTAAATCATTCAATTATTCATCCACTGACAAATTATTTGTTGAAAAGAAAAGATGGTTCAAAGGTAAAGTTAAGCCAGATCCAACAAAAATGGTTAGTAATCTATGTATAATTAATGACCGAAACTTGTTTATAGCAAATATAATTAATAGTTTAAGAAAGAAAGATGAAAGAAAGACATTGATTTTGAGCGGTAGAATTGAACATTTGAAGACATTAAAGAAATTAGTTGAAAAATTAATTCAAGATGATATTAAATCTGGTAATTGTGATACTGATGAAGTTAAAACAGCATTTTATATTGGAGGTATGAAAGATTATGAATTGAAGGATTCAGCCGAGGCCGATATTATCTTTGCTACTTATTCAATGGCAGAAGAGGGATTAGATATTGATGGTCTAAATACTTTGATTTTGGCCACTCCAAAAAAAAATATTATTCAATCTATTGGACGTATCATGAGAAAACCAATTAAAGAAGGTGATGTTAATCCGTTAATTGTAGATATAATTGATGACTTATCAGTCTTTCCAAATTGGAGCAATCCAAGAACCAAATATTATAAAACAAATAAATATACAATTCACGAATATAAAGCCATGAATGATAAGATGATAAGTTTGAAAGATTATATGGTCAAACATAATTTGATTAAAAATATTACTCCAGATATGGATTTTAGAAAAGAATACATTGTTTCCAAATATGGGTTAGATGAATATAATTTCCAAAAAGATACCGATTTCTATGATTTTCCAGATGAAATATTCAATTATTCGTGTAATCTGAATGATATCTTTGAAATTAAACATAATTATGAAGAGGAAATAAAAGAAATGACAATTACTATATAATGCAAAAAATTGTTTCGTTTCCTCAATAATTTCTCTTATTTCTTTTCACTCACTAAGAAAAATTGTTTCGCTTCCTCAATAATTTCTCTTATTTCTTTTCACTCACTAAGAAAAATTGAAACAATATAAACATAAAGATTTATTTATATGTATTAATCATATTCAATTTATGGATTATGATGATGATGAAATTGAAGATACAGAACAATCTATTGAAGAATCTGAAAGTAATAAATCAAATGAAGAATCCGAAGAAATAACATACAAAAAAAGAGGCCCGAAAAAAAGAATTGTTAAAAAAAATCCGAAAACATCATTACAATTAAATGATTCGGATGTTGATTCTGAGACTGATTTTTTTGAAATGGAAAAGACTGTAATAGTACAAAAAAATAAAAAAAATAAAAATAATAATAATAAAAATACATTGAACACACCATGGATTGAAAAATATCGACCAGTCACCATAGAAGATTTGGTTTTAGATGAGGGAATGTTTAATAAGATCGCAAAAATATTAGATGATAAAGACATGCCAAACATGATTATTACTGGTGTACCTGGAGTTGGAAAAACAACAACTATTTCATGTATTGCAAAAAATTTATTAGGTAAATTTTATGGTGAAGCTGTTTTAGAATTAAATGCTTCAGACGATCGTGGTATAAAAACTGTACAAGAATCAATTGAACACTTTTGTAAAAAGAAAATTTATTTTGATGATACTATTGCTCAACATAAAATAGTTATTCTGGACGAAGCAGACAATATGACAATTAAAGCGCAACAATCAATCAAAAATTTAATGAAAAATTATCATGATACAACTAGATTTGCATTCACTTGTAATAATTCTTCATATATTATTGAGTCAATACAAAGCAGATGTATTATTTTCAAATATAGTAAATTAACAAATATACAAGTAGCGAATAGAATTAAAAAAATATGTTCGATTGAAGAAATTCCTTATACTGAAGATGGAATTAAAACATTAGTTGAAACATCACAAGGGGATCTGAGAAAGGCAATTAATAATTTACAACTAACTTATAATGGTTATACAGAAATAACTCCAGAAAATGTATATAAATTGTGTGATAAACCACATCCCCTTGTTATACAAAATATTTTTTTGGCTTGCAGAGATAAAGATATTAAGAAAGCATTGGAATTGTTAAGCGATTTACATAACAAAGGCTATTCCAGTTCAGATGTATCACTGAGTATGATCAATACATTAAGAGATCTAGATAAAAAAATTTTAGATGAAAGAACAAAAATTAGATATATTGAGGAAGTCAGTAAGACATGCATCATTATTAGTCAGGGGGTAAGTTCGCAATTACAATTAACTGCATGTATTTGTCGGTTATACAAATTAGAAAAAATTTGATTAATTTATTACTTAAAACAATGTCATTATAACAATAATATCAATTATAATGGAATTAGTTAAACCTCATAAGGAAATATATGATTCTATTCACGGATATATCAAGTTATCAAAACTAGCATGTTTAATTGTCGATACACCACAATTTCAACGATTAAGATATTTACATCAACTAGGAACTTGTCATTATATTTTTCCATGCGCATCACATACTAGATTTGAACATTCCATTGGAACATATTATCTTGCTGGAAAAGTATTAGAGACACTAAAGGCGAACAGTGATCTTAATTTAATGAATACATATATGTTGAAAATACCAGAACTGAAACAGTATTATCAGGACAAAGATAAAACAGGATGTTTGCTAGACTCTTATGTATGTGAATTAGTTAAAATTGCGGCTCTATGTCATGATATTGGTCACGGCCCATATAGTCATGTTTTTGATGACATTTTTCTTAAATCTGTTAATAAAGGTCATGAATTAGAAGTTCATGAAAATAGATCTTGTCTTTTAATTAAACATATCATCAAAAATAATGAAATATTAAATCAAACAATTAATGATGCACAAATACAATTTATATTTAATCTTATAAATCCATCAAAACAAACAAAGGGATTTATCTATCAAATTGTTTCTAATAGTTTTAATAGTATTGATGTCGATAAGTTTGACTATATTGGTAGAGATACATCTCTCTTAGGTTTAAAATATGGTATTGATGTTCACCGTTTAATTGATGATATGATTGTAATTGATAATAAGATTTGTTTCCCAGAAAAAGTCTATTATGATATTCTGTCACTATTTAAAACCAGATATCGACTACACAAACAAATTTATTGTCATAAATCAGTCATCGCGATTCAATTTATGATTAATGATATGATGTTATTACTTGATGATCTTATTGGTATATATGATTCGATTTTAGATGTTGACAAATTTACAGATTTAACTGAAGATTATATTATTACTTATCTTAAAATTTTATATAAAGACAAAAACAAATATGATGATGTAACAAAAAATAAAATTGAAAAGGCTTATCAGATATGGTTAAGGGTTAATAAGAGAGATCTTTATAGATTGGTTGGATCATTTGTCTCAAAAAGTGAGGTCGACTTAAATTACATTATGAGTAATGTGGATAAAGAAAAATGTATTGGATCAAAAGTTAAAATTGGTACAGTCAGTGGATCGAAAGACAACCCATTGAATAAAACATACTTTTATAAGAAGACTAATCCATCTGTATGTATGAAAGTCAGTAATGAACACGTCTCATTTTTGGAATCTAGAGTTTATCAAGAATATATTTATATGTTCTTTACAAAGGATAATACCAGTGATGAGTCAATTGAAAAGTTCAAAGAATTTGTCAATAAGTTGAATGAATAAATAAAATTATTTTATCAGTTCGCGTATTTGCATTAAACATGTACCTAACAAATTTAAACCCCATTTTTGGCGATTAGCTTCGGCATTATTTTCTGCATATCCGATCCCCCAAATCGCATCGTAACTAGACGCCTCGCAAATTTGTCTTGTTCCAGACTCTAATAAAATCTTTTTCATTGCTTCATTCTGTGTAAATTGTAGATAATTACAGTTTAAAACTACATCATACCTCCATTTACTCCAAATATCTTCATCGTATCCTTTTATTTTTCTCCCCAACATCCTGCACATTTTTGGGCTCTTATTGTTTTTAATATCATTTGCAATTTCTAAATTAACATCTCGATAATCATCTTTTGCAAAAATCAAAGCTTTCCATAACATCATCCATTCTTCTCTTGTGATAAAAGGTTGATTGAGAATATATTTATTATAATCATCCGGATCAATAGCTTTAGATATATTTTTGAGCCCTTTACCGCCAATAAACGGTACTCCTGCATCATACCATTGACTGAAAACATGTCTCCATTTTTCAGTAGCATATTTTTCTGGTTTATGTGAACAAAAAAAGATTGTAGACATGTATTGATATGTTATGAATATATAAAGCTTTTATATCAATATTTCAATTATTCTTTATATATCATAAAAACATATTGTGGTTCATTTTATTAATATAACAATATAATTAATTAAAAATAATATTGTGGAAATATAAAACAGTACATAAATGTTAAATTATTATACTGATGACCAAATTGATATGTTATAATATGAAATAACAATTATTGTAATACAATATTATGATACAACAATTTGGTCATCAGTGTATAATAAATTAAAAAATTGATTTAGTAAATATAATTACTCGTTTCTTTATCTATCAACGTATAAATGATGCCTAGACTTATTAAACCTTTAGAAATAAATCCGAATAATGTAAATAAAGAAAAAGCATTTGTAGTATTAAAGTATGATGGTAAATATGAAAACGATGAAGATAAAATTGATTATCAAGAAATGAAAAGGACAATTCTTGAAAGTATTAATGATTTTTGTAATGAACAACTCTATTGTGAACGATATGATATTTCTTTAGGAAGACCATATTATGATATCAAAAAAATTACACTATATATTGATATGACTTATCATGATAGAATTAAAGATATTTTTCTAGATATTTCTGGTTCAAGAGTAGCTTTTAAGAAAAAATCTTATAATATTTATTCATTTGAACCATTACAACCATTATCATGTAGATATTGTGTAAAATCAAATTATAATGTTATTATTGATATGTTTGAAACTAAAAATATGTTTGTTAATAAAATAATTCTTAGTATTGAATTTGTAAATAATGATATTAACCAAAATATTGATTTGAAGAGAGTGGTTGAACCAAAAGTATTATATGAGGTTAATAATGGAATTGCTAGGTTTATACAGTCATAAAATTATTCGTCATGATCGTAATCTCCTTTAACGGCTTTCTTGACCATATCTTGATACCCTAAATTATTTAATTTATTTATGAGTTCTGTAGCTGGAAATGTTAATGGAGATGCGAAATCAGAATACATACCTTTTTTGACTTGTTTGATTAAAAGATCTCTTGTGTCTGATTGTGGTTTGGCGTCCAAGTCATGAAGTAACAGTTCTTTTCCTTCCATTTATGATGATATTATTGTGTAAATAAATATATGTATGTTTTATTGTTTTTTTATCAATTTTTTATTTTTGACAATTTTATCGTATTCTGTTTCCCATATTGATACATAATTATAATCTAAATTCATAATCAGTAATTCTTTTTTGAAGGTGTTTAGGTATAATTCTCCAAATAATTTTTTATTGGTTGGATTTGGTTTCATTGGATTATATAAAGCTGGATTTCCGTGAAAATAGTCACCCATAAATTCATAAATCGTATTAGTTTCTTTACAAAAACCATCAACCTTATAATTTGTATTTGGGATCATATATTCACCACCGTTTTCTGCATGTTGGATATGAATATTTTCTTCTTGCATAATCAAATTTAACCATTCGATTTGTTTTTTTGAGTAGTTATTATAACACTTGGTACATCCATCACCGCGTTTAAGGTGATTCGCAGGAATAGTTTCAAATTTACCATGTGTTTTACAAATTAATATTACCTTTGTTTGGTTATTAATATAATTAACAAGATCATAATTAAATTTATCGCCAAATATTTCTTTTGATCTTTCGATAAACTTGTCTGTTCCTAATATCATTATTTGCGCTGCTCTTAATTTGTTACATTTATAACATCCTTGTTTTTGTGATAAATGATCATTTGGTGCCATTTGAAAATTCCCATGTATTTTACATGTTATAATTACTTTTGTTGAAGTATTAATATATTCAACCAAATCATATAAATATTCTTTATTATGAATTAAATTTGCCTTTCCAATAAATTCTTCTGTATTCATTTTCTTTCCTATAATTTTTGGTTTACATTTAGGACATGCATATATACATCTTATATGTAGTTCTGGTGTTTGTGTAAACTCTCCATGTAATTTACATATTATAATAATAAATGTACGATTATTGACATAAACTACTCTCGAATAATCAAATTTATCACCAAATTTATTAATTGCTTTTGTTACAAATTTTGTTAATAAATCAGTCATATAAATTAATATATAAATATAGTTTTAAATACTTAAAAAAATTGAAAAACTTATTTAAAGACTAGAAACACTAATGATATCATAACTAAAGAATGAATACAGAAAATACTATTATTGGAATTGACTTTAAGTTGTTTTAGAGTCTGAAAACAATATTACATTGTTAGTCATAATATATGGCGACATCATCAAATTGCTGGAAAATCTTTCTTAGATAACTACTCAAAAAAAAGTAATAATGTTATCAGCTAAGATAATCAGCAGCTAAGTACCATTATTGGTATGATGTTCAACGACTAGATGGTAATGGACTTGAATATATTTCAAGTTTAAGGTATAGTCTACATTTCATAAATGATTATGAAATATCTGGGGGAACAACTTATTCCTGCGTAGGAGTGTGGAAGAATGGCAAAGTAGAAATTATTGCAAATGATCAAGGTGATCGTACTACCCCATCATGGGTTACTTTTACAGATACAGAACGCATTGTTGGTATGGCTGCTAAAAGTCAGTCTGGTGCCAATCCGCAAAATACTGTTTATGATTCAAAACGTCTTATTGGACGAAGCTTTGATGATCCCACAATTCAAAATGACATGAAACAATGGCCTTTTAAGGTCAAACGTGGTTCAAATGATAAACCAGTTATTAGCGTAACATACAAAGGAGAACCTAAAGATTTTACTCCGGAAGAAGTTTCTGCAATGGTTTTGACTAAAATGAAAGAAATTGCCGAATCTTATCTTGGATATCCTGTTAAACGTGCCGTCGTTACTGTACCAGCTTACTTTAATGATGCTCAAAGGAGAGCTACTAAAGATGCTGGTATGATTTCTGGGTTGACTGTTGAGCGTATTATCAATGAACCAACTGCAGCGGCCATTGCTTATGGTCTTGATAAAGTCAATGATGGTCAAGAACGCAATGTGCTCATTTTCGATTATGGCGGAGGTACGCTTGATGTAAGTGTTTTAACGCTTGATGGAGGTCTTTTTGAGGTCAAATCTACTGCCGGAAATACCCATCTTGGTGGACAAGATTTAGATTCTAAGATCATCACATGGTGCTTCAAAGAATTCAAGAATAAAAATAAAAATGTTAACATAGACGAAATGATGAAGAGTAAACGTGTTCTTGGTCGACTTCGATCGGCTGCTGAAAGGGCTAAAAAGACCCTTTCATCATCAGCATCTGCTACTATAGAAATCGAATCACTATTCGAAGGAACTGATTTTACTGCAACATTAACTAGAGCCAAATTTGAAGCATTGTGTATTGATGATTTCAATAAATGCATGGACCCAGTTGATCGGGCATTAAAAGACGCCAAACTAGCCAAAGCAGATATTACCGACGTTGTTTTGATTGGTGGTTCTACTCGTATTCCTAAAGTTCGTGATTTGCTCAAAGATTTCTTCAATGGTAAAGAACTAAAGGCTGATATTAACCCAGATGAAGCAGTCGCATACGGTGCTGCAGTTCAAGGTGCAGTTCTTGGTAAGGTTCAAGATGAAAAACTTGATCAGCTTCTCTTAGTAGATGTTACTCCACTATCACTTGGTATTGAAACTGCTGGTGGTGTTATGACAAAGATCATTCCTCGTAACACTACTATTCCGTGTTGCAAAGAGAATACATTCAGTACTTACTCAGATAATCAACCAGGTGTCACAGTTAAAGTATTTGAAGGCGAAAGAGAATTTACTAAACATAATAACCTTATGGGTACATTCGAATTAACTAATTTACCACCAATGCCAAGAGGTATACCTAAAATTCTTGTCAAATTTGACATAGATGTTAACGGTATTCTAAATGTTACTGCTACTGAAGAATCTACCAACAAATCAAATAAGATTACTATTAAGAATGACAAGAATCGTTTCACTGCGGATGAACTTGCAAAAATGGTTGAAGATGCACAGAAATTCGCTGAAGAAGATAAGAAAAATAAAGCCCGTCTTAATGCAAGAAATGAGCTTGAGAACTATGTTTACAATGTGAGAAATTCATGCAATGGTGAAGAATTCAAGGCAAAACTTGGTGAAGAAACACATAAACAAATCATTGATGTTGTCAATGAAACTATTCAATGGCTTGATGAAGATGAATATACAACCGAAGAATATAAAGAACGACAAAAGGAAGTTGAAGCAAAGATTCAACCATTGATGATGAAAGCATATCAAGGAGCTGGTGAAGATGGTACTGGATTCAAGCCACCGCAACAAGATAAAACTGGTAATACGCAACCAACAGTTGATGAAGTTGATTAAACTTGATGATTATAATTAATTTATTAATATAAAAAGTATATTTTCTACCTATAAAAATATATTTTCTTTGTTTACTATATAATATAAAATAAATGGATTTTCTTCAACAAAATAAAAATGTTGTTATCATAGTTGCCGTAGTTGTCATCGGTTATCTCCTTCTTCAAACTGAATTAATTCAAGGATTACTTTTATCTCTTAGAATTCAATGGGCTGGACTTTCAGATCTCATGAAAGTTGTTGTTCTTTTACTAGTTGTTTATTGCGCTTATTATTGCCTTACTAATAAGCAATCTATTCTCTAAACAATACATTAGAAATTATCATATTATTTTTTAATTTCAAATATAACTTTATAAATCTTCATGACATTAACACAAAATAGTGCTATTGCAATTGTTATAATAATACTTATATTATGGATATGGTATACACGGGATGAAAATGAACATTTCGTCATTCAAGCGCCGAATATAACAGTACAAGAACTTATTTCTAAACTGCAAACAAATCCGCTATTAACACCTCCATCCTTATTGGTCTTATAGATATGGTTATCATGGAACAAGACAGAAAACTTTGTTATTAGAATTCCGCGAGGAGTATCGTGGGACGAATATGTTTATTATGACAGCGATGACTTTTCAGTAGCTAACCCGTCTGTTGTAACTAATTATGATCTTTATAAACATTAAAAGGTATTCTATAAATTTCTAGTGATCGAAATATTTTTTTTAAAATTTATTTCAAGTATAATTGTATAATATAAATTATAATGGAATTAACACAAAATCATATCGTAACAATAGCTTTAGTTTTATTAGTCTTGTGGATATGGCTATCCTGGAACAGAACAGAAAACTTCGTCATTAGAATTCCAAGAGGAGTATCATGGGGCGATTATGTTTATTACGATAGTGATGACTTTCCAGTAGCTGATCCATCTGTTGTAACTAACTATGACCTTTATAAACATTAAAAGGTATTCTATAAATTTCTATTGATCGAAATATTTTTTTTAAAATTTATTTCAAGTATAATTGTATAATATAAATTATAATGCAAATAACACAAAATGAAATTGTTGCAATTGTTTTGATTTTATCTATATTGTGGATTTGGTTTACCTGGGATAAAAACACTGAAAGTTTTACAAATCTAACGGTGCCAAAAGGTAAGAAATGGGGAGATTATGTATATTATGAAGATGACAATGAATTTCCAGTTGTAGCACCATCTATTACTCGTGTTGATGAATCTCAATATCAGATACCCGAACAACCATTAGTACAAAAAAATCAAAAAATTAATGATGTTACTGGATTAATTGATACTTCTAATTCGTCCGGTTTAGG
>Ga0138256_10008215_pt1 | contig 10979 bp, 10 predicted proteins | sample KNB2016incub_MG_FD_105486 | JGI IMG/M metagenome (GOLD analysis project Ga0138256, IMG submission 105486) | Active sludge microbial communities from wastewater in Klosterneuburg, Austria - KNB2014incub_MG | ecosystem: Engineered > WWTP > Activated sludge > Unclassified | place: Austria... | reverse complement strand
TGAAAATTGGAATCGATACAGTGCGATATACTACAAAATTATGCGATAGTTTAATTATTAATGAGTATAGATTCAAAGCAGGAGACACGGTTGAAATAAGTCAATATACCTGTGATCTATTAAAAACAAGAAAAGATACAACGTGGTTAAAAAACAGAATTGGATGTGATAGTATTATATACAGCGATATACAATACCGTCCATTGAAAATGGAATATGTGATAGATTCTATAGGATGTTATAATGAAAAAAACGGCAAAATTAGAATTCTAAATAGTTTAGATTTTACAGAACCTTATGAACTTTATGTTAATGGAACAAAATATATCAATGAAAAAGAAATAACAAATCTGGCTAGTGGAAAGTATGAAATATATATAAAGGATCAAAGATCATGCTATAGTGATTCTGTGAAAATAGAATTCATAAATCCAGAAGAATTAAAAACAGAATTAGGACAGGACAAAGAAATAGAAAGCGGTACACGAGTAAAAGTTAATTTGCAAACAAACAAGACTTTGGTTAATATTTATTGGACACCAAAAAATATCAGCAATTGTATAAATTGTAATGAAGTAGAAATATTGATAGATCAGGACACCTGGATATATAGTCAAGGAATAGATGAAAATGGATGTATAAGTTTAGATTCTATATATTTACGAGTAAAGAAATCTAAAAAAGTATATGCACCAAATGTAATCTCTCCAAATGGAGATCAAATAAATGATTATTTTTTTATCCAAGGCGAAGAAGGGTCTATAGTAAAAACATTATTTATTTATGATCGGTGGGGCGAGAAGATATTTGAAGCGATTAACGAACCAATTAATTCACCGAATTCAAGATGGGATGGAACATTCCATTCACAAGAATTAACACCTGGTGTGTATGTGTATTATGCACAGGTGAAAACAGAAAAGGATATTGTTGAATTATTTGGGGAAATTACATTATTAAGATGAGTATTTTATTTGATGATTCCTTCATATTTAAAACGATCTTGTTATAATATTTTATATTATTAAAGGAAAGAAAGTATCTACCTCTTATTTTCAATTCAATTAATAGGTTTAACAATTAATTTATAAATGGCATAAATTAAAGTTGTAAGAATGGCAGAAACAGTCTTATTTTTACAGTTTTATTAGAAAATTTTAAAGTAGATAATGCGAGTAGCTATAGTTGGAGTCACAGGAATGGTGGGAAGAAAGATTCTCAAGGTACTTGAGGAAGTTAATTTTCCAATTTCTCAATTAATTCCGGTTGCTTCTGATCGTTCCGTAGGAAAAACCCTCCATTGGAAGGGACAGGAATATACGATCTATAGTATGGAAAAGGCGATTAATATGAAACCACAAATTGCCTTATTTTCAGCAGGTGGAAGTACATCTTTAGAATGGGCACCAAAATTTGTAGAGGTTGGTTGTTTTGTAATTGATAATTCTTCAGCTTTTAGAATGGAAACAGATATTCCTTTGGTTGTTCCAGAAATAAATTCAAATGTGATAAATCATGAAACTAAGTTAATAGCAAACCCAAATTGTTCAACGATACAATTAGTTATGGTTTTGAACCCACTCCATTCAAAATATAAATTAAAAAGATTAGTTATTTCGACCTATCAATCCTTTACGGGAACAGGAATGAAGGCAGTTCATCAATATGAAACTGAAAGAGATGGTAAGGATAGCTTAGAAAATAGAGTTTATGCGCATCCTATATTTGAAAATTGCATTCCACAATGTGATGTTTTTATAGATAATGACTATACAAAGGAAGAAATGAAAATGGTTAACGAAACGCGAAAGATACTAAATGATGATCAAATTAGAATAACAGCAACTGCTGTTCGCGTTCCAGTTCAAGGAGGCCATTCAGAATCTGTTAATATTGAATTTTATAATCAAGTTGAGATTAATGAAATAAAAAAAATTTTAAATAACACCAAAGGGGTCATTTTAATGGATAATCCAAAGCAGTCCATATATCCGACACCATTGCAAGCTAAGGAAAAAAATGAAGTTTTAGTTGGTAGGATTAGAGTGGATGAATCACAAGACAATACTATAAATCTATGGATTTGTGCGGATAACCTTAGAAAGGGAGCTGCAACAAATGCTGTCCAAATAGCTCAATATATTGTTAATCAACATTATATATAATTTTATTTTTTTATAAATTAAAATTGAAAGGAAATTTTAATTAAAAAGGAGTCAATATCCTTTGTTTATTCCTGATTTGGATAGATTTTTGCTAATATTAAGTTACATTTATTAAATTAAAAAGTATAAAAAAATCAAATATTTAAAATTATTGAAATAATAATATAAGCGAGTAAGATGAGAACAAGATTGGTTATTTGGGGAACAAACGCAGAGGATGAAAAAGTACTTTTAGGAATTTCTTTGAATGTAGATGATAATAAGATTGAAATTAATATCATACCTGAGAAATTATGTACAGAACATTTTTATAATCAAATGATGAGTCAATGGCGAGAAGGAGCAAATCTTGATATGCCAGTTGAAACGGTCCAACGCACAATAGAATTAACAATGTCAGAAAGTATTCTTCCAGAAGACTTACGTGTTGAAAGAACGGATGTAATACAAAGAGCGCAAATGGAATGGCATTTTGTGGTTTTGTCGTCAAAATTATACAGAAATTTTAAAAATGATTTAGAAGAACTTTCTAATAAAATAAAAAGATTAGAAGTATATGACAATGATTTATGGAATGATTTGAAACAATTTTGGGAACATGTACAAAAGCATATTTATGATAAAAATTTATTAAGAGATCATTCTGATTCATTAAGGGAAAAGTCAAATTCGTTATTTGAAGAACTCAAAAAACTTCGGAAGGTTTATGCGAATGAATTTTCTCAAAAATCTAAAGAAACGGCCTCTGGAATTATTAAAAAACTGGAAAAAATAGAGGAACGAATTAATAATGGATCTGCATTACAGCCCTTATTTAATGAATTAAAAGATATACAAAGTGAGTATAAAGCTCTTACGTTGACTAAAGAAGATCGAGATTTAATATTTGTACGAATTGATCAATTATTCAATTTAATTAGGGAAAAGAGAGAACATAAAACAAAAAGCGCTACTAACCAAGAATCGAATACAGAAGAACGAATTAATAAAAGATATAAAGGATTAATTCAAGTTATTCGGACAATGGAAGGTTCAATATCTCGAGATAGAAAGGATATAGAATATGAAACGAAACGAATTCAAACGACTACAGAACAATTGGAATCTCAAATCAGAGTTGCTAAAATTAGAATGATTGAAGACAGGATTCGATCTAAGCAAGAAAAACTGGAAGAATTATTAAAAACTAAAGTGAATCTTGAAAAAGTAACTGAAAATATTAAAAAAAGAGCTGAAAGACAAGAACAAAAAAATTTAGATAATGCCCGTTTAAAAGAGGAAGAAAATAAAATTAAAGCCAAAATTACTAATGAAATTCAAACAGCCCAAGATGCCATTCAGGTTGAAGAGGAAAAATTACTCCAAGCAGCAGCCAAAATAAAGGAAGGTAGGAGGAATAAAAAAATAGTATTAGAAAATAAAGATCAATCCGATATTCAGAATTCAGAAGCACAAAAAACTTTGGATGATCAACAAGAAAACAAAACGGATATTTCTAATCCCTTGACGGAAGAGGAAAAAAGGGAAGAGGAATAGTAAATCAAGGTCAATTCATGATAAGCAAAGAAGTAATAATAGGGTCAAATCCATTGACATTAAAGGAAATTGAAAGTATACTTTTTAGTAAGTATAAAATAAGTTTGTCTGACAAGGCTTTAAAGACGGTATCTGATTCTTATCAATTTTTAATTAATTTTTCAAAAGGGAAATTGATTTATGGAATTAATACAGGTTTTGGTCCAATGGCACAATACAAAATTGGAGAAGAGAATTTAAAAAAACTACAATATAATTTAATTCGGAGTCATTGTGCTGGTACCGGAGATCTATTGACGGAACTTGATACCAAGGCCCTAATGATTGCCAGATTAAATTCCTTAATGTTGGGTTATTCTGGTGTACACACAGATTTAGTTTACTTATTAATGCAACTCATCAATAAGAATATTTTTCCTCTTGTTTATCAACATGGTGGAGTTGGCGCTAGTGGAGACCTAGTACAATTGGCTCATTTAGCATTAGCTTTGATTGGAGAAGGCCAAGTTAAACATAAAGGAAGTATAATCAATACGGATCTGTTATTTAAGAAAGAAAAACTTAAAGCATTATCTATTTATAAACGAGAAGGAATAGCGGTATTAAATGGTACATCAGCTATGACAGGAATTGGGTGTATTAATTTAATTTATTCGAAAAAATTGTTAAACTGGGCAATTATCCTGTCAACATTAATTAATGAGATAGCAGAAGCATATGATGACCATTTTTCAAAAGAATTAAATCAAGTTAAAAGGCATGAGGGGCAGAATTATGTTGCTAATAAAATGAGATTATTGTCTCAGGGAAGTCAATTAATAAAAAGACGTTCAGATGTATTATATAATAAACAAATTGACGAGCATATTTTAATTGATAAAGTTCAAGAATATTATTCGCTTCGATGTGTTCCTCAAATTCTAGGCCCTATATATGAAACCATAATTAAGGCAGAAGAAGTAATAATAAACGAAATTAATTCAGTAAATGACAACCCAATTATAGATAAAAAAAATAAAGATGTATATCATGGAGGAAATTTTCATGGTGATTATGTTGCACTAGAAATGGATAAATTGAAAATTGCAATTACAAAATTATCTATGTTATCTGAACGACAGCTTAATTATTTATTGAACGATAAATTAAATCAAAAATTGACCCCATTTCTAAATCTTGGTACGTTAGGGTTAAATTATGGGCTTCAAGGAATGCAATTTACTGCAACTTCAACAGTAGCGGAATCTCAGACATTAAGTATGCCAAATTATATACACAGTATTCCTAATAATAATGATAATCAGGATATTGTAAGCATGGGTACTAATGGATCATTACTAACCAGGAAAGTTATTGAGAATGCATTTGAAGTTTTAGCTATTCACACGATTGCAGTTATGCAAGCTATTGATGTCATTGATTGTAGTAAAAAGTTATCTCCAAAAGGATTAAGTATTTATAAATCATTTAGGAAAGTTTGTTCAAAAACAATAGAGGATAAACCATTGTCTTCATCTATTGGTACTGCTATTATTTTTTTAAAGGAAAGTAATTTAACAGATATATAAATTTTTAGTATTCATTAATAGGAATATTATCACAAAGAACTACACATGAAATATGCATTAATAACGGGAGGTTCAAGAGGAATTGGCAGGGCTGTGTGTTATAAATTGGCTGAAATGAAATACCATATTTTGTTGAACTACATTAACAATGATGATGAAGCACAAATCACAAAAGAACAAATAATGTTAAAAGGAGTGAAATGTGAATTAATTAAGTTTGACGTATCAGATAAGGAAGCATGTGAGCAGATATTAGGTACCTGGATTGAGAACAACAAAGAAAGTACTATAGAAGTATTAGTAAATAATGCAGGTAAGCGGCAAGATAATTTATTTGTATGGATGACGGATTTGCAATGGAAAGAGGTAATTTCAACGAGTCTTGATTCCTTTTTTTATGTAACACGTTTAGTATTAAATAAAATGGTCCATCAGCGGTATGGTAGAATAATAAATATGGCATCTCTATCTGGATTGAAAGGCAATGCCGGGCAAACCAATTATTCAGCGGCAAAGGCGGGTTTAATAGGAGCAACGAAAGCCTTGGCCCAGGAAGTAGCCCGTCGTGGTGTTACCGTTAATGTTGTTGCTCCAGGATTTATTCGAACTGACATGACTCAAGATTTAAATGAAAAACAATTATCTGATATTATTCCTATGCGAAGGTTTGGGACACCTGAAGAAGTAGCTGAAGCGGTTGGTTTTTTAGCCTCATCGGGAGCATCATATATCAGTGGAGAAGTCATTTCTGTAAATGGAGCGCTCTATTCATGATTTCTTTGGATTAATTATTTTAATTTTGCGTTTATGAGACGAGTTGTAATTACAGGAATGGGCATTTACTCTTGTATAGGAAAAAACCAAAATGAAGTATTAAAATCACTATATACAGGAAAATCAGGTATTATATTAGATCAAGAAAGAAAGTCCTTTGGATACAGATCAGGACTCATGGGAATGGTTGATCGCCCTGATTTAAAAGGACTTTTAGATAGAAGAGCTAGAATTATGATGCCTGAGCAAGCTGAATTTGCATATATTTCAACATTAGAAGCCTTAAAACAGGCTGGATTTGATGAGCAGTATTTAGAGCAACATGAAGTTGGGATTATTTATGGTAATGATAGTTCAGCGAAACCAGTCATGGAAGCAATTGACACTATTCGAGAGAAAAAAGATACTATGTTTGTAGGTTCTGGTTCGGTTTTTCAGACAATGAATTCTACAGTAACAATGAATTTGAGTACTATTTTTAAATTGACCGGAATCAATTTTACTGTAAGCGCAGCATGTGCTAGCGGTTCACATGCTATTGGTCTTGCATATCAGATGATAAAATATGGTCAACAAGATAGAATAATATGTGGTGGCGCTCAAGAAGTGAATATTTATTCTATGGGAAATTTTGATGCTTTAGGGGCTTTTTCTATCAGAGAAAATTGTCCATCTGCAGCTTCAAGACCTTTTGATAAGGATAGAGATGGTTTAGTCCCAAGTGGAGGAGCTGCAACCATTATATTAGAAAGTTTAGAATCTGCAAAAGAAAGGGGCGTTGAAATTTTAGGAGAAATCATTGGGTATGGATTTTCTTCAAATGGTGGGCATATTTCAAATCCGACTGTAAACGGTCCAGCAAAAGCATTAATGATGGCGATTAATGATGCTAAAATCAGGGTTCAGGAAATAGATTATATCAATGCTCACGCAACTTCTACGCCTGTAGGTGATGCTAGTGAAGCTAAAGCGATACACAGTGTTTTTGGAGATTACAAAGTTCCAGTTAGTTCAACAAAATCAATGACAGGACATGAATGTTGGATGGCAGGAGCAAGTGAAATAGTGTATTCTATGTTAATGTTGCAAGAAGGATTTATTGCGCCTAATATAAATTTTGAGACTCCAGATGAAGATTCTGCTAAACTAAATATCGTTGGGAAAACTGTAGATAAAAATATTGATGTATTTTTGTCTAATTCCTTTGGGTTTGGAGGAACTAATTCGACATTGATAATAAAAAAAGTGATAAGATAACGTTATGACATACGAAGAAATAATAGCCAAAAGTAATGAATTTTTGGTCGATGAATTTGAAGTTGATGGTAGTAAAATCACACCACAAGCTAATTTAAGAGAGACCTTAGAATTGGACAGTTTAGATTATATTGATCTTGTTGTTGTTATTGAAAGTAACTTTGGCGTAAAGGTAAAAGCAGAGGAGTTTGGAGAGATAATAACATTCAAAGATTTTTATGATTATATAAATAAAAAACTTAGCCTAAAAAATGTTTAATGTCCCAATGGGAAGGTAAGTCTAAAGGAACACCAACAGGATATAGGATTTTTGTTTTCTTAATCAAAGTGTTTGGATTGAGAACTGCATATTTCGTATTATATTTTGTGGCATTTTATTATTATTTTTTTTCTATAAATAGTTCTAAGAATATTTATTATTTTTATAGGCATAGGATGGGATTTAATTTTTTTAAATCCTTAAAAATGCTTTATAAAAATTATTATGTTTTTGGTCAAACCCTAATAGATAAAACTGCAGTGATAGCAAACTTAATAGGTAATTATAGTTTCCAATTTACTGGAGAAAACTATTTAAGAGAAATCGTTCAAAAAGGAAAAGGAGGTATCTTGTTAAGTGCACATATTGGTAATTGGGAGGCAGCTGGGCATCTACTCAAAAGATTAGAAACACGAATTCATATCCTAATGTTTGATGGAGAAGATCCAAAAATAAAATCATATATTGAGTCCATGAAATCAGCTAGATCGTTCAATATCATATTAGTAAAAGAGGATTTAAGTCATATTTATAAAATTTCAGAAGCATTAGCGTCAAATGAATTAGTTTGTATACATGCTGATCGATTTTTAACAAAGAACAAAACGATTTCTGCAAAATTTTTAGGAAAAAAAACATTTTTTCCAGAAGGGCCATTTCAACTTGCACTCAAATTTGGGGTCCCTGTTGCCTTTGTTTATGCATTTAAAGCTGATCTATTAAAGTATCATTTTTATTCAAGTAACATAAAATATTATTCTAAGAGGGATGGGCATTCAATAGAAACCGTATTGAATGATTATTTATATGACTTGGAGGAAAAACTTAGAGTATACCCTGAACAATGGTTTAATTATTATAAATTTTGGAATTAAATGGGCTTACTTATGATTGATCAAGAAAGAATTATTGATTTAATTCCTCAAAGACATCCAATTGTATTGGTAGATATGTTGGAACAAGCTGATGAAAATATAACAAGAAGTCGATATAAAATAGACAAGCAAAGTATTTTATGTAAAAATGAAGTATTTTCTGAAAGTGGTTTACTTGAAAATGTAGCCCAAACTGCTGCCGCTGGGATAGGTTATCAATGTAAAATTAAAAAAATCAGTATACCTATTGGTTTTATAGCATCCATTAAAGATATTAAAATAGTATCTTTGCCTAAGGTTGAAGATGAGATTTTAACCGAGGTTAAAGTTATCAATCAAATTATGAATATTAGTGTTATTCATGGGTTTGTAACGTTAAATGGATTAGAAATTTTAAGTTGTGAAATGCAAATAATAATTCAAAATTAAATAATATGAAAAAAATGCGAATGTTTGTTTTTTCGATTTGTTGTATTGCTATTATAAATATGGACCTAGCAGCACAGAACACAAAGGATCTTTTTTCAAATTCTGAATTACCTATAACCTGGTTAGGTTTAGATTTTTCTGAAGTGAGATATATTGGTGATCCAGGAACCGTTGATGCAATAGAAATGAAAAAATTGTTTGTAAAAATAAATGATTTAATCATTCAGGAACCAAACAAATTTAAAATTGGAGCTGCTTTTCAAAAATCCAATATTTCAAATGATATTTCTGTTACCCAAAAGGTAAATGAAAATATGAATGCTGGAAATATATTATCCTATAATGATAAGGATGAAAAAAGAATTAACGAACAAATAATAAAAAAAATAATCAATTCTGATTCATACAGTTCAGCGGGAAAAGGTGTAGGATTGTTATTTATAGTGGAGTCATTGAATAAAAATAAAGAGTCAGCCAGTGTTTGGATTGCATTTATCAATTTAGATAAGCACACACTTATATTTTCTGAACGAGTTGAAGGGAAGGCTTCTGGATTTGGTTTTCGAAATCATTGGGCTGGAAGTATCAACAGCATTCTTAAAGATATAAAATCCAGTTTATATAATAAATGGCGTAATAAATCAAATTGAATCAACAAAGCAATATATTAAAGGAAGTAATACATTTAAAGGTAAGGTTCTATGAAGTGGACCCACTAGGAATAATGTGGCATGGACATTATTTAAAATATTTTGAAGATGGAAGAGAAGCCTTTGGTGAAAAATATGGAATTTCATATTTAGATATTTACAATAATGGATATGTTACACCATTAATAAGTATTAATTGCAAATACCTTAAACCTTTAAATTACCAAGACAAAATTTTGGTTGAAACGAGTTTCATTAATGTTGAGGCAGCAAAATTATATTTTAAGTATCGAATTTTGTCGGAAAATTATGATACAGTATTTACTGAAGGAGAGTCTATTCAGGTTTTTTTAAACAAAGAATCAAGAGCGTTGCAATTAACGCATCCAGATTTTTTTATTGATTGGAAGAAAAAAAATGGAATTTATTAAATGAAGTGCAAAGTTTATGTTGAAGCACATAACATAATATCTCCTTTAGGTCTGACTAGCGACGTCAATTTTACCAATCTGGAGAATGGCAAATCGAGTATAATTGAACACAATATTATTTTATACGATGATGAAAAATTCTGGGCTTCAATTTTCAAAGAATCAACCCAGTTCAAAATTGAAGAGAAAGATCAACCGTTTGGCCATTTTTCAAAATTTGAACAATTACTTATTTGTTCTATTCAAACAGCATTAGAATCGTCAAACATCAATCCAACTGACAAGGATGTAATAATTATAGTTTCTACAACTAAGGGGAATATAGAACTGTTGGAACTGAGTAGAGATCCATCTTTTGATGTGAATCTTCTAAAACTTAATTATTCTGCTAATAAAATTGCACAATATTTTAAGAATCCTAATAAACCAATTCTTGTTTCAAATGCATGTATTTCTGGAGTTAATGCTATTATTTTAGGAAAAAGACTTATTGAACAAGGTAAATATAATCATGCAATTGTTGTTGGCGGAGATACCTTTTCAAAATTTGTGTATACCGGTTTTAAATCTTTTCAAGCTTTAAGTAAGAGGAAGTGCGCACCCTTTAGCAAGTACAGAGATGGAATCAATTTAGGTGAAGCTTTCGGAACTATTTGTTTAACAAATCAAATAAGTGAAAAAACAAAAGTGATGGTTATGGGAGGAGCAACCGGGAATGATGCTAATCATATTTCAGGCCCATCCAGAACTGGATTTGAATTAAGTCAAGTGATTAACAAGACCCTTCTTGAATCAAAATTACAACCACAACAAATTGATTTTATTTCAGCACATGGAACAGCAACTATCTATAATGATGAAATGGAAGCGAAAGCAATTAAATTATCAAATTTGCAACACAGTAAAGTCAATAGTTTGAAGGGATATTTTGGTCATACTTTGGGAGCGGCAGGGATTATAGAAAGTATCATATGTGTACAATCTGTATTAAATAAAATAATTTTATCTACAAATGGATATGAAGATCAAATATGT
>Ga0138256_10008212_pt1 | contig 10981 bp, 9 predicted proteins | sample KNB2016incub_MG_FD_105486 | JGI IMG/M metagenome (GOLD analysis project Ga0138256, IMG submission 105486) | Active sludge microbial communities from wastewater in Klosterneuburg, Austria - KNB2014incub_MG | ecosystem: Engineered > WWTP > Activated sludge > Unclassified | place: Austria... | reverse complement strand
TAGTTAAAGATCCTTCAAAACAAAATCCTGATGAAAATCAGAAACAATCTACTGACGAAAATCAACAAAGTCCAGTTGTTTCAAATAATACTGATGATTTTAATTATGATGGTGTTTTAAGTGATGAAGAAATGAAGAAATATGTTACACCGACACAAGTCTCTGCACTAAGAAAAGGTGGTTTTGTAATGCTTAAAGGACATCCGTGTAAAATTGTAGAAATGACAACAGCTAAATAATTACAATATATAAACAAATTTATTTATTAAAGTCGCGGATCAATAAATTTTTCTGATTCTTCAATTCCAAAGAACTCAACCAGACACTTAATATATTCGTGATTATCCATTGTAATATCATCATATTTGGTTTCCAGCATCTTTAAACCAAGTTTGTTTTCATTAATTGAAGCTTGAATTTTCTTACCAATATTCTTATTTTTCATTAGTTTATTATACTTGTGTTCAGTCATATAATCTGCTCCGTAAATAATCGTTAAATAATTAGGATTACGGACTTTAATAAAGGGTGCCATATTAACATCGCTAATAATATCAGGTTTAATGACAATACCTTCCATATTTTGATTAGTAGTTAATTTATCAAAATAAGCACTAGCTTCAATTAAACACTGATCGAACCCGTGTGAAAAATCCACAACATATTGAGTATCATCTGATACCATTTTAAATATTTCAATTTGTCCAGTTGGTACTACTTCGGTTTCATCTTCATAAATGATTTTCAATATATTAAATGGTTTTATATGGACCTCTTGACTTTTTCCATAAATTTCAATCTGTTCATGGTAAAGTTTAGCCCCTTCCATTAGTTCATCTACTGAAATATGGGTTTTCATCTCATCTGTTAAATCTTTATAGGTTTGGTAGACAGCTCCGCCATATTGGTCATTAAGTTCTTTATTTGATTTCTTACCATATTCTTGTGGGAAAGTAGTGGACTGCATTTTTGTAACAAGTTTCTGGTATTCTTCCTCGAAACCAGTTGATTTTAGAATATCTAATTCTTTATTCAGTGCATAATCAATGGTTTTGAATGACTTTTCAATCAATCCAGCACCAATAGCAGACCATGGCATGAGTTCCGAATCAATAATCATCATCTTAACCTTATTATGGGTCATATAATCCTTAAATTTATTAATTAGTTCCATATAGATTTTTGTCATAAAATCATGACCAATTTTATAACCGTTTCGACTTACTGCATAACAAGAATCAACATTATGGAAGAGGTAAATATTGCATCTGGAACCCATGTATTTAGGTTGAATGCTTAATTTCATTGTCTCATCAAATTTGAAATAGTATTCAAGACCTTTCTTCAGACTTTCTAAATCTTCTTTATTATAATCACGATAACGATCAGCAGGGCTAATTGTTCCAGAAATGAAATTGATCTTGTTATTAACAATGGATTGAATTCTTTTTATTTGGTCTGGTCTTAGTGATTCCAACACCTTTTCATTAATTTTGGGATCTTCAAAATATTCCAATGATTCATTAAAGGGAACCTGTTTCTTCATAAAGCTAACGTAAAAGAATTTGGGATAAAACATTTTCTTTCCAAGAAGAACGCCGGTTAACTTGTTACCATAAATACATCCAGTATCAATCATGAGTCGATTGTTATTATATCTGGAACCATTATATTCATCCTTAAATGCAAAATGTCCTGTCACAAGATAAGGCATGCTGTAGGAATCCTTATTAATATCGATTATATCTCTCGGTTTCTGATTATTTTTTCTGTCTAATACCATATATCTTTGAAATTTAATTGCATCCCATGAATGTTTGCCAACAAATTTCATATTACAAGGAGAATGCATGATATAAAACGATCTTGATACTGTATCATCAGCTATGTAATGATAATAAGGTACCATCCTAGATTCAACTTCAAGGAATTTGTTTTTTAGGTCTTGATCCGCTTTTAAAACCTTATAGCTAGTATAAAATTGATCAATAAAACCGGTTTCATATGCATCTTCAGACTGTTCACCTTTTAAAAGTCTTTTAATTGCAAAATCATGATTACCGCTTACTAATTTTACTTTATCAATATTGATATGGAAAAATTCAACTGTTTCTTTTGTCTTATTACCCTTATCAATGAGATCACCAACAAAAATAATTTCGGTGTTAAGGGTTGTATCACTATCTTTAATCAAATCATTTTCAATCAAGTATCCATAATTAGTAATCAGTTTTTTGACTTCATCGACACTTTCGTGCACATCTCCAATAATAAGGTATTTCTTATTGGAATCCAATAGATTGTTTTTATACATTTCAATATCATTAATTTTAATATTGATTTCATTTGTAATTTCGTTGATATAATGTCGTTTTCTGTATTCTTTACCCAATTCTTTCAATGTTTGAGTTCTGAGAGTTTTAATATGTCTCTCAATAATCTTGTGATCTCCTCCATATTTGAAGAAATTACCATAATCAGAATAATTAAACAAGATAAGATCTATATTGTAATGATTCTTTTTGGCTATTTCAATAATATCATTACGAAAATCATTCTGTAGTCCAGTTGTATCAACTATAGCAAAGTGACAATTAATCGGAAATTGAGTTACCATATCCAGGTCATGATAGAGCATTCGAAACGCTTGATGACTCGCCTCAATCATCTTGCTATCATATTTTCCAAGATTTGGATTATTATTTAATTTTCTTCGTATGTCATCAGATGAGATATATTGAATATTGAGTTTATCATAGGCTTTATTCAAGCCCGGAATGAGAACATTTTTGCAAAAGTGGGTCTTTCCCGAATTAGTTGGACCGACCAGCAGAAAGATGGTATGAAGCTGTGTTTCAAACTGCATTCTTGATGATAATTATGATAATTTTAATGGGTAATCATGAAATTAATAAATCAATTTTTTCAACAACTAGTTATGAGCATGTGATAAGGACTCCTTGAGTCGATGCAATACCGTTAACAATATCACCGATGTCCAGATATTTAATAACATATTCATCCTTGGGTAAAATTTCCGACAGATATCCTTTGAATTGTTCCCTTGTCAACTCCCATTTATGATCATCATGTCTTAATTGTTCACCTAACATATAATTAACATTGAATTCTACATTAGGTGTTGTGATGATAATCTTATCAAAATTAACATTATCAAGGACCCACCGGATGATATTTTGCGATTCTTCTTTTCCCATATGTTCAATAACTTCTGTAATAATGACATCGTATTTTGTATTCCAATCAAGATGTTCAATGAGTTTTTCGTGAGAATTCATGGTGATAATATCCAATTCTTTTTCTTTAGCCTTCTTATTTACTTTAGCCAACTCATCTTCATTAATATCAATTGCATAATATTTGAATCCTTGTTTTTTCAGTTTCTGAGCGAAGGAAATAGCATAGGCTCCTTCACCACAACCAACATCTATAATAGGTTTATCAAAATTAAGTAATCCCTTGATGTATTCAAGTCTTTGAGTTCCTGTATGACCATATTGCAATTGAATTCCTGGTTTTTCAAGTGATCCTTTGAGTGTTTCAAATAGTTTTTTGCTTGTAAGAATCTTACTGCTAAGAATGTATCTCACATAATAACTCGCATCAATAATATTAAGAGATGTAATGATTTTTTCAATAAGATTTTCTGTGAGGTCCAGATCATTTTCATTTAGAGAAGAAATTAGTCCAAAATAGACAATCACAAAATTCAAGAGCATATAAATAGATTCTTGAGTTGTAATTTCTATCTCATGTGTCTGTTGTGCTTTTTTCGTAATTTTAATATTAAATTTATCAAAAAATTTGTTAATTCGAATTATAGTTGAAAATGCATAACTGTCAACCTGAACAGCGAATGATTTGAACGTATGTGTTTGACCAATAATATCTTTCTCGTGTTGCTTTTTAGCAGAACTGTGTAGGAATTCTGTGATAGCATTAAGAACAAAAATTGGAGAAGTATATCTCAGTTTGTTTAGATATTCAAATGATTGATCTTTGTCTTCCTTGTAAGACATTTCTTCGGTATCATCTCTAAAATAAATCATATATCTATTAGGCTCATTTTTCGGATAATAACCATAAGCCTTGCCTTTACGAATGGACCTAATTTGCATTCCATTTTCTGGATTTTTAAAGATGATAAAGCTAAAGTCCGGATTGGTTGAAGTTAGTTCAATGAGACACATTATGTGATTAATAACAAGTACAATAAAATGGGTACAAAGTATTTAATTATCAAATTTTTTAGAAAAATTGATTTTTTAAGTCCTTGATAGTTTTATAAGATTATGATATTGTTTTCTAGATTCTTTAATGGATCAGTTTCGGTTCCCGACAAAGAAACATGCGAAGATAGAATCGAATGATTTTGATAGAAACTGGTTGGAGAATAGATATACATTTTTGAAAAAGCATTTTCATAAGATGTCAAGGAAGGAAAAGGAACAACTAAAAAAAGATGCTCATGGAAATGATACTTTTTATTTCGATTATATCTTGAAGCACCCGGACAGATTTCCTTTGAAAGAAGTTTGCAAATTCCTCAAACTACACAAAGAAGACGAATCGTTGTATGTTTGTTTTGAACACACATTGGACAATCGTGATAAGGATGAAAAAGATCAGTCTACTTTATTAGAACCGATTAAGTATTTTGTTGAGGAAAGATGTGTAGATCTTAATCGTCCATTTATTAACAAACGGGAAAAGTTCGATAAGGATGAACCTAAACTAGTATATGAAAAATATCCATTACAATTAGCTCTCTATTGGCGCATGCCTGAATATGTTATTAAGTATCTTCTGGATAAGGGAGCCAAACCTGAAAATTGCCATGAAAATTGTTTGAATGCTGGATATTTTGCTTTGGATCGTAACATGATTCATTTGTTTGATCACAAAATATTGTTTGATTCAACATTACCACATTATGTTAACCCATTGTCTTATTGTTGTTATTGGGATATAGCTCACGTTGAAGGTGCAAAATGGTGTATTGAACATGGTTACAATCCAAATGTTTTTGGTGAAAATGGAAAATATTCTACTTTTGGAAACTTAATGAGCAGATCACATGGGTACGCTCAAGCTTCGAGAAAAAGACAGCTAATTCGCTATTTACTAGAAAATGGTGGTAATATCAACTTACAAAATGATGATGGTGACACAATGTTACATCAATATTGCGAAGATCCGGATTATTTTGAATTCGGTTCAATGATTATTAATCTAAAAAACATTAACTTTCTCATTAAAAACAAAAATGGAAAGATTCCATTGGAAGAATTAATGGATTATCATATTAAAAATATTGATGCGACACGACGATACGACCCTAATCCTTTTATTAATCCTAATTTCCTTCTTAAATTGATTCTTAAAACACATCTTAAAAATCTTACAGGAATATACAAGGACATAGCACTATGTCTTCTAGTGATAAAACATAATGATATTTGCATCAAAACACGATACAATTGGTTAAGCAATCAAATTATTGATGAACTTGTTTCGACATATATTCAGGTTCCAAAACTACAAACTTTGTGTATGAGACAATTCGGATATATGACTGATTACGACGAAGAACGATATGATTTTTCATCTGAACTATTTAAATTAATAGATCAAGTCAGAGACGAAGTCGACGGTATTATTAAAGATAAAAAAATGCACAGAATGATTGAAATGATCTTGTATAAACAACCGTTAAACGATTAATTATTTTTTATTTTATTTGAGATAAAGCATATGTTTCTAATAATTCATGGATATTAATTTTCTCTGAAGATGCTCCAATAAAGTCTTTATCTATATACAAACTAAACTTCTTATGTTCGAGTAACAATTTATATCCATTAAATTTTACATTTACATCATTTAGAAATTTAACTATATCCGAGCAGTCTATACAAACTCCTTGATGTGTTTCAGGATTCATATAAGTTTGCAACCTCTTACAACAATCTATACCTAATATCATATATTGACTATCAGGAGGATCATCTCTCTTTTTATAATTAGGTTGAATTTCTTGTTCAATACTATTATATCGAAGTCGGATAATGATTTTATTTTCCGTTGTATAAATGGCCAGATAATTCTTCAATAACATATTTTTATGTAACGGTATCATATCCATTTTGTTAATTATATCGATCGAATTAACTTTTAATGCAATACGATGAATTATTTTATCTATTAATTTATTATTCATTAGATAAGAATAATTAAGGAATTTAAGAACATCGTCTAGCGAATATTTACTTTTATTATAATCATATATTTTTTTTATAAAATGATTAATTAATATTCCTTTGTGAGCATCATCAATATCTAATTTAATGATTTGATCAAAATTAGTGATTATTGGTTTGAGTGTTCGAACTAGACTTTTAATAAGATCTTTATTGTTATAACAAAAATAATCAAGTAAAATTATAATCGTAATGCATTCATTTGGTGTATATTCAACCAATTTATCCTCATATAAAATGGTCAATATAATATCAAAATCAATATTTAGATTGTGTATATCATATTGAAAAATATTAGTTTGATTTATTTCTAACATATCAACGAATATTTGACATCTTTCAAGAATATGCTTATGGACATAATATTTATGGTCATTAATATGCAATTCGTAAATAAATGCGTATTTAGACATTTATGGTAATAAACTAAGGATATTTGTATGATGATTTTTATTGTTCAAATTTATTATTGGTCATAATATAAAAAATTGAATTACGAAGTCTTTAACAGTTCCATATAAAAACCCCAACTACTAGTCCTTGTTTCTCACAAACATCACAGTAATTAGATTTCGAATCTCTTTGCTCCTTTAGGAAGTACTTCACGCCAACATGTTCGGTTCCGCTGCTTTGCGCGCCAGTATGGAAATTGTGAATGGTCTTTCACGATCCCAGACCACCCCTTTCAACCAAGGACTTCGTTCTAGTCTTGGGCTGTCTTCTAGCCAGGAATCGGCTGGCCAGAACTTGTCTATCCCGACAAGCGCTTCTCAGCCTTTTACCTTCAGCTGGAATATGGCGGCTACCCCTGCGCCAGCTCCGGTTGCTCATCCGTTCGTCTTCCCGGTCATTTCGCCGTTCAACTCTTTCAATTTCTCTACTGGGACTTTTTTGGAGGAACTTCGTCACTACAGCGAAGAGCCTGAATTGGCGCCAGTTCAGGAAACTGCCATTGCTGTTCCGGTGTCCAGTTTCTTCAACTCTATCCAGGAATACGCCAGCTCAAAGAACCTTCGCGAACAATGGAACACAATGGAAGAGGCTTCCAAGCGGTTTGTAAATAAGCATACCGTTCTTAGTGCTGGAGATCGTTATGGTAACGTTAAGGCTTATCCAGAGAATCAGGTTGACATGACTAATGGCTCATGGATAAGTCTTTCCCGCGTCGATCCTCTCATCTGCACTTGCGCTCCTCCTCCCCATGCCTTTTCTGACTTCTGGGAGTCAGTCTACGACAATAACGTTAGCGGCATTATCATGCTGACGAAGTTGAAAGAAGGAGATCGCGTTAAGGCTGATCGTTACTGGCCTGAGATTCCTGGCAACAAGGTGGCTTACGGCAAGGTTGAAGTCCATTATGCTACCGAAATCGTCCTTTGCCCTAGTCTGATCAAACGGACTTTTTTCGTCAAACGCGCTGAAGAAGTTTCCCGCGTTGTTGTTCAACTCCACTTCATTGGTTGGCCTGATCACGGCGCTCCTTCTTCCAACGACTTCTTTCATCTTATTGATGAGATGGAGAAGCTCCCGCAAGGCAAGCTTCTTGTTCACTGCAGTGCTGGTATCGGTCGTACGGGAACTTTGGTGGCTTTCCTCCAGGCTCACCGTGAGATGAAGGCTACCATCTTCGACACGATCGCCAACGGCACTGAGCCTCAGATTGATTTGGTTAACACCATCATCAGTCTGCGTGAACAACGCCGCGGAATGGTCCAGACCTATGAGCAAATGTCCTTCTGCTTCCGCGCCATTCTGAAGAAGTACATGCTTTTGCTCCAGGAGCATCGTACTCTCATCAACGCTTGCTCTCACCATGAGACTTTGGTGAATCTCCTTGCTACCCTTGAGGGACTCAACCTCTTCAAAAAGGCTGACTTCTCTTAAGTTTGTGGCGCTTCTAGTGACTATTATCACCCATATTAATTTATTGCAAATACGTTAAATTTTTTCTTCGTTTTACTTGTTTACAATAAAAATTTGAAATTATAACTAATTGACATCTCCATTATTACACTATTTAGTATTTTTATCTAGAAGCAAAATCTTGGCAAAGGACATTATGCCACACAGTGGTCAGCTCACCCAGGACCAAAATGATCCTGAAGAATTAATTGTATGGAACTGGAATTTGGCCGTGGGTAACCAACAAGCTGGTTTCAACTTCGCCGGCAATCATGTTGCGGTCCCTCAACCAATTATCCCTCGCCAACCACGTATTCCCTTCACTTTCGCCGGAATGGCCCCAAATACCGTTCCGGTTCGCCCTTTGGTTGATCCTGCCGATACCTTTCAAGTCTTTCCCCACAACCCGTTAAGTCAGGCTCAGGAGATTACTGAGCCCAAGTTTTGCGTCATTTTGTAAATTTTGTTTATAAATATCCGATAACATTGATACATTCATAAAGTTGAAATTGTAATATAAAACATTTGAATCGTTATTATTTTATCACATTGATGGTTTGGCGAAGGAATCCTTTAGGAAGTAAAGCTGGTTTACAATTTTCGGTGGAAAAATTCGATGAAATCTTACACAAACATAATATTTATAATTTAAGTAAAGAAGATAGAATATTTGTTACAGCTATTGCTGAAGATTTAATCTCAAGATTATATGAAGCGTCGGGAAACAATGCAAATGGTAAAAGAATTTATATTGAAGATTTGGATCAAGTCATTAAAACATACAAATCAGATATTTTTGCAGAGGTACGGGATAAATTAAATGGATCAACTGATACATTTATTTCAATGGATAGTTGGTCTTATCGAAAGCTCAAACAAGTTCATCCAGAATTAAGTCGCACAAAATTAATTGCATTTTATATGGATTATTTGATTGATTCATATTGTGAAAAACTGGCTAAACTAGATTTAAAAAATTTAACTAATAGTGTGAATAATATCTTTGGTGATGATAATGTATTGTGTCAAAATATACTAAATGCTGGTAAAAGTGCAATGGACTTGTATAAGAAATATAATTAAAAATTGATTTATAAATATTATGTTATATACGATTTCAAATATAATATTATATTACAATGTCCAAATTCAAAAACATTGTTCTTTTTGCTGCAGGAGGAGGAAATGATATTTTTAGTACTCTTGCTTATGTCAAAGCACAACTACCGCAACATAATTATCAAAAAATAGCAATTATCGGCGTATTAGGTATTACTCCTTTCCACTCTAATACTCCAATTATACCAAATTATGTAAATGTAGAATCTCCGCTCATTATTCCAGCTTCTGATTTAAATCGATATTTACCATTACATCCTCCAAAGAAAATTTATAATTCAGAAAGGTTGTTACCTGAACTAATTAAAGAATCCTTTCCAGAAGTGAATAACTATGTCTGTATGTCATCAAAGTATTCTGCTCCAGAACAAGCTAATAACTTAAGAAAATTGTTTAGTGAATGGGAGATGGAGCCTCAGACAACTCTATTAAACATTGTAGATTTTGGTGGAGATATTTTGACTAATGGAAATCAATCAACACTTATTTCTCCGGAATTAGATGCTTTTACTCTTGCTGTAGTACAAAATCTGAAAGAATATCAACGAAAAATATCAATTTGTTTTCCAGGAGTTGATGGGGAGTTGCAAAAAGACTATTTAGGAAAAGTTTGTCAAAATAGTTCAAAGGAATTAATAAATATAAATGAATGGCATGAGAGTTTAAATAAAGTTTATGATAAGATAAAAGATTCAAGGAAAGGTAATACAATTCCAAATATGTTAGAAATTTTAAAGAAAATAAATGATCCAGTTCATAAATTGGATTGCAAAGTCTCTTTACATTGGTCTATAAATGGTAAAGTAATTCAGTTCCAACAAGATCTTGATATTGATATGGAATTGCAGAGATATGTCCATCATTTTGATGATATTACATATAATCCATTCGTTACTGTTTTTAATTCACCAGATTATGATCTATTAAAAGTAGTACAGCATACTGACAAAATATATCAGAATCAACTAACTTCAGAAGATTCAGTCCAAACAGCTGATGCCTTTTTACAATATTTAAGGAAAGATTTGGATAGTAAATGGACCAACAAGCATATTTTGTATGATGAATCTAATAATAAAACACAGGATGTAATGCTAGTTGATATTTTGCCATATGTTGTTCCAAAGGAGAAAAGAGCTGAAATTAAGATTTTGCCAACATTTAATTTATTGTATAGTGAATTGTAAAAATAGAAAAATTGAAAAGATAATTGATTGATAAATACAAAGATAATCAATTGAATCATTCTGTTTGACTGGTTTAATTGATTGATTTCAATGGGTCGTGACTTCTGGTATTACTGGAAAAATCCAAACGATGAATTTTGTGATCGTGACGAAAATGGTTGGACAATTGACCCCGAAAGATATTATTTGGATATGAGCATTTCACGACACAATGATTTCATTCTTGGTTATGGCGGTTATTATGTTTATTATAATCCCGATAGTCTAAAGAAACAGATTGAAGATTTGACCAAGAAAATTGAGGAGGTTAAAAAATCTGATCTTTATGAACTTATGGAGGCTATTAAAGTGTTTTATGCGTTGTTGGCCGAAATGGTCGTTGGACAAAAATCCGATGTATGGATCCATTATAATTGATTTATTAAAAATTTGATAATTTGTCTAAAATACATAAGATCATATATACTTAATTAATTATATATGGATGATTAT
>Ga0138256_10008211_pt1 | contig 10983 bp, 12 predicted proteins | sample KNB2016incub_MG_FD_105486 | JGI IMG/M metagenome (GOLD analysis project Ga0138256, IMG submission 105486) | Active sludge microbial communities from wastewater in Klosterneuburg, Austria - KNB2014incub_MG | ecosystem: Engineered > WWTP > Activated sludge > Unclassified | place: Austria... | reverse complement strand
TTAACTGTAATAAATGGCGCAGGTCATTCATGGAAAAACATGGATGAAGACAGAAAAGAATTTATAAAATGGTTTAATAAATACTTAAAAGTGAAATAATTATTGCGGTTAGCGTTTAAAAGCACCCATGAAACCAAATAAGATTCGACAAACGAACGCACAATATAAAGTGCTTAAACGCGTGAAGTGAAGCAGCGTTTTAAGTTTGTATTGGACTTCCTTTCCCGTTCGGGAATGCTTTGGTGGGGGAGAAGTAATAGTTATGTGTTTTCAATACGGCTGAATTTGGGTGATATAGCCAGATTTTATATATGCCGGAGTGATTATACTGGATATCCCGGAGTTAAGTGAGCCACCGATTTCGGAGTAAAGTGAACCAATATTCCTATCTATAAGAAACCCTATCAATAGGATACCTAATTACTTCTACACCATAATATTCTTAGAAAACCCCGGCAAATACTACAATAAAGAGAAGAAAAAAAATGAATCCGAAAATCTGCTTATATTTATCGTCATAATATAAAAAACAAAGCTCAGCAGAAATGATTGCCCCCTTTAGTACCCCCGGGTTTCCCGATAAATCGAGACAGGCAGCCCAAATGAAGCACCAGTCCCGTTATTCGGGACCTGTCCCGTCAATTCGGGATTGATGCCCCGGTAGTGGTTGTTTTATTGATGGTATAGAGGGTATCAATACTCCTTAGAGTTATCGGATATGCTTGTGCTTCGATTGAGCATTTATGTTAATTTCAACAGGAAAAAATAAACGAACTATAATCTAACTATATGAACCTGTTAAAATACTTTCTGTTATTACTTTTTCTATTACCTGACACCGGCTTTACCCAGGATTCGCTTCTTTTGGACAGCTTACAAAACGAACTAAAAAAATTTGAAACGCATAAATTAGAAATGCGTGGAACAACACCGGAGTTAAGTGATACCCTTAAAGCAGGTATCCTTTATAAACTGTCACGGGTCTATTGGGGAAATACTCCTGAGAAAGGGAAGGAATACGCCGGCCAATTATTAAAATTATCAGAGCAAATAGGTTTTAAAAAAGGCATTGCAAATGCGTATTTATGTTTCGGGGCAATCAATCAAAAACAAGGTAATTACAAACAGGCATTTAAGTATTGTAATAAGTCTTTAGCGTTAGCAAAATCCATTAACTATAAACTTTTACAAGCCGATGCTTTAAGTTATCTCGGATCGATTAACACTGACCAGGCTAATTATCTCGAAGCGCTGAAGAATATTTATGAAGCATTAAAAATTGCCGAAGAGATTAAAGATAAATCAAGGATTGCATCCGCCTATAATTGCCTGGGAGGCATTTATTATGAAGAGCATAATTATCCTGAAGCACTAAAAGCTTTTTCTTCCGGTTTGAAAATATCCGAAGAAATTGGTTTAAAAGAAATTGGAGGCGCCTATCTGAACGTTGGCCAGCTGCATTCTGCTATGGGAAATAATTCAGAAGCATTAAAATATTATTTAAAGGGCGTGCAGTTGCTTAAAAAAACCGGAAACAAACATTGGGAAGCGTATGGTTATGGAAATATAGGGGATTTATTGATTGAACAGGGAAAACATGAAGAGGCATTAATCTATTTAACCATGGCTGTAAAAATGCTGAAAGATTTTGGTGACCGGCCTGCATTAGGATGGTGCCTTAATAGTGTAGGGTACGTTCAGTTTAAATTGAAAAAATATCCAAAAGCAAGAAAATATATTACAGATGCGCTTAAGCTGTTAGTCGAAGCCGGAGAGGTTGGCAATATTGAATTATGTTATGAACGGTTAGCTGCCATTGACAGTGCCACCGGAAACTGGAAGTCAGCATACGAAAATCATAAAAAGTTTATACTTTATCGAGACAGTTTATTAAATGATGCAGCCGCAAAAAAAACCGCTCAAATGCAAATGCAATATAACTTTGATAAAAAAGAAGCCGAAACAAAAGCCCTCACTGATGCAGAGCTGAATAAACAAAAAATGCTGCGTAATGGTTTTGTGGGTGGCTTTGCCATTGTGCTGATTTTTGCTGGAGTGTTTTTTCGCCAGCGCAATAAAACGAAGAAAGAAAAACAGCGAAGTGATGTATTACTCCTCAATATCTTGCCCTATGAAGTAGCCGAAGAACTCAAAGAAAAAGGTACAGCCCAGGCTAAACAGTTTGATGAAGTCAGTGTGTTATTTACCGATTTTGTTGATTTTACCCAAACTGCCGAAAACCTAAGCCCGCAACAAATAGTGCAGGAGCTCAATGAATGTTTTACTGCCTTTGATAAAATCATTGAACGGAACGGCCTGGAAAAAATAAAAACCATTGGCGATGCGTATATGGCCGTTTGCGGACTGCCCACTTCTGACTCACGCCACGCACAAAACACGGTGCAAGCAGCTTTGGAGATCCGGGAGTTTATTGAAGAAAGACGAAAGCACGAACGAGTGTTTGAAGTTCGAATTGGTATCAACTCGGGAAGTGTAGTTGCCGGTATAGTTGGGATCAAAAAATTCTCATATGATATCTGGGGCGACACAGTGAATGTTGCCGCCCGAATGGAACAAAACTGCACCCCGGGAAACGTGAATATCAGCGAAAGCACTTATCAATTAGTGAAAGGCGAATTTGATTGTATTGCCCGTGGCACGATAGCTGCCAAAGGCAAAGGCGAAGTGGAAATGTATTTTGTGGAAGCTGTTTCATAGTGACAGTAGCACATCCGATAACATCCAGATTAAAAGAAATAAAAAAAGAAGGGCATTGATAGTAAAACAAACAGTGGTGCAAATAGCAAACAGTTTTGGTAATCTGAGAGTTGGAGTTCTAAACCTTTCTTTTTTACTTCTTTTATCCTCTCTTCGTTAAATCATGCAGCACGTATTACCGCCTTATTTCAACAAGTCCAGACATTATGGGCTGCATCAGTACAGTACAAAGCAAAGAGCGTCCATACCGCAAGCCCTCACAATGAGGCCACCATCCAAACCGTCTTTGAGATACTGCGGCAACTGATGAAATTGGAACCTTTTAAGAGCAGCAAATGTGACTCGCTTGAGTTTTAAATACAAAGCATCGATGCCGATGCCATCATCTTTCTCCCAATGCTTAAAAACAGAGCACCACCCAGTCAAACTACGTGGCATATCGGAATGAAAACCTCATCACCCGGCCACACTATTGCCCCTACTCCGGAATATTCGTAGAAAATCTCTGACAAATACTACAATCAACAGAAAAAACAAAAAAATGAGTCCGAAACTCTGCTTATATTTATCAGCACTATAAAGAAGAAGAATATCGATAACAGGATAATCCCCTATAGAATGACTGACAACCCTGCTATAGCCTGGGCAAATTATTTTTTTGTGGGTAGTTTTTATTTATGCCAAATCAATCGCTGATGAAGAATTCAAAAATGAAATTAGATACCATAATTGCCGTAAAAGATATTGAACAAAGTGCAAAATGGTATGCGCAGGTTTTTGGATTCCATCGAAAGGGAGATCATTTGGCTGTGTTGTATTCAGAAAATAATGAAATTGTATTGTGCCTCCATCCGTGGGAAATGGATGACCACCCATCAATGAGAAATCAAGAGATAACCCCGGGAAATGGAATAATACTCTATTTTAAAACGGATAGAATGGAAGAAATTCTGGAGAATGCCAGGAAAGTAGAAGCTAAAACAGACGAAGACATTCACCTTAATCCAAACCCGAACAAGAAGGAATTTTCAATGTTGGATCCGGATGGCTATTATATTATTGTAACAGAATATCATGAATATGAAGGTTAGATTGATTTGTGATAATCCTGTCCTTTATTCATGGAATCGCTGTGCTATTTAGGTAATTTGTACCGGTTAATACACTGAATATTTGATGCAAGTTGTCTGATAAAAACCTAAAGATTACTTACATTTATTGGGTCGGAAATAAAAGAAAGACAGCCGCAATTAATAATCCCTTTTGTGAGACCTGACAATGATGAATAATCGGAACAGGATGCCTCTTTTGGGTAGGTTATTTTTGTAAAATAATAAATACAAGGTTGATAAATTTTGACAATTAATAGAAACAAGTTAAACGTATGAATACGAAATGGCTGATGATGGGGAGTTCATTTTTTATGGGGCTCATGGGAATGTTTTTAACTTTTATGCCGGATCAGGTTTTAATAGTTCTGGGACAAATGCCAAATAGTATCTTGAATATTTGTTTGCAATTAACTGGAGCTTTATACCTGGGATTCGCAATGACAAACTGGATGGCTAAAACGCTAATAATAGGTGGTATATATGCCAGGCCATTAACTATTGGAAATTTTTTTCACTTTTTGATCGCGGGGCTTGCGTTAGTAAAACTATCTTTCATCACCACAGCAACTAACATGTATATCTATGTCTTGACAGTAATTTATTCAATTTTTGCTATTTTATTTGGTTACGTATTTATGGCTCACCCTACATATAGTCAAACTGAATAATTGTACAATTTTTACCACATCATAGTAAGGTCTTATCTATAGTTATTAAGACGGGCAGCAGCAGGCCGCTATCAGTAAGGGCACTGTCGCGTGAAGTAAGAGTTGAAGCCATTTTTCCTGAAATTGAAGAAATAGGAATACTAGCCTGCTATAGATAATTTCAAAGATGTTGAAAAAATTGTGAAAAAAAATTTGAGAAACCAATTAGTTGCGCGTATATTTGCAACCGAAAGGTTTCTTAAAAAATCTACAGACCAATGAGAAGAGATATTTTTCAGGCAGTCGCAGATCCGACAAGGCGGGCGATAATCGCGTTAATCGCATTGCGGGCTATGACACCCAATGCCATAGCCGAAAACTTCAATACAACTCGGCAAGCCGTTTCAAAGCATTTACGCATTTTGACAGAATGTGAAGTAGTCAAACAAGAGCAACAAGGTAGGGAGATTTACTATTCACTTGAGGTCAATAAAATGAAAGAGATAGACCAATGGTTGGAACAATACAGAAAGCTTTGGGAAGATCGCTTTAATCAGTTGGACAATTTATTATCAACAATCAAAAAAATAAAAAATGAGTAGTTTAAAATTTGATTTTACAGTAGATAAGAGTAAAAAAATGGTATATATCACTCGTGAATTTGATGCAGGTCTGGATTTAGTCTGGGGTGCATTTACGCAAGCCGAGTTGTTGGATCAGTGGGTCGCACCGGTACCATTTACTGCGAGGACTAAATACATGAATTTCGAGGAGGGAGGAAGACGGTTTTATGCGATGGTCAGTCCTGATGGGCAGGAGGGTTGGATAATCCAGGAATACAAATCCATTACACCAAAGACTAATTTCAAACTGTTTAATGTCTTTGCAGATAAAGATGAGAATCCCGCACCTGCCGGCTCTGACTGGGATTTTACATTTAGTGAGACAAATGGAATTACTACCGTGCAAATAACTATCTACAATGAATCCCTCGAGCGTATGGAAAGGCTGCTCGAAATGGGCTTCACGGAGGGTTATAAAGCATCATTGAGTAATTTGGATAATCTTTTGAACATGATCAGGAATAAAAGTTAATGGGATACCGTTTGTAATTGGAAGAATAATTTAATGTTTAAATTGTTAACAAAATTACAATAATTATCAATGAAAAAAATTAGTCGGATTTTTAGCATACCTGGGCCTGTTTTGATGGTTGCAATGGTTATTTTCACATCTGTGCAGCTTATCGGACAAGCTGCTCTGGAGCGTCCTGCAGATTGGGCAAAGAAAGTAGAGGGATTATCATTTAGGAACTTATATATGCTCAATGATTCAATATTCCGAAGCGAACAGCCGGATAGTTTGGAATTTGTCCAATTATATAATTACGGTATCAGGAGCATATTGAACCTGCGGGACCATCATACGGATAGGGAGGGAGCAAAGTCTGTACCACTAACACTTTATGATGTTGCGATGAATGCTAAGGCATTTACCGATGAAGAGATTGTGAAAGCGTTGAAGGTGCTGGATAAATCGCCAAAACCTGTTTTAGTGCATTGTAAACAGGGTAGTGACAGGACCGGCGTGGTACTTGCGATGTACAGGATCATTTTCCAGGGTTGGACAAAAGCGCAGGCGTTGGATGAATTAGAGCATGGTGGCTATGATTTTCACGAGAAATACGCAAATATCCCGGAATATATACGGAATGTAAACATCGGGAAGATCAAAGCTGAGATCAAGAACTAAGCCAGACTTATCCGAAACAATTTTTGTTTTTGAAATAAGATAACTATTTGTAATTTTAGTTAGATATTTCTGGAAATGGATGATTTAGCTATACTCCGATATGCACTGGCAGAATTTGCTGAGCTGGATGAACATGATTTTAATCTATCGGCTACCCATTGGAAGATAAAGACATTCAGGAAAGGCGAATTTTATAATCCTGTGGGAAATATCTGCCGTTATCTGGGTTTTATAATGGATGGCTATTTCCGGGCCTATCTCACTGATGAAGAAGGAAATGAAAAGAACATTTTTCTTTTTCTACCTCACCAGGTCGTAGTTACCTATAAGAGTTATTTGCACCAGGTACCCTGTGATTATGACACGCAAGCGCTGACGGATGCGAGAGTAGTCTGTATTACTTTAGCTGATCTCCAATCACTGTATGTCAAATCCCATGGGTGGGAGCGGTTTGGCAGACTAATTGCTGAACGGGCTTTTGATGCGGCTAATGACAGGGCTGAAAGTTTTATGTTTAAGTCCGCTGAACAGCGATATCTCGAACTTGTAAAAATGCAACCTGAGATAATTAATAATATAGCGCTTTATCACATTTCTTCTTATCTGGGAATTGCCGGTCCTTCACTCAGCCGGATTCGGAAAAGGCTCTCAGGTAAGTAATCCTATATTAACCCAGGTTAATATTTTTAGGATTTTAACCCAGGTTAAAATTTCTCAGATAAACTATACCCAATTTTGTTTCATTAATTAATCATTTAAAATTTTTAAACAATGAAAGAAATTGTAATTAGTACTGCAGAAAGAAATGCTGAACTCGTGAGAAAAGGTTATGAAGCATTTAATTCAGGAGATGTAGAAACCTTAAGTGAACTTTTTCGTAAAGATGCCATTTGGACTACTCCTGGCAAGAGTTCTGTTGCCGGTACACGTAATGGTCAGGACTCTATTTTCTCGCATTTCGGAAGATATGCTGCGGAATCAAAAGGAACCTTTAAATCTTCATTGAAGGAAATTTGCACAAACGAAGAGGGTAATGTAGTCGGCATACACCACTCTACAGGAACCCGCAATGGGAAAAAGTTGGACACAGATGTTTGCATTGTCTTTAAATTAGATGAAAATGGACAACTGATTTCCGGTACCGAATTCTTTTTCGATCTGAACAATTGGGAGGATTATTGGTCATGATAATGCATCGTTGTGCGCAAAAACCCGTTCATTATTGAACGGGTTTTTTATTTTTCTGCAATTTCACACTATAATTTTGTTCAATTATACTAAATGGACAAAGGGATGACCATCCGATTTCCTTATTTAGCCCCTTTATCCCCTTCTGGGACAAGGAAATCAAATGGTCATTTCTAAATACGAATGGTATAATTTTGATGCATTGATTGGATATCTTCCAATTTGCAAGCGCAGATATTAGATTTACGTTTGTGGAATAATTGAATCTTTTAGTTGTTTTAAGCGTAGATTTCCTGTCTATTCAGAAATACTATACCCTGTACCAGATTCATTGTCCCGACAAATGCTGAATCCTTTTTTCTAGTTCATTCCTGGTAATTGACCTATAATAAAAAAGAGCTCCGATTTTCATCAGAACTCTTTTCGTGGGCTCACCAGGACTTGAATGCCGATTTCATCGGCACAGGCACTGGGACCCGATTTTCTAGTTCATTCCTGGTAATTGACCTAAAATAAAAAAGAGCTCCGATTTTTATCAGAACTCTTTTTGTGGGCCCACCAGGACTTGAACCTGGGACCCCCTGATTATGAGTCAGGTGCTACTAACCAACTGAGCTATAGGCCCCTCAATTCTATTGAGTGCGCAAAGGTAATTTTTTAATTTTTAATTTTAAAATCTATCGCCTGGATTTTCTTTCAATGAAGCAGGATGCATGAATCTATTCCTCTCCCGGTCCGATATCCTTAAATTTGTCTATTTCGCGGCGCTCTTTTTTTGTTGGTCTGCCAGTGCCTCTCTCTCTGAACTCAGTAGCCGGATTTGAATCAAACCAATGTTTGAGTTTATTTAGTTCGGCTTCCGGCGTATGATTGAGGTAACATTCCTGTGCGATTGGGGCGCCTACACGCTTATCAATCAGTTTTACCACCTCATAAGTGTAATTGATGTGGTCTTTTTTAAAGCGGATGATATCACCCACCTTAGTCAGATAACTGGCTTTTACCGGAGCGTCATTAGCCTGTACTTTGCCACCGGTACAGGCATCTGATGCTTGCGTACGCGTTTTATACAAACGTACAGACCAGAGCCATTTATCAATTCGGATTTTTTCAGACATGCAGAATCATTGGGGTATCTGAAAGGATTTTTTATCAAATACAGGTAATTTCATATTTAAATTTTCGAGTTCCCGGGCAATGACTTCCGCGATAAAATAATTCCGGTACCAGCGTTGGTCCACGGGAGTGATGTGCCAGGGGATTACACTTTTGTTAAAACAGTATTCATAGGCATCGATATATTGATCCCAGAGCTTTCGTTCTTCCCAGTCATTGGGATTATGCTTCCAGTTCTTATCCGGTTCATCGATCCGCTCTTTCAGTTCCTTAAGTTGCTGGTCTTTGCTGATGTGCAGATAGAATTTAAGGATCAGTGTATTATTGTCAAACTGCAATAATTGTTCGAATGCATTGATTGCCTCCATCCGCTTTACTACTCTTTCCTCATCGATCCAGTGGTGTACACGCTGAATCAATATATCCTCATAATGTGATCGGTTGAAAATCTGTATAAAGCCTTTTTCCGGTGCGAATTTATGGATACGCCACAGGAAGTCATGATCCATCTCTTCCTGGGTAGGTTTCTTAAATGCCTCTACATATAAACCTTGCGGCCAGCATTCCGAAAAAACATGTTTTGTCGCCCCGTCTTTGCCACTGGCATCCACCCCCTGAAATACGATTAGTACACTGTGCTTCTTTTCAGCGTACAGCACATGCTGGAGCTTGCCAATCTTTTTATATAGTTCTTTGCATTTCTCTTCGATATGTTCGCGCTTCACACCTTTGGGCGCCCGGGTAGATATCTTACTAAGTTTGATTAATTTTGCCATAAGTCGTTAACTTTTATAAATTCATTTCCTCAAAAATTAATTGATGATTTAAATAAATCAGAAAACTATATTACAATATTTTGGGTTATTTGTTATACATTGAATAAGCAAAATAATAATTGGACATGCAATTTACTCCTGTAGATAGAAGAACCGGATTGAGTCGTGAACAATTTAAGAAAGAGTATCACGATCTGCAAAAACCGGTAGTGCTCACTGATCTTGCTAAAGACTGGCCGGCACTACATAAATGGACCTGGGAATTTTTTAAAGAGAAATATGGCGATCTCAAAGTTCCGATGGTCGATAAGAATTTCCATAAGCCAGGCCCCGGATATATGCAGAAGCATATCATCTCATTCCGGGAATATATTGAATCTATAGAGAAAGGGCCGAGTGATATGCGGCTGTTTCTGTTCAATATATTTCAGGCGGCACCGGAGTTGAAACACGATTTTACATTTCCCACGATCATGGATGGCTTCATCACATCACTGCCATTCATGTTTTTTGGTGGTGAGACCAGTATCACTCCACTGCATTATGATATTGACTGTCCATCAAATTTTCTGACACATTTTCTGACCCGCAAACGTATCATTATGTTTGACCGTAGTCAGTCAGTCTATCTGTATCATCAGCCATTTACCGTGCAGAGTCACATGAATATCAATAATCCGGATTATGAGAACTATCCGGCGCTGAGACATGCACAGGGATATGAGGCGATCATCGGACATGGTGAGACTATCTATATCCCACCGCATTGGTGGCATTATATAGAGTATGTGGATAGCGGCTTTTCATTAGCTACCCGTGCACATGACCGGGTCTCCAATAAGTTTGTAGCGTTGAAAAACTTATTACAGCATAGTGTGATCGATCAGGGAATGAACCGGATATCCAGTGTACGTTGGCAAAACTGGAAGAAAAATGTAGCCAGAAAGAGAGCAGAGAAAGTGCTTGCAGGTTGACATTTCATGTCTGAGGTATTCTACTGGAAAATACTTTTCTTAATGTTGGCGATGGTGCTCCCAAAGTACGATAGCAGCACTTACAGCCACATTAAATGAGTGTTTGGTACCAAATTGTGGTATTTCAATCGCTGCATCCAGCAAAGGTAATGCGTCGTCACTCAAGCCTCTGACTTCATTTCCAAATACAAGCGCATACTTTTTATCAGACTGGAATTGATATTGATCTAGTGCAATGCTTTCATCCAATTGTTCGATACCGACTATGTTCCATCCTTCGGATTTAAGTTGGAGTAAACATGCTGAGGTGGATTCAAAATATTGCCAGGACATAGATTCAGTGGCCCCCAGTGCGGATTTCAATACTTCCCGTGAGTCCGGAGTGGCACTTATACCACAGAGTGCAATTTTTTCTATACCAAAAGCATCTGCGGTGCGAAAGATTGAGCCAATATTCAAACCCGAGCGGATATTGTCCAGTACCAGACAAACAGATGATTTCTGTGCTGATTTGAATGAATCAATGCTATGTCTGTCAAATGCTGAATACGGTTTACGTTTCATGTATTTATTGCTTTGTACTTAGGACACGACTGAGCTCAATGAGCCTGATTCATCTGATGCCGGATCGCTGCACCGATAAATGAGACGAATATTGGATGTGGTCGCTCTACTGTACTCTTCAATTCCGGATGAAACT
>Ga0138256_10008210_pt1 | contig 10983 bp, 6 predicted proteins | sample KNB2016incub_MG_FD_105486 | JGI IMG/M metagenome (GOLD analysis project Ga0138256, IMG submission 105486) | Active sludge microbial communities from wastewater in Klosterneuburg, Austria - KNB2014incub_MG | ecosystem: Engineered > WWTP > Activated sludge > Unclassified | place: Austria... | reverse complement strand
GGAGCCGTGAGATTCGGAGCCGCGCCCGTCAGGAAGCGGGGCTTGACGTCCGCTTCCTGACGGGCGCGGCTCCTCGGATTTGTTTTTGGACAGGGACTTAGCCTTGCAGCGGGCCGTTGAAACAAAATGCTTCTGCTTGCCATCAACGGCTTCGCTCGAGTGCAATGAACGAAAGGGTCGGGAGTCTTTTTCGGGAAGTTACTTGTTGAGAAATGCTGACGTTTCCGTCCGAAAAAGACTCTCGACCCTCTGCTCACACCTCATTTCTTCTGCTCGCCATCAGCCGCTTCGCTCACATGATAAAGCCATTTCACCGGGAAACGAGTGACCTGTAGCGAATTCAGTCCAGGGTACTCGCAGTGCGCCAGCAGGACGTGGTCGCCCACAAATTCGATTGCCGTGTAGCAGTACCAGCCTTGCGGATCTGTTCCAATATTCTGAATGTGTTCCCAGGTCGCTCCTTCATCTTTGGAAATGGCTGCCGTGAAAGGGCGACGACCGATGGGCTTGACGGCTGCCAGCGGATCGTCGCCATTATTCCACACCAGCAGCAAGTCACCTGTTGCCGGAATCCGTTCGATCGAAGCCGGGGAGGCCGTTGGTTGAGAAATCTTCGACCGTTCCAATGCGGACCATGTGTCGCCTCCATCATCCGAGTGCGAGACAAGCTGGCAATCCTGGCTGCGACAGAACATCATCAGCCTGTGATCCTGCAGTTCCACGACACCTGGTTCCTGAGCCAATAGTTCTGTCTCCAGAGTACTTTTCCCGGGCCGCCATGTCCTGCCCTGGTCATCCGACAGGTAACACCGAATCTGTGCAGAATTCCGCCAATTCGGCCAGCCGGGCAAATAATGGACGGCCACCGGTACGACCAGCCGACCAGTCTTTAACTGAATCACTCGGTCATTGTTCAACACCCGATAGCCCGGTTCCTCCTTTGGCACCACGTACGTCGGTTCAGACCACGTCGCGCCTTCGTCGGAACTGGTGCGCATCAGGATGTAATCCAGATGCGAATACTTCGACTCTGGCGGACTCTTGTACTTCTGAACATAGAAGAGCGCGATCCGATCGTCCTGCAATCGCAGGAGAGAAACCGACATCAGGTTCGCTTCGCCAGGTTTTCGAGCAATGATCTGTACGTCGTCGCGACCCCAGGTTTTTCCGCCGTCCGAAGAATAGCGAGCCGCGAGTTCAGCCGGAGCGTGGTCGTCCGTCCCGATGAACTTCGTATACACCAGGAGAAGGCGTCCGTCCTTCAATTGAAGGAAATCTCCTTCGCTGTTCCGACCATTCTCCGGCCGAGGAGCGATGAGCAATGGTTTCTCAATCCCTGGCGCAACGCCCTGCGGCGTCCGATCCTCAGCGCGAATGGACGCTGCCGCCAAGCAAGTGACCATCACCATCGTACAGATTGAAAAACAAAAGTTGGGTTGCATTCTGAGAAGTCCCGCTCCCAGAATGCCTGCCAGAAACATCCGTCGTTTCTGCTTCGTGGTGTTCTTTGAAGAATCTGTCATGGTTGAGGTCCAATCAAAAATCGAAGAGTCAAAGAGGTAATCGCCATGATCCAGGCCACGCTATAACCGACATTGCAGGTTCACTATAATGGCGTTCCTGTGATCTGGGCAATGGTTTGGTTGTCAGGAGCGAAAATGAGGCGTGTTTACCGAATAAGAGGATGCCGAATCGTGATGATTCCGACATGGTTACTCGTCGTCGTACTGGGGGTCGTAACACACGATTCTGCGCGGGGACAAGCAGAGAATGATCGCGATGGCTTGACGCAACTCTACAAGAGCATTTGCGACTTCGGCGTGCTCCCGGACGGCGACCCGATCTCGAATCGCGATCACCTCCAGGAAGCCATCGACTGGGCAGCACCGCGCGGGGCGGCGTTGTTTGTTCCGCCTGACAGTGAACCATACCCCGTGGCTGGCGGATTGGTCCTGCGCAGAAACGTCTCATTGATCGGTGTGCATGGACCGGTGGGACGCGGAACGCGACATCCAGACAAACCGCAACCGGTCGGATCGGTATTTGCCATCCAGGATGACAAGCATCCATTCATCACCGTCGAAGGCGCGACGCAGTTAAGCGGTCTGCAGTTCTGGTATCCGCAGCAAACTCTGACGGACCCGGAGAAAATCATCGAGTACCCGCCGACGATCAGCGTCTCGAAGACCAGCCCGGCTCAGGGGGTGACGCTTTCGCGACTCACCTTCTTCGGCGAATTCACCGCGATGGATTTCCGAGCCACGAGTCGCATGAGTTGCGAGCAGATTCTGATCGAACACTGCTACGGTTATCCGCTCAGCGGCCAATTCATCGCGATCGATTACTGTTACGACATCCCACGCATCCTGCATTGTCACATCAATCCGGCGAACCGGCGGGTCATCGATGGCGGATACAGCCGTTCGGTGATTGACAGCGTTGTCGCTCGAAAGACATTCGCGTATTGGATTGACCATACCGACAACGCCCAGGTCATTGACGCATTCACGTTCGGCACCTACGGAGGTATTCGGCTTGGTGCGGCGAGCTACGGCCAGATGACAAACTTCAACTTCGACTGTGTGACGGTGGGGATTCACAAGCTGGGCGATTCCACGTTCAACCGAAACTGGCAGATTGCCCAAGGGTCGATCATCGCCAACACGGGCGAGCGGATCGACGACATTCATCCGCTCATCATTGAAGGTCAGGGTCACACATCGTTGTCGAATGTCGAAGCGTTCTCCGGTCCCAACGGCGCGCTATCCACGCTCAACCAGTCGCACGATTTCCTCCTCGTTCGTGGCGAACAAAAGCTGACCGTCAGCATGTTCGGCTGCCGCATGAGGAACTACGTCGCCGACGTACCGCTGACGATTCAAAACGCGGCCGCCATAGTGCAGGCCATCGGCTGCATCGATAAGCACGAGAATCCGTTTGCGTACCCCTGAAGGATCGCTTGATCACTAGGTGAGCGGCAAGGCGCTAGACACGCACGCCTGATGTCCTTGTTCCGAGGCTCCAGCCTCGGAACACGCTGCTCCGGAGGCTCCTGCCTCCCGAGATTTGCACTGGAGGCAGGAGTCTCCAGTGCGTTGCGTTCCAGGGCTGGAGCCCTGGAACGAGGATTCAAATGAGCTCAAGGAGCGGCAGACCTGCTTCAGCGGCGGCATTTCCATGAGTTCTCGGCTATCCCACGTTCAGCCACGAGTCGATATTCTGGATGCTCCATGGTTCGCGCTGCTCGCGGTTCAGCATCGCATTGGCCTCTGCGTCGTCAGCGAATTCTTCGCGTTCGGGATCCCACCGCAACTTGCGACCAAGTCGCATCGAGATGTTTCCGATGTGGGAAATGGAAATCGTACGATGTCCAATCTCGGCCGGAGCGTAAGTCGTCCCACCATTCTTGATGCAGCCGGTGAAGTCCAGGTGCTCCCCACCGGCTGGCCCGCCGGAACCCTCTCGCCGGCAGATGGTTTTGGGACGATGCAATCTTTTCGATTCGGGAATTTCCACATCCAGAATCGTAGGGTTGCTGGCCGTGAGCGGAGCGCGCCAGCCGCGGAACATCACCCAGCCTTCCGTCCCTTCGAATTTGATCCCTGGCGTCCCTTCACTCCAGGCGTGCATCGTCAACCCGTTCTGATACCGATAGTGCAGATCGAATTCTCCAGCCGTATTCCAGACGGCATCGCGCGGTGGAAAGACGCCAGTCCCCTCGACTTCCACTGGTCCGGTTTCCTGGTGGCCGCTGGCCCATTGAACGAGGTCGAACAAGTGAGCGCCCCAATCTGTTAGCCGCCCACCGGAATAGGACAAGTTCCAGCGGAATGTATTGTGAACCCGTGCCGGACAATAGGGAGCCACCGGTGCCTGTCCCTGCCACTTCTCATAGTCAAGCTGGCTGGGCGGATTCTGAATGGTGAAGTCTTCATTGCCTCGCCCTTCGTTGTTCTTCGGAAGCAGCACCTTGACATGTTCGAGCTGGCCGATGTAGCCACCATGAACCAACTCGCAGATCTTAATATAGGAATCGATCGACCGGTTCTCGGACGCCGTTTGGAACACCAGTCCCGAGTTTTTCGACTCGTTCGCCAGCATGCGACCTTCGCCGATCGTGAGTGACAGAGGTTTCTCGCAGATAACATGTTTGCCAGCGCGAATCGCCATCAAAGCAGGGATCACATGCCAATGATCCGGTGTGGCCACATCGACGGCGTCAATGTCCTTGCGATTGATGAGTTCGCGAAAATCATGGTAGACATCGCATTTGTAATCACGACCGAATAGTTTTGAATAGTGCTGGTTGACTTTGCTCTCTGCCTGAGCCGCATGTTCCGCATCGACGTCGCACACCGCGATCACCTGCTGATCGGGATTCTCCAGCATGCGATCCAGATTCCAACCAGTCCCATGTCCGCCACAGCCAATCAATCCCATCGTAACGCGATTGCTCGGCGCGACAGTACCTGCCCGCCCCACAGCGGACGAGCGAACGATGGTTGGAACGGCGACCGTCGCGGCGATCGTCTTCAGAAATTCACGACGTCGGGGCGTTTTGTGTTGGGCGGTCATCGAAGATTTCTGAAAGAAGCGTGAGGGTGATGCCATGCGTCAAGGGTTGCTTTCTACAGACGCAAACAGACTAACCTGGATAGCTGTTGTATAGATTTGCGGGACAAATCGCAATTCGCGAGTCCACACCGGAAGGTGCAGTCGCGGATTTTGGTAGGTTCTTTCTGTCGGAAAGGACTCCCGACCCTCTGTTCACACCCGTGCGATCTGTCCAGTCCGGTATACTGTGGGGCATTTTGGTTGAGAGCATGATCAGAATGTAATGGAGTTGACGGAATGGCGGTCGTTTGAGGCATAAATCTGAGTGGCCGCTTTGCGTTTTCGAATTTCGTGGTCGTCGCTAGCTCTCCATCTGCGCTCACCAATCCGGACGAGCCGGATGGGGTCGCAGCACGAGCTTAAGTCCACGCCATTGGGCACAAGGCCAGCGGGGCCACACAAAGAGTCTGTCTGGACTCCGATCATTTTGAGGTTCTGCGCGAAAGGAAGTGCATGGTCGGCCCCGTACCACAAACGAGTAGTCTTTGATGGATGCTGTGATTGAGCCTGAAAGGCTCGTACAAATCAGCCTGGGGCAAGAGAATCCGCGAATGCGGATGAACGCCGCCCCAGGTTCGCTATGTCTGACACGCGCACTTCATTTCGCACAGAACCTTTTTTGACCGATCCGCCGGTCAACACATTGACAAGAGTGCCCACTTCTGCGGTAATCAACTTCCGCAATCAACTGCCCTCCCTCCCGCTGCGTTTGTTTGATGAGAATCCACATGCCCCCTGGTGCCCGTCGATCTGCTTTTCGGCTTCCCGTCTTCAGTCTGACTCTTCTAGTCGCCACCACGGGTTTTGGTTTCGCGGACGATCGCACGAACTATGATCGAGACGTGCGGCCGATCCTGTCGGACACGTGTTATAAGTGCCACGGCCCCGACGCAGCCGAACGGAAGGCCGGACTGCGACTGGATTCTGCAGAAGGAGCAACGGTCCGCCTCGAATCCGGGGTCTCCGCGATTGTGCCCGGCAAGGCTGATGAAAGCGAACTCCTGAAGCGGATTCTCTCCACTGATCCCGATCTCGTTATGCCACCTCCGGAGTCCGGCATGAAGCTGACTCCGCAGCAGCAACAAAAACTCACAAAATGGATTGAGCAGGGCGCGGAATTCAAGGGCCACTGGTCGTTCATTCGTCCTCAACGTCCCGCATTGCCCGCCGTCAGCGACGAAGCCTGGTGCAGGAATCCGATCGACCGTTTCGTCATGCGGAAGCTTGACGAGGCTGGTTTGAAACCATCACCGGAAGCGGATCGAGCGGCGTTGATTCGCCGAGTCACGCTCGATCTCACCGGATTGCCGCCGACGCCGAGTGAAGTTCAGGCGTTTCAGGACGATCCTGATTCCAAAGCATACGAAAAGGTCGTCGATCGATTGCTCGCGTCACCACGCTACGGCGAACAGATGACGCGATACTGGCTCGACCTCGTCCGCTACGGGGACTCACACGGGTTGCATCTCGACAATGAACGCTCGCTTTGGAAGTACCGTGAATGGGTCATCAATGCTTTCAACTCGAACAAGCCGTTTGATCAGTTTACGATCGAACAACTGGCGGGCGATCTGCTTCCCGATTCAACAATGGAACAGAAGATCGCAACCGGTTTCAATCGCTGCAACGTGACGACCAGCGAAGGTGGTTCGATCAACGAAGAAGTGCTCGTGCGTTACGCCGTCGATCGCACGGAAACGATGTCCACGATCTTCATGGGCATGACGCTGGGATGCGCCGTCTGTCATGACCACAAGTTTGATCCGGTCACGCAGAAGGAATTCTACCAGCTGTTTGCGTTCTACAATGCCGCCGCCGATGCCGCGATGGACGGAAACGCACTCGCTCCGCCACCAACAATCCGTGTCCCGACTGCAGAACAGTCAGCGTTGTTGGCGGAACTGGATCAAAAGATTCCGGCGCTCAATGAACAAATCAACACTGCTCTGGCGGCTGTGGATTATGTTGATCCCGGTGTGAATGCAGCAACGGTCTCCACAGAACCCGCCGAATTTGTCTGGATCGATGACGCAGCTCCGACCGGAGCCCAGTTGCAGGGAGATACGGCGTGGGAATTTGTGTCCGCTCCAGATCATCCCGTTCACAGCGGCACCAAGGCGACTCGTCGGCAGGCCGCCGGACTCAGTCAGCATTTCTTTACCGGTGCCAATCCGACACTCAAGATTGGCGAAGGCGATAAACTGTTCGCGTACTGCTGGCTGGATCCAGCCAATCCGCCAAAGACCGTCATGCTGCAGTTCAATGACGGTGTTTGGAGTCACCGCGCATTCTGGGGCGAAGATCTCATCCCGTTCGATTCCGGCACGGGCGAGAATCATCGTCCGATGGGACCGCTGCCGAAAACCGGCGAATGGGTTCGACTGGAAGTTGATGCAGCCCAGGTTGGACTGAAGGCCGGAGCTGAACTCAACGGCTGGGCGTTTACGCAATTTGGCGGGCTTGCCTACTGGGATACTGCAGGGATTGTGACTCGCACGCCGCAGGCCGATCAGTCGTTCGAATCTCTGCTGGCGTGGGAAGCGTTCGACCGCAGCATTGAAAAGTCCTCCGTAACTCAACCGGTTCGCGACGCGATCAAGATCGAATCCGACAAGCGAACGCCAGACCAGTCCAAACTGATTCGCGATCACTTCCTTCGGTTCATTCATCCAAAGACCCGAATGACGTTTGAGCCGCTGCAGAAGCAGCTGGACGAGGTCACACAGAAACGCACCACCGTTGACGCCGCGATCGCGGTCACGATGGTCATGGCCGATCTGCCTCAGCCCCGCGACACGTTTGTGCTGAAGCGAGGCGAATACGACAAGCCGGGTGAAAAAGTGGAAGCCAACGTACCCGCGATGTTTCCGCCGCTGCCGGAAGGTGCTCCTCGAAATCGCCTGGGGTTGGCCAAATGGCTGGTGGATCCCTCTCATCCACTCACCGCCCGCGTCACCGTCAACCGTTACTGGCAGCAGTATTTCGGCACCGGCATTGTGAAGACAGCAGAAGACTTTGGGAAGCAGGGGCAATGGCCGACGAATCCCGCGTTGCTGGACTGGCTGGCGGTGGAGTTCATCGAAAGTGGCTGGGACATCAAGGCCCTGCAGAAACTCATCGTCACTTCGAGTGTTTATCGACAGTCTTCGAGCGTCAGTCCTGAACTGCTCGCGACCGATCCCGATAACGAACTCCTCGCCCGTGGCCCGCGTTTTCGGCTGGATGCCGAAGTCGTTCGCGACAGCGCGTTGGCCGTGAGCGGACTGCTCGTCGAAGTCACTGGTGGCAAGAGCGTGCGACCTTATCAGCCGGATGGGATCTGGGAATCAGTCGCATTCGTCGGCAGCACGACCCAGAACTACAAGCGAGATGAAGGCGACGCGCTTTATCGACGCAGTCTGTACACGTTCTGGAAACGCACGGCACCGCCGCCCTCGCTGATGGCCTTCGACGCTCCGTCACGCGAAACCTGTGTCGCCCGCCGCGCTCGCACGAACACGCCGCTGCAGGCTCTGGTGCTGATGAATGACACGCAGTACGTCGAGGCGTCCCGTAAACTGGCGGCACGCATGTTGAGCGAAGGAGGTGATACGGCTGCGTCTCGACTGAGTTTCGGGTTCCAACTCTGTACGGCGAGAATGCCCACCGAACAGGAACTCGATGTTCTCACGCAAGTCCACAGCGAACAACTCAGCCACTACAAAGAGAACCCGGCGGAAGCTGATAAATTACTGGTGATCGGTGCGTCGCCCCGCGCTGACGGAATGGATTCCGTGGAACACGCGGCCATGACCATGATGGCGAACCTGATGTTGAATCTGGATGAAACAATCACAAGGGAATAGGACACAATGACCGCTCAAGGGCCGCTGAGCCACGCTGATCTGCTGCAGTTGAAACGCTGGAACACACCGACAATTTACAACGGCTGGGAGCAGATCACGAAGCGTGATTTCTGTGCTGATGCCGTCAACATCGAAGAAACCCGCGACTTCATGCCGCAAATGGGGCCGATGGTGGGGTACGCGGTGACGGTCATCATCGAGCCCAGTAACGCCGAGCATCGCAAGACGTTGCCGAATGCCACATCCGAATATCGGAAGTATGTGGCCAGTATTCCTGGCCCGAAAATTATCGTCATTCAGGATCTCGACAAACCACGGGTGATCGGATCATTCTGGGGCGAAGTCAACGCCAACATCCACAAGGCACTGGGTTGTGTCGGCACCATCACCGACGGCGCGATTCGCGATGTCGATGAAATGACCAACGCCGGACTCAAGTCACTCGCTCGCCGTCTGTGTGTCGGACACGCCGCCGTGCAGCCGGTGCGATTCAATTGCGAAGTCGAAGTCTTCGGTCGAAAAATCGCACCGGGAGATTTTATCCACGCCGACAAACACGGATTCATTGTCATCACACCGGAAGAACAGCCCCACCTGCTGGAAGCGGCTCGCTTCATGGACAGCAATGAATGCAATACCGTCATTGCCGCAGCCCGGAACACGAGTGGCTTGACCTCCGAGGAAATCCTTGAAAACCTCGGCAACGCGTCGCGTCAATTCGGCAAGAACGCCCGCGAGAAATTTGCCAGGGACGGCGAGTGGTAGTTGATAAATCAGCAAAGAATAACGTCGCTCGCCTCAGCGGCGCACAGTAGGTTGGACATTCCTGTCCGACACCATGAGCAATCGACGGACAGGAATGTCCATCCTACGGTCCGTACGCCCTGCGAGCCAACCTTGTGCTGTGGAATCCCAGCGCGGCTTCGCTCCGCTCAGCCGAGACAGCCGATGGCTTCGGGTCGTAAGTCATCGCACAGGATGTACAGCACGTTCGGCTTTTCCGCAGCGGATGCGGTGATCAAGCCGCTAGCTGACACCAGCAACACAATCGCGGATGCCAGAATTGAAACGGTGCCACGATTTTGCCACACGGATTTCCTGAACGGATTCATCGGTATCTCTTTCTTTTCAAGCAGCGTTTCTTGCGACAGTCCCGAAGGAGCAGCACGAATGAATTCGGATGGTAATCTTTCGAGTCCGCGATCAACACCCTTGCCCGCATTTTCATCTGACTTTTGGCCAGGCACCACGGACCTCCGTTGTGGATTATTTGTCGGAAACACCGTACAACTCTCACGCAACGCATTCCCGGTGCGAACGCATCTTGTAGCGGAACGGCGCACGCGGGCTGTTGCGATTAAAGTAGCCGTCACTCTCTGAGTGACGAATGCCAAGGACCGCGTTTTACGGCCTGCGTCACTCAGAGAGTGACGTCTACTTTGTCAATCGAGTGTTATCGCGCTCGCGCCACTCCACTACGACTTTTGAAAACTCCGAGGTCACCGAACATTCATGGCATTTCGACGAATCGTACTGGTCGGTGCCGGCCACACGAATCTGCATATTGTCCGCATGTGGATGCTGCACCCGATTCGAAATGTCGGGCTCACGCTGATTTCGCCGTTTGGAAATGCAACCTATAGCGGCATGTTGCCCGGGACGCTGGCGGGACTGTATTCACCGGCGGAGATGGAAATCGACCTGTACCGACTCACACAGGCGGCTGGTGTGGAATTGATTATTGACGAAGCGATCGGTCTGGATGCGGCTCATAAGCAGATCAAGTTCGGCGAACGTCCGCCGATGTCTTACGACATGGCCAGTGTTGGCGTGGGCTCAGTCCCGAAGCACATGGAATCCCTGCGGACGCATCCGGGCTTCGTCTCTATTAAGCCGATGTTCACGGCACTGCAGAGATTGGATGCGGCAATTCAGCGAATCCAAAACGGCCCGGTCAGGACAGCCATCGTCGGCGGCGGAGCGGCAGGAGTTGAAGTGGCTTTCTGCGTCGAGCATCGTATTCGCGAATCCGGACGCACGCCGTTGGTGACGCTGATCGACGCCAGCGCGGCGATCCTCAGCGGCTTTCGAACTCGCACGATTCGACTGGCTGAACGTGAATTCCAAAACCGTGGGATCGACGTGCGATGTGGTCGTCGTGTGACGGGCCATCGCGGACTGAATCTGTTGATGGACAACGAGGACGAGATTCCAGCCGACGTCGTCATTTGGGTCACGGGAGCGTTTCCGCCTTCACTGCTAAAAAACATCGAACTGCCGAAAGCTGAGTCTGGGTTTCTGCGAGTTCAAAACACGCTGCAATCTGTTGGTGATCCGTCGGTGTTTGTGGTTGGCGATTCGGCGGAGATTGAACACGAACGTATCGACCGTGCGGGTGTTTACGCAGTGCGACAGGGGCCGATTCTGTGGGAGAATCTCAACCGCATGCTGTGTGGCCGAGCTCTGGTGAGTTACCAGCCGCAGAGGGATTTTCTGCGACTCCTGGCGACCGGCGACGGCAAAG
>Ga0138256_10008206_pt1 | contig 10985 bp, 5 predicted proteins | sample KNB2016incub_MG_FD_105486 | JGI IMG/M metagenome (GOLD analysis project Ga0138256, IMG submission 105486) | Active sludge microbial communities from wastewater in Klosterneuburg, Austria - KNB2014incub_MG | ecosystem: Engineered > WWTP > Activated sludge > Unclassified | place: Austria... | reverse complement strand
CTCGTCGCTCGCTGCTCGACTCTCGCAGCTCGCTGGAGCTCATTCTGAGCGTAGGGAGGAAATTGGATTTGCCATAGCAGCCCGGATTGCCTGAAAACTTACCGTAAACAATGCAATCAACAGAGCAAGACTACCGGCTATTATAAATACCCAAACGTCGATGTCAATGCGATAGGCAAATTCATTCAGCCATCTATTCATCACGAAAAATGCCACCGGAAAAGCAATGCCATTTGCAATCAGGACCAGTTTGAGAAAATCCCTCGACAATAAGGAGGATATTCCCAGGACCGACGCGCCCAATACCTTCCTCACTCCTATTTCCTTGATCCTTTGTTCTGCCGCATAAGTGGCTAGCCCAAATAATCCAAGACAAGAAATAAAAACGATCGCCAGGGCTACCCATATCAGGATCGTCTCTCTTCGTTTATCTTCGATATAAAACAAGGCGAGTTGTTCATCCAGGAAATGATGTTCAAATAAATGATTGGGATCGATCGTAGCTAATACTTTTTTCATTTCATCCAGGGCATGTGAAGCGTCACGTGTTTTTAGCCGGGTAGTAAAATAATCAATACTGTGAACCGGATTGTTGCGATATGCCAGTACCATTGGTGCAATTTTTTCCCGAAGCGATTGAAAATGAAAATCCTTAGTTATCCCGATCACCCGGGCTTTGAAGGCCTGATTCAGTGGAAGGTCGCTGCCTCCGAAATTGGCGGACGGTATTTCAACCCACTGCTCTGCTGCCTGATCAATTCCAAGTAAGATTGCTGCTGTTTCGTTGAGTAGAATAGAAGTGGTATCGCCCGGGTATAAGAAATTTCGTCCATCAACTAACTGGATGTCGAAGGTTTTGGCGAAGTTTTCATCCGCTCCGATCAGGTAGGCATTTTGCGCTTCTTTTGTATCCCCGTCGATTTTAATCTGCACGGTCGGTATTGATTTCCATTCACCCGGAACCCGTGATGAAGAAGAAACACTTTCTACTTCTGCAATTCTGCTGAATTCAGATTTGATGGTCTCCGCATTGCGCCGGACAAGGCCGCTGTTGATGTCTACCACGACCACCTGGTCCTGCTGAAATCCTAAATTTTTATTCTTTATAAATTGTATTTGCTGATAGAGTATTATGGTGGCGATGATCATGACCACGGAAAGGGTAAACTGAAAAACGACCAGTGAACTTCGAAGCGTTACACCTCCTGTTTTTCGAACAACCAGGTTTTTAAGTAAAGACACCGGCTGATACCCTGAAAGCATTATTGCCGGGTAACTTCCAGACAACAAGCCCACCATCAGTGCAAATCCAATTGCCCCAAACCAAATCCGGTAATCCGTGGCAAAGCCCATACTCAGGCTTTTTTCTACAAATTGATTAAAAAACGGGAGGGCGGCATTGACCAGCAATACCGATAGGATAAAAGAAAACCCGGTGATCAATGCAGATTCTGTCAGGAACTGCCAGGCCAGGTTTTTTCTTAAAGCCCCAGCCGCTTTGCGGATGCCAATTTCTTTGAACCGGTTGGAAGCATGGGCCGTGGTAAGGTTCATATAATTGATACAAGCTATCACCAGGAGAAAAAGGGCTACCAGTGAAAAAATAAAGATATACATCTTGTTCCCGCTTCGGAAAGGGGCGCCCTGCATATGGGATGAATGAAAATAAATATCGTTTAATGGCTGCAGGCTGTATTTAACTGTTATCCCGGGGGTGTTGGGCCGGTTAGCTTCAACCAATTTATCCATCCTGGATGCAACGGTGAGCGGGTTGGCACGGTCTTTAAGAACTACAAAAGTATTCTGGCCATTGGATGACCAGTCAGAAGTAATCGTTTGTTTATAAAAGTCAAATTCGTTATAGGTCGATTCGGAAATTAAAACATTAAAATTAAAACTGGTATTGGAAGGCAGTTCTTTCAGTACCGCTGTAATTTTATATAGACGTTCATCGCCTATTCTCACCATTTTCCCTGCTACCTGATTGGAATTGAATAGTTTCATGGCCAGGTCTTCCGTCAGGACAACCGAATAGGGTTCCTTTAAGGCGTTCAATCGATCTCCATCTACCAGAGGGTGATCAAATATTTCAAGAAAAGCCGCATCCGTCGCCCACCAGGTTTCATAAAATGTATACAAATTGTCGGGATTGGAGATATTATTCCTGCTGCCTCCAAAAAACCGGGTCACCTGCTCGATCTCAGGTATGGTTTTTTTGGATTCCCCACCTAAAAGATAACTCACTGAAGGAATTAAACTCTCTTTCCCTTCCGTGGTTCGGTGCTCAATCACCCTGTAAGTCCTGGAAGAATTAGTAAAATGCCTGTCATACGTGAGTTCATTAAATACGTACAATGCAATCAATAAAAAACAGGTTAAGCCGAAAGTGAGTCCTGCAATATTGAGCGAGGTGTATAATTTGTTTTTGAAAAAATTACGGTAAGCGATTTTGAAATAATTTTTTATCATAATATCAAAGGTGAAGGGTTAAAGGTCAATGGTTAAGGGTTAAGGGTAAGATCAAGGGTCAATATTTCATCCGCTGTCCGGATATTGTACATTACTTTATACAGGTGTTCATTCTTTTCATGAAAGGAATCGACCTGCCTTTCATCCCTGACCCACATAAAAATAAAAATGGCGCTGGCAAGTCCCATGCCCAATCCGGTAAGATTTAGGAAGGTAAACAACCGGTCTTTTGCTAATTTTCGTCCGGTAATTTTGAAATAATTTAGGATCATTATTAAAATTTTTAAGGGTTAAGGGTCAATAGTTTGAGGTTCACTGCACCTTTAAACATTCCTCCTTAACCTTTTCCTCATTAACCATTATTCAGTCCTTAAACTTTTTTAATCTCCGAAGCTCATTCTGAGCGAAGGAGGGTTTATCCTCCGAAGCTCATTCTGAGCGAAGGGAGGATACTGGATTTGCCCAGGCCGCCTTTACCGCCTGGATGCTAATGGTAAATAAAGCTACCGCAGCCGCAATCCCGCCGGCCACAATAAAGATCCACCATGGTACACTGATCCGGTAAGCAAAGTCTTTGAGCCAGGCGGATGCTGCATACCAGGCTATTGGAAATGCAATGAGGGAGGCAATGGCCACTAATTTGATAAAATCTAATGAGATCAGGGTGACAATACTTGCGGTATTGGCTCCCAATACTTTCCGGATACCTATCTCTTTGATTCGTTGACTGATAGCAAATGCTGATAAGCCCAATAATCCAAGGCAGGCAATAAAAATCGCAATCAATGAGAAAGAAGTGAATATACTCCCTTGCCTTTGTTCAGCTTGATAAAGTTGCGCAAAATTTTCATCTAAAAAAGTATATTCATAAGGTACTTCGGGTAAAAACTTGTTCCAGGTGTTTTCGATGTGGGCCAGCACAGCAGGAATATTGGCTCCTGCCATTTTTATTGAGATCCTTCCAAAAGGCCCGGCTCCACGGGGAACCATCAGGATTAATGGGACTATTTTCTGATGCATGGATTCGAAATGAAAATTGTCGATGATCCCCAGCAGTATACCTCTTCGGCCGCCATACTGAATATCCTGGCCCAGCGCATCTTCATTACGTTGAAAACCCAATGCCTGAACTGCCGCTTCATTGATCAGATATGCACTGGTGTCCATGCCAAATTCTTTGGAAAAATCGCGTCCGGCTATCACTTTTACTCCGTAGGTCTTCAGAAAATGTTCGTCAACGGATACGTACTTTAAATCGACATTGACCGGTGCCAGGCTATCGCCCCGGTTCATCCGGGTTCCCTGAGCATCTAATAATCTACCCGATGGTATCCTGGATGACCGGGTAATCTCTTTGATATTGCTATTGGAAAGCATTTCATTCCTAAATGCTTCATAGGCGGGTGTCAGCTGACCCGTATAAGGCAAAGTGACTACCTGGTCCTTATCAAAACCAAGTGATTTTTGCTGCATATATTTCAGCTGTTTAAACACTACTCCTGTGGCGATAATCAATATAATGGATATTGCAAATTGTGCAGTGACTAATACCTTGCGAAATGAAATGGTTCCACTACCCGCTTTAAACAAACCTTTCAACACCTTTACCGGTTGAAAGGAAGACATAAAGACTGCCGGATATATCCCGGAAAGTATGCCTACCAGAAATGGCACGGCAGCCAGGATCAATATGGTCTTGGTATTCATTAAACTGGTCATGGAAAGTTGTTGTCCTGAAACCTGATTGAGCCACGGCAACAGGACCCAGGACAAGGCGACAGCAATGATCATTGCCACCCAGGAAATCAAAAGGGATTCCGCCAGAAATTGGGTAATCAGTACTGAGCGCTCTGCACCGACTGTTTTCCGGATTCCGATTTCGCGTGCCCGCAAGGCGGATCGTGCGGTAGATAAGTTCATATAATTGATGCAGGCAATGAGAAGGATAAATAGAGCTATAGCGGAAAAGACATATATCCGCTTGATGTCACCATTTTCTTCCGCTTCATAATCCAGGTGGGAATGAAGATGGATATCCGTTAGTTTTTGTAACGTGAGGGAAGTTCCCTGGGATCTTTTAAATTGCGGTTGACCACCCACCGGCATATGTTTATCTATGAAAGCAGGAAATCGTGCTTCCATATTTTTTGGGTCAAACCCGGCGGGAACTTTGATGTAGGTAAAAAATGAATTATTGCCCCAATTGGTTCTCAGGTTTTCAGCTCCGTAAACCGCTGTGTCATTCAGCGTATTAAAGGAAATCAGAAATTCCGGGTGAAAATGAGTGTTGGCCGGAAAGGCTTTGAATATTCCCGTCACTTTGAGGTTAAACCGGCTGTCCATCCTCACCATTTTATCCATGGGATCTTCATCGCCAAAATATTTTTTAGCCATCTTCTCTGAAAGCATGACCGAAAAGGGGCCGGTTAAAGCATTTTCCGGATTACCCCTGGTGACATCGACTTTGAACAAATCAAATATATGTTCATCCGCCACCATCACGTTTTGTTCATTAAACATTTTTTCCCCGTATCGTACAGGAAGGGGACTAAAATCAATGAACCGGCTTATTTGTTCAATTTCCTGGAAATCACTTTTTAATAACGGTCCAAATGGCGGTGCAATCGTACCCAGATGCAGCGAAACTGCCCCTGTTTGTGGGTTATTGAAAATCCGGGTCACCCTGTAAATGCGGTCCGCATCAGGATGATAGGTATCAAAACTCAATTCGTGCCGGATATAATTAAGGATGAGCAGGCAGCAGGTGAGTCCTACTGTCAATCCGAACAAATTGATGAAGGATATGAATTTATACTTCATCAGATTTCGAAGGGCGATGGTTAGATAGTTTTTTAGCATAATTTCAGGTTTGAGGTTAGAGGTACGAGGTTAGAGCTAAAAGTTGGAGACCAGAGGCATCAAATACGAGGCCGTCACACCTCTTTCTCTTACCTCTTGCCACTTTCATTCATTTTTTAAATTTTGTTCAACAGTCATAGTTCAATCTGATCGAAGGTTGTCTTGCCCACCAAAGCTCTTTCTGAGCGAAGGTGGTCCTTGTCCACCGAAGCTCATTCTGAGCGGAGGTTGGATACAGGGTTCATCATAGAAGCACGCAAAGCATCCCACCCCACCGTGATCAGTGCTGTGCAAGCAGTGACACTGGCTGTAAAAGCAAATATCCATATGCCTAAATCAATGCGGTATGGATAATTACCCAGCCATTTCTGTGCAGTCAGATAGGCAAAGGGAAAGGAAAAAATAAAGGAAATACAAACCAATTTGATAAAATCAGAAGAAAGAAGTTGCACGATCTGGCCGGCTGAAGCGCCCAAAACTTTCCGAATCCCAATCTCCTTGGTTCTCTTTTCAGTGGACAAATTGGCCAAACCAAATAAACCGATACAGGAAATAAACACTGTCAGTAAAGCACTCAACAAAATGATTTGTTTCCATTTGGATTCCGCGGCATACCTCAATTTATTCTGTGCGTCCAAAAACTTGAAGTCAAATGCATTGATGGGAAATAGGGCCTTATAGATATCCCCGATGTATTTAATACTGGCCGCCTCCGTATTAGCCTTAATTTTAATATTGGCCAAACCATAGTTATTGGAGGCTTTCATGGTAAATAACTGGGGCTGAATTGCCTGAATTAATGAATTATAGTGATAATCCCTGACCACACCGACCACGCTATATTTTTCATTGTTGTGAAAAAAGAAGTCCACCTCTTGTCCCAAAGGTTTGTCCCATCCGGCTTGTTTTACAAAAGCTTCGTTGACCAATACCGAATGAGAGGAATCAGAAGGAAAGTCCTTAGAGAAATTACGCCCTTCCACCAGGGAAAGTTTAAACAGTGGGATAAAATCTTCATCCACCGTTTCATAGGTGAAATCTATCTGGGTATTGCCGTTTACATTGGCCCTGGTCCCCCACTGTCCTCCGTTTTTTAAAGCTACACTTTCAATGCTGGGGTTATTCAACAACTGAGTTTTAAACAACGATGCCTGCTGTCTGGTCATGCCCCAGCTGTTCACCATCACGACATTTTTGTCATCATACCCCAGATCCTTGTTGATCAAATAATGAAATTGACCATAAATCACCACGGTAGCAATGATAAGAAAGGAGGCCAGGCCAAACTGGACGACCACTAAACTTTTTTGAAGTAAAAATTTACCGGCAAATTTAAACCGTCCATACAAGGTATCCACTGGCCTATACCCACTCATCACCACTGCCGGATAAAAACCGGACAACAATCCGGTAACTATAAACAGCAAGACGTATAAAACAATTAGTTTGTAATCCATTAAATAGGCAAAGTCCAGTGCTTTATTGGACAGCTTATTGAAGGTTGGCAACACCAGCATGGTTAACAATAGTGCAAAACTGAATGCGAGCAGACAGAGTAAAAAAGATTCTCCAAGAAACTGATGGATCAATTGCCCCCTGCCCGATCCAACAACCTTGCGCACCCCGATTTCTTTGGCGCGTTTTAATGACCGGGAAACGGTGAGGTTGATAAAATTGATGCAGGCAATCAATAAAATAAAAATGGCGATCCCCGTAAGAATATATGAATAGGTCGGGTTGCTCCCATTGACAAGGCCATTGCCTGTATTAAAATTAGTGTTTAGATGAATATCCGTATAAGGTTGAAGGGTATAGTTTGCCAGTTCCTGAATGTTGTACTTGGCAGTCATACTGACTATAGTTTCTTTGGCATCCGCTTCATACACCTGTTTCATTTTGTTTACCACAGTTTCCACCCGGGCTCCAGGCACCAAAAGCACAAAAGTGTTTTGAAAGAAATTAAACCAATTCTCATTGTTTTGAAATTCGGCTGGATTTACGACCATGGGCAACAAAAAATCGAATTTTATAGAAGAATTCTGCGGGCAATTTTTTGCGACACCGGAGACAAAATAAGGTTCAAACTGATCGTTATTTTTCAGTTCAATAGTTTTTCCAATAGCATCGGTAGAGTTAAATAAATTCCTGGCCATATCTTCCGAGATGACTATGGAATGCGGATCATCGAGGCAGGTTACGGGATTCCCGGCTAACAACGGAAATGAAAAAATATTGAAGAAATTGGAATCCACCTCAATCATTTCATAATTTTTAATATCAGTTCCTTGTCTGACTTCCTTTTGGGGTGCTCGCAATTGTAAATATGCCTGGATTTCAGGGATTTTTTCCTTGAATTTTGGCCCCTGAAAATATCCGCTGTGACCGTCGTAATGTTTAACGCTACCATCTGGGTTTCGCCATTCATTGACGATGCGATAGATATTAGGATTATTTTTATGAAACCGGTCATAACTCACCTCATCCTTGGTATACAGGATAATGAGCATAGCACAAGTCAGGCCCAGCGATAAACCCAAAACATTGATGATTGAATATGTTTTATTTTTCCACAGATTACGCAGGCTGACAAAAATGAAATTTTTAAACATAACTCCTGGATTGAGGACAGTTCAGACTTGGTTATCCATTACCTGACCATCATTCATACCAATATTTCAAGTTACTGATTTCCTGATACTTAAACTATAGCACACTATAAATGTGTTCGAATTCGGACAGTTGTTGAAACGATATAGCACTGGTGAAATAAAAAAGAAGGTTAAGGAGGAAGGGGTAAGGAGGAAGGGTTAAAGATGAAGGTTAGGGAGGTTAAATGGTAAAGGGGTTAAGCGGTTAAGGGGGTTAGCCTTAACCCTTTAACCTTTGCCCTTTTAACCTTTTAACCTTTTAACCCTATAAACGGCTCATTCTGAGCGAAGGCTAATTACCGGATTTGCGATAGCTGCCCGAAAAGCCTGAAAGCTAATCGTCATCAAAGAAATTAAAACGGAGGATAAACCAGCTAACAAAAATACCCACCAATTTAAATCGACCCGGTAAGCAAAACCCTGAAGCCAGTTGTTTAACGATAGCCAGGCGATCAGCCAGGCCAAAGCATTTGACATCAAAATTAGTTTTATAAAATTCCAGGAAAGCAGGGAAACTACGCTGAATACACCTGCCCCTAAAACTTTTCGAATGCCTATTTCTTTAATTCTTTGCTCTGCCGCATAAGTTGCCAGTCCAAATAATCCCAGGCAGGCTATGACGATGGCCAGTATAGCCAATGCACCGACTATACGACTTACCTGATTGTCTGAACGGTACAGTTCATTAAAATGCTCATCTAAGAATTTATATTCCAGCGGCATGTCAGGAACCATTCTGGCCCAGGTATTCTGAATATGATTTAAAGCTTCCGTGGTTTGTCTCCCATTTATTTTAACCGACATCTCACCAAATCCCCATTCCTTTTGATTGAACATACATAAGGTCTCAATTTTATGGTGAAAAGAATTGAAATTAAAATCGCGAGCTACCCCAACAATCCTGCCCGTCGAATCCATTCCCCCAAAACCAAACATTTTACCAATTACTTTTTCCACGGATGTGCCGGGTTTGTCTTTTAAGAGCTCCCTGGCAAGCGATTCGTTGACTATATACTCTGTCGCATTAGCGGAAGGTTCATTCCTGAAATTGTTACCGGCCACCAAATCGATCTGGTATAGGTTTAAATAATCCGGATCTACAATAATCTGGGATGAAGTCAACTCCCGCATTGGTCCTTCTCCATGGTAAATTACCCCGGTTTGGTGAAGGTTGTTGCCCAGTCTTTGTTGAGATGCCGAAACCCCAGTAATAAATGATTGATTCAATAATTCCTTTTTTATGGGATCATAATTTTGATTAGCAGTATTATTTAGTGGAATAACGAGGACCTGGTCACGTTCAAATCCGGGATCTTTTTGCTGCATAAAACGCAATTGTTTTATTGCAAACAAGGTGGTAATGATCAGAAATACCGCACCTGTAAATTGTGATACAACCAATAAATTTCTGAACCCCGATTTATTTTTCCCGCCTTGAAAGCTGCCTTTTAATATAGATGCCGGCTCGAAAGAAGATAAATAAATAGCGGGGTACAATCCGGCAAACAAACCCAATATCAGGGCTCCTGCCAATAATGATAATCCCAACCATCCATTGGAAAACAAAGGCAATTTCAATTCTCTGAGGCTTAGTTTAGCAGCAGCTGGGAGAAAGATCAAGGCCATACCGATGGCCAACACCAGAGCCAGCATCGAAATCATCACGGATTCCGTCAAAAATTGTATAGCCAATTGTCCTTTCCTTGCTCCTATTGATTTTCTTACACCAACTTCTTTAGCCCTGCCAGCAGAACGGGCTGTTGAAAGATTCATAAAATTGATACAGGCAATCAACAATACGATCAGGGCTATGATAAAAAATATATAGGTATGTTTTTGATCAAATTTTTGATGATTGATGTAATCGTGGGTAATGTGGCTCGACTTGGAATGAACTTCGTTCAGGGGTTGAAGGAATAATTCATAAAATTTCCAATTATCTCCATTCATGTGCCGTTTTAAAAAATCAGGAAACTTTCGGGACAAAGAGGCCAGGTCAACTTCAGGGACAAGTTCAAAATACGTGACCAGCCAGTTGCCTCCCCAATTATTCATATTGTTCGGCCCTGCAATGGTATTAAATGCAAACAGAGCATCGAATTGGAGATGAGAATTGCCCGGTACATTTTTTACTATCCCTGTAATTGTAAAGGGCAGGGTATCATTTCCGTACCGGTTCAACGTTTTGCCCATAGCATCACTTTTACCAAATAACCGCTTTGCAGTTTCTTCAGTAACCACCATACTGTTCGGCTTTTCTAATGCCGTATTCCGGTCTCCCTCCAGTAAATCGAAATCAAATAACTGTAAAAAAGTGGAGTCGACCCACAGGGACTGATCCAGAAAATGGATTTGGCCATCCACACCCATCCTCACTTTGTTGGAAGCATTGATCCGCGTAAAATTGAGTATTTCTTTGAATTCGTTTTTCATTGTGGGCCCCATGGGATACATGGACAGCGCTACGTTTTGCGGTGCCACCATTCCTTCAAACTTCTGTACTTCATCCAGTCGGTAAATATTCTTTTTATGGATTTTGTCAAAATTCTTTTCATAAAAAACAAATACCATAATCACAATACACGCTGCCACGCCGATAGCCAACCCAACGATATTAATAGCGGTGTATACCTTGCTTTTCCACATATTGCGCCAGGTGCTCAAGAAATAGTTTTTTACCACAAAAAATTAGTTTAGTCCGTTAAAATTATTTCAGTATTACTCCTTGAGCGCCGGGCGCTCAAGAAATAGTTTTTTATCATCCAAAAAATTAGTTTAGTCAATTAAAATTATGTCCGTATTATTCCTTGAGCGCCGGGAGCTGATGAGATAATTCTTAATCAAATTCAATATTTTAGTTTATTAAAAATCCTTTAACCCTCTTATCCTTTTAACCCTTTTAACCCTTTTAACCTTTTATCCTTTTTACCCTCTTTAACCTTTATCTTATTAACCTTTTTCCTATTACCCCTTAACTCCCCCGAAGCCGCAGGGCCTCGACCTCAACCT
>Ga0138256_10008203_pt1 | contig 10988 bp, 8 predicted proteins | sample KNB2016incub_MG_FD_105486 | JGI IMG/M metagenome (GOLD analysis project Ga0138256, IMG submission 105486) | Active sludge microbial communities from wastewater in Klosterneuburg, Austria - KNB2014incub_MG | ecosystem: Engineered > WWTP > Activated sludge > Unclassified | place: Austria... | reverse complement strand
TGTCACCTGCGGTTGGTCTTGTGCTGGTGCCGCATTCGCGAAATGCCCACCGAGGATGGCCGCTACGACAGAGAGCAGAATGTTCCACCGGCGGCGAAACGAATTCGTCGCCAAAAACGCGGGAATTGGAGAGTGAATCAAGTTGCACCTTGGCAGCTGGCGGGGGAAAAAGCGACCCGCTGAGAGTATCTGCTGCGTGCCCGGGCTGGTCAACTCACGGCCCGGCTGCCAATCTCCCCGGCGGCCTCACCGATGCCGATTCCACCGAATGGCCAGGGGCAACGCGGCCAGCGGAAGGATGCTCAGCGCCAGGATACCGACGCTATGAATCAGCCAGGCGATGTCTTCGCTGGGGGGCGGCAGAGGCATTGCTGCCAGTAGGATCACCGAAAATAGCCAGGCTGCAAGCGAGGCAATCACGCGCCCGCTGGAGATCACGCGCTTGCGCAACGCCTCGACAAAAGCCCAGGCAGTTCCCGCCACGTAGCAGGTTCCACTCACGGCATACCAGCCGAGCACTAGGAGCCGAAACTGCGGCGGCGAGACATATTGTTGGATCACCACAAAGAAGATCAACGCACTGAATCCGCCGATGAGCACCAGCGACCAAAGCCATTGTCTGCCGGTCGCGGTAAGCGACATCATCAGTCCCGCAATCGTCCATGAAATCAGAGGCAAGATAATGACGGGAGCCAGCCTGTGTGTCCAGTTGCTCCCTTCCGGCAGCAGGAGCGCGCGCAGCAACTCTTCACGAAAACCCAGGGCGATTGCCAGCAAGGCAACCAGCGCCACGACAATGGCCCAAGTACCCCACGACCGTAGCAGCGCAATCGCCGCGTTGCTGAGCATAGTCGTCGCGAGGAGGCTATCGGTGACAGGTCGTGTGGCGATTCCCTGGTTCATGGTCGCCCACACCTGGCCGTGGCTGCAATTGCCAAACAGGATGCCGAAAATCAGCGGTAGCACGAGGGTCAGCGCCGTTAGCGGCAGCGTCATCATCAGCTCGAACATCATGGGGGTGTCGAGCCAGCCCCCGCACCGCAGAATCAACATCGCGAGGAGCAACAGAGCGATGAGATAGGCTGGAACGAAATTGTACGTGCGGCGCGCCTCGAACCAGCGCAGGGCTTCGAGGGGACTCCGAAACGAAGGGGCCGCGTGATGGCTGGTCGAGAGCCGTTGCCACCAGGCTTGCAGCGCCGTGAAATCGCAAACATCTCCTTGCCGCACGCGCGCGACGCCAAAGACGGCCGCGACATAGGCCCCCGCGATGATGGCCCCGAGAGTCAACGACTCCTCCATGCTGGGCGATTGCCACATCACTTGCCAGTCGCCCATCAGAGTTGCGCCGTAGCAACGGCTGAACCAGATCACCAGTGGACCACTCGTGGCGACGCAACCCAAGAGTTGCGACAAGACCGAACCTTCGCACGACCAGATGGCCGCGAGCGCACAGGCCAGCGTCGCCGATAGGAAGAGTGCCGGACCGAGGAGTGGCCAACCGGTACCCCGCAGGTTCAAGATGGCTGCAGTGCCGACGTACATGAAAGCGATGGTCGCAATCCCGAGTGTCATCTGAATGGCCACCAATCGTGCGGCCGAGATTGGCTGCGAGAAGAACCTCGCGATTCGTCCTTGCGCCTGGAACACAGCCACTGCCGCCCCAAAGCCCATCGTCAACGTGAGAGTGACGTGCATCACGACTCCCTCGCGTGAGTTGGGGGCGAGAAGGTAGCTGTGTCCTAAGCTGGAGTAAATCCAGAGGGGCACACCAATCATCGCCAGCATGGTCACGGCAAAGATATTGCCGCCGCGCCGGGCAAAGTCAAACGTTAAGACAGCCTCGATCGAGCGCATAACGGGCTCCTGGCACGGCCTGTGTTGAAGTGGTGGGACGAATTACTTCACATGCGAAACAAAAATCTCTTCCAGCGTCGGAGCAGATTCATCGACGATCGTGCCGCCGTGATCGGCAACCGTTCGCCGCAGAAGTTCACTTCCTCCATTTGCCAGAAAGGTCCATTCCTGGCCTTCGCCCGTACAGGCGAGCGCGCCCTGCAATTGCGGCGGCGAGTATTGAGGCTGAGCAAACCGGACAGTGAAGCGGCGATGCGAACTCTTGATCTGTTCGAGAGAATCGCTGACAACGATGCGACCCTTGTGAACGAGGGCCACGCGATCGGCTACGCGTTCGACTTCATCGAGCAGGTGCGACGAGAAGAGAACGGTTCGTCCTTCATCGGCCACGGTCCGTACGATCTCGCCGAGAATATCCCGTCGGACCACCGGATCGAGCCCGGAAGAGGGTTCGTCAAGGACGAGCAGATCGGGGCGATGCGCCAGGGCCGTGACGAGACCCGCGCGTGCCCGTTGGCCGCGCGACAAGGTGCCGACACGCTGCCGCAGGTCGAGCTCAAAGCGACGACAGAGTTCGTCGGCGATCCGATCGTCCCAGCTGGGATAGAAGGCCCGCATGTACTGCAGCAGTTCGTCGACTCGCATCCAGTCGGGTAGATCGCGATCTTCCGACAAGCAGCCGATACGACTGAGCACACCGACTGGATCTTCGGCCGGGTCGCGCTCGAACACGCGCACGCTTCCCACCTGAGCCCGCAGCAAGCCAAGCACATGCTTGATGAGCGTCGTTTTGCCGGCCCCGTTCTCGCCGACGAGACCGAACACACAGCCGCGGGGAACTTGCAGGGAAACATCGTGCAGGGCGGCCTTCTTGCCGAACTGCCGTGTCAAACCGCGGATATCAATCACCGTTTCGCTCACGACGATTCTCCTGTAGATGAGGTAGCGGGCAATCGACGGCTTCGTTTGTGAATCAGTTCGATGAGCGTGTCCAAATCGACGTTCATCTGCCGCGCTTCGGCCAGCAAGACGTCGATGCGCTCGTTGAGAATTCTGGTTTGTTCGCCACGCGCCAGCGGCGAACCACCTTCGGAGACATAGACCCCAGCGCCACGCCGCGTCACGATCACGCCGGCCGTTTCGAGCTCGCGGTAAGCGCGGGCAATCGTATTGGGATTGACGACTAGTTGCTCGGCAAGTTTGCGCACCGAAGGGAGCGCCTCACCAGGCTCCAGTCGCTGAGCCGCGACCAGATACTTCACCTGATTCACGATCTGCTGATAGATCGGCACGCCGTCGTTGACGGAAATTCGCAGTTGCATGACCGTTCTCGCGAAGGACGACTACTGTATTAGTACTGTAGTACAGTGTGCGAGCGGCTGTCAATGCCTTTCGAAGAAATCTCGTGGCATGGGCTTCCAGCCTGTGAGGAAGAAGAAGGCATGACAGGCTGGAAGCCTATCCCACGGGAGGAGGTTAGTTGCGAGCGAGAGCGTCGCTCTGTTTGACGAACGCGTCACCTTGCCAGTCGGTGTCCTTGGTGACGACGCCGCTGGTCTTGGCTTTGGCCGCTGCGCGGGCTTCCGCTTGGCGCTTGACCAGGTCTGTATGCGTGGTGAAGTATTGCAAGCTGTGCCCTTTGAAATCGCTGATGGTTTCAAACTTGTGCTGTGCCATGAAGGCGAGCAGATCGTCCTTCATTTTCTTCACGCAGTCGTAACCGACCTTCATCACGCCAGTACACACCTGCACCGTATCGGCGCCCAGCAAGATGAACTGCGCTGCATCCGCGCCGGTCTCAATCCCGCCAATGCCACTCAAACTGCGACCAGGAAAATGCGATCGAATGGCTTCCGCACATTCCTTCACCATGCGCAGAGCGATCGGCTTCACAGCGAGGCAACTATAACCGCCGGGCGTGCTATAGCCCTCGACCGTCGGTTCAGGACGTAGCGTGTTGAGGTCGACGCTCGTGACGGAAAGAATCGTGTTGATTGCGCTCACTCCCTGGCAGCCACCACGAAACGCAGCGAGAGCCGTTTCGTCGATGTGCGTGATATTGGGGGTCAGCTTGGCCCAGACCGGAATCTTCGAGACCGACATCACCCAGCGACACACTTCTTCCATCAATGCGCAGTCCTGCCCCATCGCGGAACCCATTTTTCGTTCGGGCAAGCCGTGCGGGCAGGAGAAGTTCAATTCGAAGCCGGCCACGCCGGTCGCTTGGGTCCGCTCCACGATTTCGCACCAACGATCTTTGTTGTACTCCTCCATGATCGAGGCGATCACGACGCCATCGGGATACTTGTCCTTCAGCCGTTTGAATTCATCGATCCAAACGTCAAACGGGCGATCGGAAATGAGCTCGATGTTCTGCCAGCCAATGATCTGGCCACTCTCACTGCGCAGCCGTGCATAGCGAGGCTGCACGTTGACCACCTTGGCTGCATCGAGCGATATGGTCTTGGCGACGACCGCTCCCCAACCTTCGTCGAAAGCCTTGCCAATGACATTGCCGTTCGTCCCCGGCGGACCGCTGCCGATGATGAAGGGATTGGGAAGATTCAAACCATCGACGGTGGTAGCAAGTGTAGACATCTCGGTTTCACGCGCTGAGCGCGTTACCTCTTTTCAGGAGCGGCCTTCAAGTTCGGATGGCCAAGCATCAACACAAAATAGAGCACGAAGCCAATCGCAAACGTCACGAACCAGGCATAGGTGTAGAGCGTTTTGAAAAACAGCGGGGCGGCAATCTTGCCGCCGGTCGCAGCATCGAGAAAGCCGGGCACGCAAGGCGCGATGCCGATCACGAGAGCCGCAATCGCCCGCCAATTCACACCGCCGGCATACGAGTACTGCCCGGTCGGGTCGAACAATTCGCGCAAGTTCAGCAGTTGCCGGCGCAGAACCCAATAGTCGCAGATCATGATTCCTGCAATCGCGCCCATCAGTCCAGAATAACCAACCAGCCAGATAAACACATAGTCGCCGGCGGAATCCATGATCTTCCAGGGCATCATCACAATGCCGATTACCGCGGTGATCAGCCCGCCCGTGACGTAGCTGATGAGCTTGGGATTGAGGTTCGAGAAGTCATTACTGGGCGAAACGACGTTCGCGGCGAGATTCGTCGTGAGCTGCGCGACGAAAATCACGACCGTGGCGAACAGCACCACCAAGACGTTGTCGAAGCGAGCCAGCAGCTTGATGGGGTCGGAGATCGGCTCGCCATAAATCTTGAGCGTGGCACTCGTCACCGCCACGCCGATGAATGCAAAGAGGGTCATCGTCGTCGGCAGGCCGAACAGCTGGCCGAGGATCTGTGACCGCTGCGATTTTGCATAGCGAGTAAAGTCCGGAATGTTCGTCGACAACGTCGCCCAGTAACCGACGGCACCGGTGAGGAACGCGGGGAAGATCGACCAGAAATTGTTTTTCGTCTTTTGCAGAGCAACCGAGCCTTCGAGCACCGGCCCCAGTCCACCGGCCTCGTTCACGCACCAACCGAGCAGCAGCAAGCCGCCGATGAGCAACAGGGGCGAGCCCCAACTTTCGAGATGCTTGATTCCTTCGAGCCCGGCGACAATGAAATAAACCTGCACGCCCCAGAACAGAAAGAAAGCGATCCAAGTGTGCAGTTCGACACTCATGATTGGCGTCGCCAACGACTTCCAACCGGGCAGGATCATTCCGAAGAGCACATCGATGGCCCCAGCGCCGAGCCAGGTTTGAATGCCAAACCAGCCGCAGGCGACAATCGCGCGCAGCATCGCGGGCACATTCGCTCCCACGGTACCGAACGACGCGCGCAAGAGGACGGGAAACGACACGCCGTATTTGGTTCCGGCGTGTGCATTCAGGCACATGGGAATCAGCACGATCGTGTTGCCGAGCAAGATGGTGAGCATCGCTTGCCACCAGGTCATCCCCGCTTCGATCATGCCGCCGGCCAGCGTGTAGGTGCTAATCACCACGCTCATGCCGATCCACAGGGCCGCGATGTGCCAGGTCGACCATGTTCGCTGGGCGAGTGTGGTAGGGGCAAGATCGGGGTTCCAGAGAGGAGACGCCGACATGTCGTCGTGCAATTCGACGAAGTCTGCATTCGCAGAGGGAGCGGCAGCGAACTGCGGCGAGACGGTCTCCGGCGAGGCATAGGGATTCAAAGTCATCGTCTCGTTTGCTCACATCGCAGCGCATTGGCCACGTTTCAAAAATTCGCCGTCGCCGGCTCGGCCCACATATTGACCGTTGTCAATGATTACTTTGCCGCGGGAGAGAACTGTCTCCGGTTGTCCCTTGATCTTCCAGCCTTCAAACAGGCTGTAGTCGCAGTTCATGTGATGCGTCTGGGCACTCAGCGTCCGCTCGATGTCGGGGTTGAATAACACAATGTCGGCGTCGGAACCAACGGCGATGGTCCCCTTCTTCGGGAACATGCCGAACATTTTGGCACTCGCCGTCGAGGTGATTTCGACCCACTTGTTCAAACTGAACCCGCGTTTGACGACCGAGCCGTCATAGACGAGCGACAAGCGATCTTCCACGCCCGGGCCGCCGTTGGGAATCTTGGTGAAGTCACTCCGGCCGAGTTCTTTCTGCCCTTTGAAATGGAACGGGCAATGGTCGGTCGACACCTCTTGCAAGTAACCAAGTTTGAGCCCCTTCCAGAGGGGCTCGATGTTCTCTTTGCCGACGAGCGGCGGCGTGAAGACATACTTGGCCCCTTCGAAATTCGGCTTGTCGTAATAGGTCTCGTCGAGAAACAGATACTGCGTGCAGGTCTCGCCGTAAGCAGGATGCCCTTCATCGCGCGAGCGTTGCAGTTCTTTCATCGCCGCTTCGCAGCTGACATGAACAATGAACACGGGAGCTTTGGCAACTTCAGCCACGCGCACTGCGCGGGCCACACCATCGGCCTGCATCGTTGGCGGACGTGACTGCGCGTGATACTTGGGCTCGACCTTGCCCTGCGCGAGCAGGTTGTTGATGAGCTGCGTGATGGCATCGCCGTTCTCGGCATGCACGAGGGTAAGGCCGCCCGCTTCGCCGGCTGACTGCATGACGCGGAACATGGTTTGATCGTCGATCATGAAGACGCCCGGATAGGCCATGAACAGCTTGAAGGTCGTGATGCCGGCATCGATGATTTGCTTGAACTCGGGCTTGTGGCGCGGTTCGTACTCGGTGATCGCCAGGTGATAGCTGTAGTCAATCGCGCATTTTCCTTCGCTTTTCGCATTCCAATCGTCGATCGTCTGCTGAAAGGTCTTCCCCTTGTACTGAATGGCAAAGTCGATGATCGTCGTTGTGCCGCCAAACGCGGCGGCCCGCGTGCCACTTTCAAAGTCGTCGGAGGAAACGGTTCCGCCGAAGGGCAATTGCATGTGAACATGCGGATCGATGCCGCCGGGAATCACCAGCTTGCCTTTGGCGTCGATGATTTTATCGGCCGACATCGGCAAGTTCTTGCCAATGGTGTGAACCGTTTCGCCGTCGATGAAGACATCGGCGAAGTAATCGTCGGTCGCGGTGATGATCCGTCCGTTCTTGATGAGCGTTTTCATCGCTGTTACTTCCTTCAGTTCGCCTTGGCTGCCACCGTCAAGCCTGCGTCGATTGCCTCGACCAGTTCATCCACCTGCGGCTTGCCGGCGTTGAGCATCAGACCGGTACGAATGACGTTGCCATACACGCCACCCTTGCCGAGCAATACGCCGCGGCGTTTGGCTTCTTCGAAGACGGCAATCACGGCTTGCGGCGCGGGCTCCTTCGTCTTGCGATCTTTCACCAGCTCAATGGCCTGCATCATTCCCAGGCCGCGGGCGTCGCCGATGAGCGAGTGCTTCTCTTGGAGTGCCTTGAACTGCTCGCCCAAATAGCCGCCGACGACTTTGCAGTTCTCGAGCAGGTTCTGGTCTTCAATCACTTGGATCGTCGCGCGGGCCGCTTCCATCGAAACGGGATTGCCGCCGAAGGTGGCGAACGTGATGCCCGGGAATCTGTCGGCGACGGCGGGAGTCGCAATCGTCATCGCCACCGGGGTGCCGTTACCCATCCCCTTGGCACTGCACATGATGTCGGGCTTCACATCCCAGTGCTGAATGCCCCACCAATGCTGGCCGGTTCGTCCCCAGGCGGTTTGTACTTCGTCGCAAATGAATAGCCCGCCGTACTTGCGAGCGATGCCGACCGCTCGCTCGAAATAGCCCGGTGGCGGCACGATGAAGCCGCCCGAACCGATGATGGTCTCGGCCATGAAGGCCGCAATCTCGCCGCCGGTTTCCGTTTGAATCAGTTCCTCGATATCGTTCGCACACTCCAAGCTGCAATTGCTGTTATCCTTCGCGCCGAACGGGCAGCGATAACAGTAAGGTGCATGCGCGTGCTTGATGCCCGCGACGGGGAGCGGAATCTTCTTCCAACCACTTTGGCCGCAGCCCGCGAGGGTTTGCAAACTGCGCCCGGAGTAACTGTGCCGCAAAGTGATGATGTCCAGCTTGCCGGTGGCGACGCGGGCGGCGTTCATCGCCGTCTCGTTCGCTTCGGTACCACTGCTGGTGAAGAAGCTCTTTTTGAGATCGCCGGGCGCGATCGACGCTAGCTTCTCGGCGAGGTTCGATTGCGGGGCGCTGGCATAGAGCGTCGACGTATGGCTGATCTGCTTCACTTGAGCGACGATCGCTTCAACCACTTTGGGGTTGGCATGCCCCACGCTGACGGTCAGCACGCCGCCGAAGGCATCGAGATACCGCTTGCCGGTATCGTCCCAAACGTAGTTCCCTTCGCCGCGCACCAGAGCGATGGGCTCTTGATAGTACATGGCCACGGCGGGAAACAGAAACTCACGGTGCTTGCGGACGGCGTCGCTCATGGTTGCTCGCGATTCTCGCGCTGCCACGGAGGCGGCCGATCAATAGGTTCGCGCGTCGGATGACGCGCTCGTCAACAGCGTTCGACCAACGCTCGAAGAGAGGTGACGAGTGGAATCGTGCGTCCGCCTCCCTGTTTGCACGACACCAACGAGCTTAACATAGCTGCAGCAACTACTTTGTAAAGGGCAATGCCATGACCGCCTCTGCTGCCGTGTCGTCTCCGCCTGCCGCTCCCCCTGTCATTCCGCTCTTGAGCAACGGCAGCTGGATACCCTCTTCCAGTTCGCGGACTTCCGATGTTTTCAATCCTTCGACTGGCAAAGTGATTGCTCGCGTCCCCCTCTGCTCGGCCAGCGAAGCGAATGCGATCGTGCAAGCGGCGGCGGCTGCCGGACCCGCTTGGGCGGCCACGCCCGTCGTCGAACGTGCGCGGGTGATGTTCCGTTTTCGCGAATTGTTGCTGCAACGGTTCGACGAACTGGCACGTACGGTCACTCGCGAACATGGCAAGACACTGGCCGAAGCCAAAGCCAGTGTGCAGCGAGGCGTAGAGGTCGTGGAATTTGCGTGTGGCATTCCCAGCTTGCTGATGGGGCAGTCTTTGCCCGATGTGGCTCGCAGCGTCGATTGCGAAACGGTTCGTCACCCGGTGGGTGTCTGCGTCGGCATTACGCCGTTCAACTTTCCCGCGATGGTGCCGATGTGGATGTTTCCCGTCGCGATCACCTGCGGCAATACGTTCGTGCTGAAGCCCAGTGAAAAGGTTCCCCTGTCCGCGAACCTGATGGGACAGTTGCTGATCGAAGCTGGCTTGCCGCCGGGGGTGTTCAACATCGTGCATGGCGATAAAGAAGTCGTCGATGCACTCCTCACGCATGAGCTGGTGCGCGCGGTGTCGTTCGTTGGCTCGACCGCCATCGCCAGGTACGTGTATGAAACGGGAACGAAGCACGGCAAGCGCGTGCAGTCGGCTGGTGGCGCGAAGAACCATCTCATCATCATGCCCGATGCCGACCTCGAGCAGGCTGTTGCCGCGCTGCAAGCTTCGGCCTTTGGCTGTGCCGGCGAACGTTGCATGGCGGGATCGATTGCCGTTCCTGTTGGCGATGTAGCGAATCGGCTCGTCGATCGACTCTGTGACAAAGCGGGGTCGATGACCGTTGGTCCTACGGATGATGGTGCCGAAGTCGACATGGGCCCGCTGATCACCGCCGCCCATCGCGACCGCGTCGCTGGTTACCTGGATATCGCCCAGAAAGAAGGAGCCACCGTCGCTCTCGATGGCCGCAGCAATCTGCCCGTGGGCGATGGCTTCTTCGTGCGCCCCACGGTGATCGATAAAGTCGAGCCCGAGATGCAACTGGCTCGCGACGAGATTTTTGGCCCGGTTCTCTCGGTCATTCGTGCGAACTCGTTGGAGCAAGCACTCGCGGTGGGTCGTAAGTGCCCCTATGGCAATGGCGCATCGATCTTTACGAACAGCGGCTATGCGGCTCGCCAATTCAAGCAACACTTCAACGCGGGAATGATCGGCATCAATGTCGGCGTGCCCGCCCCGATGGCCTGGTTCCCTTTCACCGGCTGGAACCAATCGTTCTTTGGCGATTTGCATGTGCAAGGACAGGAAGGGATTCAGTTCTATACGCAGCAGAAAACGATCACGACCCGCTGGTTTGCCACGGCCGCGGAATCGACCGTTGATCCCATCTGGCGATCCAAGTAGTTTCCTTGTGCGAGCAAGCCTCCTGGTCCTGCTCATCCTGAGAAAACAAATCGGCAGACCAGGAGGTCTGCCGCCACGAAAGAGAACATGCTGAATCCGAAACGAACCGTTGCTGAACTCAAAGAGCTGAGAGCACTCACGGGCGACGACAACGGCGCCCAGCGAGTCGCGTTCACCGAGACCTGGGTGAACGCGCGCACTTGGTTCAAATCCAAGCTTGCTGAATTACCCTTGGAGGTCCATCAAGATGCCGCGGGGAATCTGTGGGCCACGCTTCCAGGAAAGTCTGCCAAAGAACTTCTCATCGGCGGACATATTGATTCCGTTCCCAACGGAGGCTGGCTCGATGGCTGCCTGAATCTTGTCGCCGGGCTCGAAGTGCTGCGACGCATTGCTGCGGAAGGTACTCCGCCGGTCACGGTTCGCCTCGTCGACTGGGCAGACGAAGAAGGGGCCCGCTTTGGCCGCAGTTTGTTTGGTTCGAGTGCTGCGTCCGGTGCGCTGGTTCCCGCTGAAGTCCGCAATCTCACCGA
>Ga0138256_10008202_pt1 | contig 10988 bp, 9 predicted proteins | sample KNB2016incub_MG_FD_105486 | JGI IMG/M metagenome (GOLD analysis project Ga0138256, IMG submission 105486) | Active sludge microbial communities from wastewater in Klosterneuburg, Austria - KNB2014incub_MG | ecosystem: Engineered > WWTP > Activated sludge > Unclassified | place: Austria... | reverse complement strand
GCTTTATCTTGTCCTTTTGCCAGCCCCGTACCAAAAACAAATATCAAACATCCCAAAATCATTGAGATTCCACCTAAATTCTTCATCAAAATTCTCCTAATAAAGTAATAAATATATCGTTGGTTTTGTTAGTCAGTACCAACGAAGAACTAAATTTCTGAGTACAAAATTAATAAAAAGCAAGCGAAGCATAACTAACAGCGGATTGTTGTTCAATTTCATTCCATTGTTCATAATACAGTATTTCACCACGAGTAGGACGGAGCGTTTCGAGCATCATATAGTTCGGCGAAAGCCCACATATCTTCCATTTATCATTAGAGGTTGCTACTTGATTAAAGAAGCCGACAGTATCACACATTTTCAAAGAGTTTAGGAGCATTATATCTTCATTTTTTAATATTGGAAGCATGGGGTCTGCATCAAAATTATCACCAAATTTACGCCCGATATGCCCCAAATCTCCACTTGAAATATAAACAGCATTCCTTCCTGATTGTTCCACTACACCTCGAACAGTTTCACAAAATTCTTTAACAGGTGAATGCTGTGAAGGTAATACACCTTGCTGAATGAACGAATGGAATGACGTAACAAGGATAGGAAGAATTGTGAAATTTCTTCCGGAAAAACAATGTTGAAGGAAAATTAATTCTAATTCAATCGAATGCTCAGGTTTATGAGCAATATCATTTGTGGGAAGACCAAAAGGATACAATTGAGTAATAGTTTTGAGAAGTTGGCGGTCGGTCTCTACTATTCCGAGAGGAGTTTCAAAGTCTTTGGCAGTAGGTATAAATAAATCATAGTTAGCATAATGTGATGTAGCAAATATCACAAACAAATCTGCTTGGCTACCTCTTATTGCATTATAAGCAGGTGAGTATGCACTGCTGCCCACTCGAAGGTCAATATGCGGAGCAATTATACCGCAAGCAGGAATTTCAAATGGAGAAGAACGACGCATAATTCCATCTAAATATTCAGAAAGTTCTCGAAATGAGTGTGGATATGCACCTCCGGCACAAACAGAAGGACGCACCTTTGCAGCCCAAAACCGTTGAATTTCCTCCTTACGCTGATAGAATATAGGCGTTTGCAGGAAGCCAAGTTCATCTAAATCTTTCAGAAATAGTGCGAGCGCAGCGGGTTCTATAGGTATCGTGGCGGTTTGATTCAGAATTGAAGCAATGGTTATAATACTATTTGTTCCATTAAGTAGTTCTAATAGTGGCAGAAGCGTTGCCGGCAATGAAAGTTCATCAGTAAATCCATGCGGACATTTCAGATACAGTGATTCACCGCCACTTGCCTCAGTATAGATAAAAATCTCAATATCAGGTCGAAAAGATGGAATAGGAACATTAAAATCAGCTAAATATTTCATAAATTTTACGCAGAAAGCTTACCATACATTGGAATAATTGCTCCACTAATACCTTTTCCTTCGTCCGAACAAAGAGCAAATATTGCAGAGGCGATTTCTTCAGGTGGAGTCCAATTTGCTTCTTCACCATTTGTTGCCCATTCTAAATTTGCGGCAGTAAGGATAATTCCCGGAACAATACAATTAGCTCTAATTCCATAGGATTTGCCTTCTTCTGCTGCAGTGAGTGTCAAATTAATTGCGGCAGCTTTGGCGGCTGAATACGCAGATTTATTACTTTCGGGATGAAGTCCGGCTTTAGCACCGATTGTTATTATTGCTCCGCCTGATTTCTGCATCGTGCGCAGTGCTTGGCGAACTACTAAAAATGTAGTGCGGGTATTGAGTAGAATCATATTTTCGAACATATCAAATGTCGTTTCAGCTATTGGCTTACCTGCTTTAATTCCACCGACTAAGTGAACAACTGCACTTACTTCATTTGATTCTCGAAAGAGCATTTCGACATCATGTTCATCGGAAAGATTACCTATACTATAGGTGCAATGTGAATTATCGGGCAGACGCTTGGCATCGTCGGAATTCATACAAGCAGCATGAACATTCCAACCGCGTTCGAGAAATAATTGCGTAACTACCGAGCCAAGATTACCGGTTGCTCCGGTGAGAATAATTGTAGGCATAATGCTTTGTAAGTGATTAATGACATTCTTTGGAATTTAAACCGTTTTATTATCAGCGAAACTACGGAAACATCCAGACATAAAAAAAATAGAGTCTCTAATCGAAATCTTATGGTCAAAAAAATAAACACTAAATTCACTTTATTATGAATTATCTTCGATAAAAACTACAAAAGTGCTATGAGCATTTGTTATATTTGTCAGGAAATTGAAAAACAACAGTTACACTTTAACTGCACTTAATTACTTGATAAACAATAGCTATGAATCTCCCGCCGCTCAAAGGCAAACGCATTGCCGCCTTAGATTTCGGAACAAAACGTATCGGACTCGCCGTAACAGACGAACTTCATATTACAATTTCACCACGTGAAGTTCTACAAGCTGATGTACCCGAATTATGGGATAATATTAGAAAATTTATTGAGCAAGAACGGCTCGGCGCACTCGTGGTCGGCATTCCAATACGAGAAGACGGTACAAAAACTGCAATTGTTCGCCGCATCGAAAAATTTATTCTGAAATTACGCACACAAATTACCATTCCTGTCATAGAATATGATGAATCATTTTCTACCCAAACGGCTTTTCAAACTATGATTGCAGGCGGAATGAAACGCAAACAACGCCAGCAAAAAGGAATGAAAGATAAAATTGCTGCTGCTGTCATTCTCCGTGATTTCATCGAAGACTTCGAAAGATTTTTTGTGTGAACCCTTTGAGTTTTTTTTTCTCCTTAAGGCAGTTCGTTCAACAAATAAACTATTGAATTGGAATAATTATGGATAGGAATTGAAATATGATTATTTTGCACAGATAAACGCTGAAACTAACTAATGAAAACAATTACAATCCTTCTAATATCATGGGTTTTTCCGTTTGTACTCTATAGTCATACTCCCGACAAAAAAAATATTTCGGAAATATTTGCAGTACATACTCGAACAGCAAACGGCAATGAATTTACACTCGATTTACTCAGAAAAAACAAGGCAAGTGTTCTACTATTTCTCTCGGAAAGTTGTCCGATTTGCCGAAAATATACAGTTGAAATCCGCTTGCTTCTAAAGCAGTTTGCCGAAAAAAACATAGAATTTTACGGAGTATTCCCAAGTCCATATATTACAGTAGATTCAGTAAAGAATTTTGCTCGGAAATGTACGCTGAATTTTCCGATGCTGATAGACAGTAATCAAACTATTACTCGGTTAGCGGGTGCAAGTATTACTCCCGAAGCAGTCGTTATTTCTTCCAACGGAAATATTTGCTATCAAGGTAGAATTGACAATCTATTTGCAGCTATCGGAAGACAACGGGCACGGGCAACTACCCACGAACTCGGTGATGTACTTACGGCTCTCAGTTCAGATGCTCCTGTTCCGACGTTTAAGGAAACTACGCCGATTGGTTGTTTTATAGAATTACTGAAATCAGACGAATAAAACTACGTGTACTACAGATTTATTTTATAATCATTTCTCATTTTTATTCAATTTACAATGTCATTTACATTTATACTTGATTCTCATTTACTTTCTTCCAATAGTGATACAATTCGCCAATCTTTTGCTGAGCTTATTCATTATTTTACATTCCATTATCGGTGTTCGTGGTCGGTGTGGCATGACGGCTCGTTTGGACTGATGCCTTGGCATCCGATTGTTCCGAGTCCAATTCCATATCCCGAACTTCAATTGACATCTGTGCTTCCGGCAAATTGCGTGATCATAACCACTTCCGAAAGAGAACAGTTAGTTCAAGGAGGCGAACGTTCTGTGTTTTCGATAGCACCGACACAAAGTGAAGTAGTAGCACTCCAACAAACCCTCATTCATGTGTTAAGTACAAAACTGCTCCCGTTTAAAAAACAGCTTGCACCCTCGCAACGATATTATACATTAACCTTCCCGAGTGGTTGGGAAGAATTATTTCATAAAAGAACACTTCTGCCGCCAAGTGAAAATGCCGATTGTGATAACTACGGACCATTTGGTTGGCTACGGCGATTGGAGTATTCGTGGGCACTTGCTCAGATTGAATATCGTGCCGGCTCTTCGGTTATTGATATCGGCTCGCTCGAAACATTTATTCCACAATACTTAGCCGAACGTGGCTTGGATGTTACGTCAATTGACATAGATGAAGTTGGAGTAAAATTTCAACAAAATGTTGCAACTAAACTCCCCAAACCATTCCGAGTTGAATTGCAAGATATTACGAAAACATCTTATCCCGATGAATCATTCGACCAAGCGTTGATGATTTCAACTGTTGAGCATATTCCCAATGATGGTGACTGCCGAGCAATGCGTGAAATTCATAGAATTCTCCGACCTCATGGAATTGTTGCCGTTACGACTCCTTACGACCATCATTGGGCGCATGAAGACACAGGTATTCGTCCGCATAATTATTTACAGCGATATTATTCAATGCAATCGGCGATGGAACGACTTGCACCTCAAAATCTATTTGAAATTGTGGATATTGAGTTTATTGGCGGGGAATTACATTCTCCGGGCAATTACACACCTCAGTTCATTAATCCAACAAATGCGGATATTATTGCTTTAGCTTTACGAAAACGATGATATACAAACAACTTGCTCATATTTTATACATAGAATCAAACAAGGTAAACTTATAGAATTATGCTCTACTATTTTACACAATGGCTCCGTACAACATTCGAGACTCCGGGATTTGGAGTATTCCAATATGTTACATTTCGGGCGGCGGCGGCGGCAATTACGGCACTGTTAATCAGTTTTATTGTAGGCCCAAAATTTATAGCTCTGCTCAAACGGAAACAAATTGGGGAATCTGCCAAAAGCGAACTTCAAGCTGTTGGCAATCACTCGACCAAAGCAGGAACTCCTACAATGGGTGGCTTGATTGTACTTACTGCTTTGCTTGTTCCGACGCTTCTGTGGGCGAATATTTTTAATGCGTATGTTATTCTTATTGTTATAGTTACGGCTCTTCTCGGGCTTGTGGGTTTTATAGATGACTATTTAAAAGTAGTAAAAAAACTACGCAAAGGGCTTATCGGACGGTATAAAATAATTGGGCAAGTTTTTGTTGGATTACTTGTGGGTGGTTCTATTTTTTTTCTTCCTGATTGGTTCTCACCGGTTTTTGCTAAAATTAATACACTAACCACCGTTCCTTTTGCCAAAAACATCAATCTCGATTATGGCATTTTATATATTCCTGTCGTAATGTTTATACTCACAGCAACATCAAATGCTGTGAACCTAACCGATGGATTAGACGGTTTGGCTATTGGTACGGTGGGTATAGTCGCGCTTGCATTAGCTGTTATTTCGTATGTTTCCGGTAATGCAATTTTTGCTTCGTATCTCAATATAATTCACTTGCGTGGAGCAGATGAACTTACTGTTTTTTGTGCTGCTTTAGTTGGAGCAGCGATGGGTTTTTTATGGTTTAATTCATATCCTGCTCAAGTATTTATGGGTGATACCGGTTCACTTGCTCTCGGTGGAGCGATAGGTTGTTTGTGTATATTGATTAAAAAAGAGTTTTTACTGCCGATTTTAGGTGGAATATTTTTTGCCGAAACACTTTCGGTTATTATTCAAGTAAGTTATTTTAAATACACAAGAAAACGATTTGGCGAAGGACGCAGATTGCTGAAGATGTCGCCTTTGCATCATCATTTTGAGAAAAGTGGCTGGCACGAATCAAAAATTGTTGTCAGGTTTTATATTATTGCTATCATGCTTGCAATAGTAGCAATGGCAACATTTAAAGTTCGGTAAAGTCTATCGAATAAGGAATGCTGACACTACAAAAGGCATAATAAATAGAAGGGCGAAAATAATAATGAGTTCCCGAACATTTCGTTCTTGGTTCTCTCCTCCAAGTCGTTTGAATAGAATAAACATACGTCCAAAGCCGAGTAAACAGCAAATACCGATGAAAAAATGAGCAAACATTTTCGTACCTTATATTTATGGATAATATTTCTCTAATAGGTGCGTGTATTGAACGTATAGATACATATAATCGTTTAGTAGTTTTTCTCGTTTAATAATTTTTTGCTTTTCAGATTGATTACACATCAAGAACAATTATGATAACACATCTAAAAATTCAAAACTTCCGCAGTCTGAAAGATATTTCGCTCGACAATCTTCAGCCGGTGAATCTTCTTATAGGACCAAATAATAGCGGGAAGTCGAATATTCTCAAAGCGTTGAAGTTTTTTGGGGAGTTTTTGGGTGGGAATGTGCCGGATAAAGCACAATTGAAACCATTGTTTTTTCATACGATACATGACAAAGCACAAGTTGAAAACGAGCCGATATCACTTGATTTTTGTACTGAACTAACCGAGTTGAACACTCCATTTGGATTCGGGAAAGTTACGCTGTTCCAAAATAAACATTCTGAGAAACTTCCTTCTTTTGCAGTTGTTTGCGCAAAAGGTAATGGAGTACATCCCCTACAATCTATAGAAAACGTAGCTAATATCGATGGTACTTTCCCTGCATTTGAGGCACACTATTTTAACTACCCTCTTGAGGTGATACCTCCGGCAAATACTTCTGTAAATGAATTAAGAGGAGGCGATTACGCAGGTGAAAGATTTGTAAAGGAATTTAATGTACCCAGGATTAGTAATTCAATACCTGACCCCCAATTGGGTTATTTCAATACAGATACTCAGATGCAAGTATTCACTCCTTTTCATAATCTAAAAATCTACCGTCCTGAACCCAGTAAGCTATTGGAATTATATCCAATTCAGAATGAAACTACAGTGAATGAAGATGCTAGTAATTTAGCAGCATTTTTAGATACTATGAATCGTAAAAATCAAAAAGTATTCAGAAAAATAATTAAAGATTTACAACGGTTTGTCCCTGAATTCGAATACATTAGTTTTGAACTTGTAGATACGCCAATCAAGGAGTTACATGAGAAATATCCTAATCGTTCATTGGCAAAAATTGGCTTGACTGATAAATATGAACGAAACTTCTGGGCAGATTCTCTCTCCGAAGGCACGCTCTATTTCTTGTCGTTGTTATGTATTATTCATCAGCCCGAACCTCCTCAATTACTTTTACTTGAAGAGCCGGAAAAAGGAATCCACCCTCGTAGAATTCGTGAAACAATGGATTTAATTTTCCAACTTGCAGAAGAAAAGAATATTCAAGTAATTCTAACCACACACTCTACTGCTGTGGTTGATACATTTGCCGATAAACCCGAAGCTGTTTGTATCGTTGAAAGAAACGAGCAAGCAACAACAGTAAAAAATCTGCAACATGATGTAATCGAACCACATAACAAACAATTTATAGAAGCAGGTGAAGAGCCAATTCCTTTTACAGATGCTCTCGGTGAACATTGGGCAATGGGATTTCTGGGAGGAGTGCCGGAATGAAATTTATTAAATATGCTGTTCTGTGTGAAGATACAGCCCAACGTGAGTTTCTGCAAATGGTATTGCCTCTCCTTACAAAGGAAAATATGAACTTTGAGTTCGTCAAAACTCGTATAGAAGCAACCACAAAAACACAAGTGGACAAACGCGCTGCTGAAGCATGCAAAGTAGCCTTTATAAATCACAATGTAGAACTATTTTTAGTTTGCAGAGATGTTGATTCAGATACCCAAAAGGAATTCAATAGATTATATGAAATGTTTAATGGTATGTTCCATAAATTACAAGAGAAGCATCGAAATCAATGTGTTATAGTTTTACCTGTACGGTGTATAGAGCATTGGTTTTGGTATATTAAGTATCATCAAGAAAATCCGAATTTGACCAAAAATATTACACTTGAAAATAAAACAGGAAATGAAGCCAAAACTGCTGTATATGATAAAGTTAAAGTATCAAAAGATATGCAGGAAATTCGCCGCGAAATTATGGAATCTATTGATGTTGAAAAGCTGATTTCACGTTCTGAAAGTTTTAAAAAATTTCACGGAGATTTTACCAACGTAATGAAATTGCTACCTTAAACTAAGTAACTATTCCCTTCAACTCTCAATAGCAAACAACTTAAAGTAATCAATTCAATCCTATGACCCAAACTCTCATTACAGCTGCGCTTCCGTATGTTAATAGTTTTCTATAATTTAGCATTAGTAAAAAAATGTTAAACAACTATTTAGTTAGCACTTACATACATTCAATAAAAAATGATTCTATTCCAACAACTTAATTAACAAAATGGCACGAGAAGAAAATATTGATTTTGGTAATATTGAAATAACAAACAACTCAAATCCTTTAGTAACTATTAGTACTAATTCAGTTAATTGTATGGACTGTATTGAAGGAATGAAACTGCTTCCAGATAATTCAATTGATATAGTAGTTACTTCGCCTCCATACGATTCGATTAGAAATTACAACGGGTTTTCTATAGACTTGCATGCAACAGGTCAGCAAGTTTTGAGGGTTCTTAAAGAAGGTGGAATAGCAGTTATGTTGATGCAAGATCAAACTAAAAACTTTGGTAAATCACTTACAACTTTTCGTACAGTAGTGGACTGGTGCGATACTATTGGTTTTAAATTATTTGAATGTACAATATATCGAAAACATGGATCAGAGGGGGCATGGTGGAAAAACCGATTTAGGATAGACCATGAATATATGCCGATATTCTTAAAAGGTGAACGCCCGCAATATTTCAATAAAGAGACACTAAAAGTACCCTCAAAACATGGTGGAAAGGTTATGACCGGTAGCGGAAGCAGACGAACTGACGGGCAAACAAACCCATTAGTAACTCGACCGATTAACGCAACTAAGTGTCGTGGGAGTATTTGGGATTACCGTGAAGACTTTAGTAATGAAATTCAAGATGAGGTGGATGTATGCGGAGGTACAATTTGGGATTATTTAATGGCCGGCGACAAGAACCCACTCAAAAGAAAACACCCTGCTCCATTTCCTGATAAAATTCCTACTGACTTTATTTCTTGCTTTTGTCCGGAAGGTGGGATTGTATTAGACCCGTTTCTTGGAAGTGGTTCAACTGCTGTTGCTGCTAAAAGGTTAGGCAGAAATTATATTGGTTTTGATGTTAGCCGAGAATATTGTGATATTGCTGAGCAAAGACTACGTCTAACACTGGAGTTGGAGGTAGGGTTATTTGTACACACCGTTTTTACTACTCTTCCAAAGTTTTAGTGGTCAATTTTCCAACATCCTATGAATCAATGATAGATTGGCTCAAAATCATTCAGTTTCACAAAGAAATCGTTAAACGTAGCAACGACGACTTTTTTGCTATGCCTATCGAGCAACAAACTGAAAATTGGTCAATTATTCAAAGATTTGCACCTGCTTCATTAGCTGGTCCGTGGGTTATTTCTACCCAACAACTATCTGAAGGCATAAGAACTCAAATTATAGATGACGAAATAAGTGATTTGTATATCGGCTTTCAAACCTTCAAGGGGAAAATTAATTCCGATGGTAAATGGCTCACGGTGCAGTACCCTATTTTATTTAGAAGAGTGCAGATAGAGAAAATCTCGGACGCAGAATTTGAGATTAAACCCGATACAGGGAAATGGGATATAAGTAATCCTTTTCTTAAACTATTAGATGAACAAAACTTCGCTTCCGATACTCCAATAGAGGATTTAGTAAAGCAACTAATTGAAGATGCAAGAAACCGACAGAACCAGAATAACAGCTTATTTCAAGATGAATTTTATAGTGGAATACGACAACAATTTCCGGGACTTCTTAGGCATACAGTGAATCACCAAAGCCATTGGACATTACAAATTCCACCAGTAAAATCATCTCCTTTAACCTATAACATTTTAAGGGACTATGAGGAAATAGAGCGCCGGTTAACAGCTAATTCAAATGATATTGGTGGACTAAAACTGTTGGGTTTTACACAACAAGGTACGGTAACGGAAGAAAATTTCGATCTACTGCCAATTATTCCTCTTAATGAATCACAACATAAAGCAGTGAATGGTATTTTACAACGCAAGCCAGTTACCGTTGTGAGTGGTCCTCCGGGGTGTGGGAAAAGTCAGGTGGTCGAATCTCTTCTTTTGAATGCTTGGGCACAAGGAATTAGTGTTCTCTTCGCAAGTCAGAATAACCAAGCAGTTAATGTAATAAAAGAGCGGATTAACAAGGACACAGATAATTACCCAATAATTATCAGGGCGGGAGCGGGGCAGGAGCAAAACATCCTCGAAACAATCGGAAAGATACTAAATATTGTTCCACTTGAAGCCACACAAATACTAAGTGCAATGGAGGCAGATGAAAAGAAAAGAAAAGAATTACAAGAATATCTTAATAAATCTATTTTTCAACAAGTTGAAGAGTCAGTTAATTCGGCAATCCAAGCTCATATTCGTCATGATGAAATAGAAAAACAGAAAAAAATAGAGATCGCTGAACACTTATCTGTCTTAAAAGTATTGGGCTACAAAAATGAAGTAGCAAAAGAATTTGAAAGAACAATCTTATTACCTTTCCAAAACTGGATAACTGGGATAGATGATTGCAAAAAAAGAATACGGCAGAATCAGACAAATAAGGAAGCGATTGAAATAGATATTACTCTATCAATTGAGGTTAGAGACTCGGCTCTTGAACGTATAGAAATCGAAAAAAATTCAATAACAAATTGGGAATGGGTTGTAGATGATACCACGCCGGAACATCTCCAAAAATGGTTTTCAGATTTCCAGAATTTACTCGCAAACCCGATTGAGAATAATCTTAATGACTTTCGCTGGGAAAATTCTTTTGATGAATGGAAGAGTGAGGAAGATGCAAAACAGTGGAGTAATAAATCCCAAAATCTAATCCGTAACATTCAGCAATTTCATACCGAAACTTCATTACAAATCAAAAAATTACAAACTATTGAATCCCAATATAATACAAG